>ERZ825137.2158-NODE-2158-length-23564-cov-6.790123_pt1 | contig 23564 bp, 22 predicted proteins | sample MGYA00519873_ERZ825137 | MGnify/ENA primary metagenome ERZ825137 (study PRJEB31778, sample SAMEA3449190) | human gut metagenome | biome: human gut; feature: human-associated habitat; material: faeces | place: United Kingdom | collected 2010/2012 ...
CATTCTTAGCCATTCTCCCTAAGTGCGTTTGAGGCCATTAACTGAATATCCCTACATATCAGTAATATTACCAAAAGAATCGGCAACTTTTTCAGGTTGCCGATTCAACTTTCTTGGGGGATTGCTTATCCCGAACTCGCGTTATGAAGTAAAGCGGGTGGTATACACCCACGTATAGATACGACAAACGCGTCTGTCGGCTGAGATGCCGGCTGACGCTTATATTTGTCGTTGAAGTGCGGGGGAAGGAGATTATTCCTCGACGGCGCGGAGCTTCTGAACGTAAACCGCCTTCATCATTTTCTTGCGGTTCGTTACAGAGGGCTTCTGAAATGCCTGACGGCTACGAAGTTCCTTTACAATGCCGGTCTTTTCAAATTTACGCTTGAACTTTTTGAGAGCGCGTTCGATGTTGTCGCCTTCTTTTACTTGTACGATAATCATTTTTGAGGTATGAAGTTTGATTTTAATTGTCTGCTTGGTTTAGCGGGGCAAAATTAGTAACATTTTTTTATATGACAAAACTTTATAGCAACTTTTTTTGCCTCATCCCTCCAAAGTAGGGTCGATTTCCGGGGTATCGTACCATTTGGAGTACATAAGATAGTTTCTGGCGATTTTCACATTGATTTCTCTGGACTGCGCCGGATCGACCATCTTGATGAACTTTGCGGGCGCCCCGGCCCACAACTCGTTGGGCCCGATTTTTGTCCGTGAAAGTACCACGGCACCGGCGGCTACGATGGCCCCCTCGCCAACCTCGGCATCGTCCATCACCACGGCGCCCATTCCGACGAGGGCGAACGGGCGGATTTTCGCGCCGTGGATGGTAACGTTGTGGCCTATCGACACATCGTCGCCGATTTCAATCGTGGATTTCTGATAGAGCGTGTGGAGCACGCTTCCGTCCTGGATGTTCACGCGGTTGCCGATGCGAATGGAGTTGACATCGCCGCGCAGGACAGTGTTGAACCAGATGGAGCATTCGTCGCCGATGCGTACATCACCGATGATGCACGCCCCGGGGGCCACGAAGCAGTCCTTGCCGAGCTCGGGCGTAAAGCCGCGCACGGGTATGATTGTTCCTTGCTGCATTGCTGTTTATTGTTTACGGGATATTGGGCGGGTCTTTTCTGCGAGCCATTCTGCCGTGGACTTGTCGAGTTCGGGGGTCAGGAGCTCGCGCACGCGGGCCTGATAGTCGTTGAGCCATTCGAGTTCCTCGTCGGTCATGATTTCCGTCTCGAACAGCGCAGGCTCAAAGGGACAGAGTGTGAGCGTCTCGAAGCGCAGGAAACGCCCGAATTCCGTTTCCATGGCCGGAACGCAAAGCACGAGGTTCTCGCAGCGGATGCCGTGGACTCCTTCCTTGTAGAGACCCGGCTCGTTGGAGACGATCATGCCGGGCTGCAGGGCTACGTCCACATAGTTCAGGCGGATACTCTGCGGACCTTCATGGCAGCCGAGGAACTGCCCTACCCCATGGCCCGTGCCGTGGAGATAGCTCATTCCCTCGCGCCAGAGGAACTGGCGGGCGATGGCGTCGAGCTGCGCGCCGCGGGTGTCGTCCGGGAAAATCATCCGCGCGAGGGCTATGTGGCCCTTCATCACGAGGGTGAAGTCGTGACGCTCCTCCGCGGTGGGTGTGCCCAGGCAGATGGTGCGCGTCAGGTCGGTTGTGGCGTCGGGGTACTGAGCGCCGGAGTCGATGAGCAGTAGGCCGTGCGGTTCCAGTACCGCCGACGACTCCTCGTCAGCCTCGTAATGGACGATGGCGCCGTGAGGGCCGTAACCGGCGATGGTGCCGAAGCTTTCGTCGAAGAAAGCCGGGGAAGAAGAGCGGTGGCGGTGGAGGATGGCATCAACGTCAAGCTCCGTGGTGCGGATTCCGGCCGCAATGCGGTCCTCGATTTCCCGGAGGCTGCGGCACATGGCCACACCGTCGCGCACCATGGCGCGGCGGATTCCGGCAAGCTGGACCTCGTTCTTGCATGCCTTGGGGAGAGCGGCGGGCGACGACTGCGCGAGGATTGCCCTGGAACCGAGGATGTCGCGGACGGCGCCTGTGGTGCGCGCGGCCTCAACGCGTACGCGCACGTCCCCGGGTAATCCGCGCAGGAAGTCGGGAAGAGAGTCGTAGGGACGGATTTCCACGTCCTGCGCCGCGAGATACTTCTCCACCTCGGGAGTCATCTTCGCGGGGCTGACGAAGAACACGGCCTTGCCGCCCTCGCTGGCGTCGATATATAAATAGGAGATGGCCACGGGATTGTGCTTGACATCGCTCGAGCGTATGTTCAGAATCCACGCCACCTCGTCCAGGGCCGAGAACAGAAGCGCGTCGGCCTTCTCGGCGCGCGCTCTCTCGCGCATGAGTTCGATTTTCGAAGCCGCAGACGCGCCGGAGTACTTCTCGTCATGGAGGAAGAGCTTGCCTTCGGGAAGGGCGGGACGGTCGGGCCAGAGACCTTCGGCCGGGTCGAAATCGGTTCTCAGGGCGATTCCCTCGGCGGCAAGCTCCCCGGCGAGGGTGTCAACAGCGCGGATGCTGAACATCATGCCGTCAACGCCCACGGCGTGGAAACGCCCGGGATGCGACTTGAGGTATTCGGAAATCGACGGCGTGGAGGCCAGACCGTCCTTCATGAGAAGGATGCCGGAACCTTCGAGCTGACGGGCGGCCTGAAGGAAGTAGCGCGAGTCGGTCCATAGAAGGGCCGCGTCGGCGGTGACCACGAGGTCGCCGGCCGAGCCGGTAAACCCGGAGAACCAGCGGCGCGTCTGCCAGCGCGAGGTGATGTATTCGCTGGCGTGAGGGTCGGCCTGCGGAATGATTACGGCGTCAAGGCCTTCGGCCGCCATGCGGCGTCTGAGGGCCTCTATGCGTTCTGAGTGTATGTTTGTCATTGTCTTATGAGTTGATTGCGAGACTAATAGGATTTCAGCGGAGGAAGGAAGGCATCGGGGATGTGCTCGAGGGTGTAGTCCTCGGGAGTGCCCGAGATGCCGATTATGTCGAACTGGGGGTCGTGCGGCAGCTTCGTGGCCGAGAAATAGGCGTTTGCCGCGCGGATCATGTGCATCATCTTCCTGCGGTCGACAGCCTCGATGGGGTCGTCGTCGGGATTGACGCGGGTTTTCACCTCCACGAAAGCCACGCGGTCATCCTTCATCGCCACGATGTCGATTTCGAGATGCCCGAGCCGCCAGTTGCGCTCGAGAATGGCATAACCTTTCCCTACGAGGTAATCGACGGCAAGGTCCTCGCCCCACTTTCCGATGAAATTGTGTTCGGCCATACACCGCAAAATTAATAAATCCCCGCAATTTAAGCAAAAAACGTTCCTAAAAATTCTTCGAAGGGTCGTGTCTCGTCATGTCTCATTTTCGTTTAAGAAATTCCAGACCGATTTTTTCCACTATGCCCGTTACCAATGCGTTACCCATAAGAAATGCGCGCCGCACATCGGTAGCTCCATACGTATGGTTGTCTGGGAACATATTCAGCCTCTCTAACTCGACGGGCACAAGCCTACGATAGCGTCCTGAAGGAGTCTGGATTACATGCTTAAAGCGCGAAGGGGAACCGCCGCCTTCACCGGTAATTACAGTGCGTGATGGCATATCTGTCCGGTCTGGAAAAGCCATCGCTCCTTCGGAATAATTATATTCGAAGCCAGTGGCCTTATTTATCCTCTTTTCTGATTTTCCGCCCTTTGCATATGCCCATTTCGGAACATCCTCTTCTGCTATGAAGTATTCGTCCGGTACGTCATGTTCAGGCACAAGGATATCTCCGAGTGTAATACAAGGTCCTGCATAGCAGGAAGTCAGCACCTCTGTAGTGACAATCCGGCCCATCATAAGGCCGGAGTTTAGGAAAGGCGATTTCGTCTTGCCCTTATTGAATGTGGCGGATATCGTCGAAAGGTCACCATAAATTCTGAAAGTCGAAACAGCTTTTTCGGAAGTATTGGCAGGAAACGCCTTAGCCATGATACCATCCTTCTCTATCCATTGCGCAGGCGATACAACTGAATCAGCAATTGGACTGTCTGCCTTAAACGCAAACATATAAGTACGACGCCGTCTTTGAGGCATACCGTATTCCGCGGCGTTTACCACTCTCCATTCCACACAGTACCCGAGGTCCGAAAGAGATGCAAGGATAATGGCAAAATCGCGACCCCGCTGTATCGCAGGCGAGCCAAGAAGTCTGTCAACATTTTCAAGTATCATATATGGCGGAGGATTCCGGTGAGTTTTGAGGATTCTGTGAATCTGCCACCAAAGCACTCCTTTTTTGCCTTCGATTCCTCCCGAATTTTTGAGAGTGGTAGCAACGGAGTAATCCTGACATGGGAATCCACCAACAAGCAAGTCTGCGTCAGGAATCTCATTGACCGACACCATGTTGATATCAACATTCGAATGCCCTGCCTCGCCGAATTCCCTACAGTAGATAATGGAGGCGTCCTGACGTTTTGTAGACGGCTCCCATTGGTTATTCCACACGGTCTTAAACCGTTCGGAGGCTCTCTCAAGGCCTATCCGAAACCCCCCGACACCCGCAAAAAGCTCAATAACACAAACATCGCCCTCCGACTTTTCCGGCCCAGAGTCTTCAAACAGCGACAGTTGTCTACATTTGCTGCTGTATTCCGCGACAGGTTCGCAAAGCACATGGTGTGTAGTATCTTTTGTAGCCTCGTACATTTTTAGTTGTTTGAATCAATTATACTTTTGATGTAGTCCTGATTGAACCAGTAGCAGTATTTCTCGCACATCCCGCCATTAGGATTGACTGTCAATTGTGCCTTGTTTGTCGCCTTGGGCCTAACATGGAATTTTTTACGGTCGCTTATGCTCCAGAATGCATCCAAATTTATGTTGTTGTCTCGGACATTCTTGCGAATATGTTCCCAGTATTTTTTCGCCGCTTCAATGTCATCAGGAGGCATCGTCCAGAAAAACGCCTTGTCAAGTACAAAGCACTCCTCTGTTGAATCCTCGCCTGTCGCATTGTTGTGCACCGTGATTGTGCGCCCCTTTACCGGCCTGAACACAACGAACAGGAAGCGGGTGGTGACAATCTCGTAGAGCTCAGACTCTGTCCACTCGTCATTCTCAAGAATTTCACAATAATCTATGTTTTTGAACGACATTGCTTCCTTTGGCATTCCGTTTTCCCTTAGTCTGATTGTTTTCATGACTATGCCAGATTTCTCAAATTCCTCAGCCTTGGCAAGACGTTTGCTGACACCATTGGAGGCTATGAGCCCGCACACATCTGCATACTTGCATTTTGACTGATGAGGATCCACACCAAGCCTGTCACATATTTCAGTATAGTCAAGCCCAAGGAAAACGTTGAACCTATGCAGAATCACATTCTCGAAACCGCGGTCTCTCAACTCGCCGGAAGACACCAACTCAAATCCTACGCTTCCTTTTTCCGTATAATTGGTGTAATAGTTCCGTCCGGAATCAACGACGTGCCCAAGAAGGTATCTCATGTATGCCGGTTTAAGACTGAAAGCCCGCTTATTGGCTTTTTCAGTAGAAAAAGGCTGTGCTTGGAGTTGGTCTCCTTTCTGCCCTTTTCTACATGCTCCCAGATAAAGGGTATCACCCTCCGAAAGCAGATGAGCTTCACCACGGCGCACCTTCCCCGCGATTGTGTCGTAATCTTTCTTGATTTGAATCAAGTCCTTTTCAGGAATTTTCCAAAGAACTCTGAAAATGAATTCAAAATCATAAACCGGGGTGTCACCGGCATGAAGATAGAACAGTAGCAGCATCAATCGGCACTTGGCTACAAGGTGTGAATCCTCGAAACTGGTATCTACAAGTTCGAAATAATCAATCATCGTGCATACAAGTCTTTCTTTGATTCGCAACGAACCGTCTGTTCTTGACCGCAACAGTGGAGTACATTTCAATTCGAGATGCGCCTCATCGAAGTCTGCTTCACGCTTGGAGTTTATATCATATTTGAAGAATAGACTCTCTACCATCTGCCCAAGGCGCCCTTTTCCCTTTCGACACTTTGGAATGACTCCGTCTCCGAGTAGGCCGCGAAGCGACTTACCGACAAGGAATCGGCTGTATTCGAAAATTGACAATGGATTACTCCGGTCAAAGGATGATTCCTCAAAAGATTCAGCGTACATAATCGGCAACCTGATTGAATGTGTTCGAATGGATAGTCAAGGCAAAGATACGAATTTTTTCCCACAGACTGATTCCTGATTATGTGTTTTTGTGTTTCTATCGGAATTTTAATCCATCTGTCCATCCAGAATTTCCGCGCGTTCTTTCAACTTTCCGGAGCGCCGGCGCGTTCTTATTCCAAACAAAAACGAATACGACTATGACCGCGAACCGATTGCACCCCGCGGATGATGTGCTTGTAGAGCTTTATCTTGAAGGCAAGAAGGTCGATACCTTCGAAGGCTCAGGATATAACACTGTCCGGGAAGCCGTCCAGAGCGCCTTCGAGTGCTCGGAGCGCCCGAACCTCAATATCGAGGACTATGTTTTCCGCGTGACCGACCTGGCCGACGGCACCTCGGCCCGTTACCGCGTAAACGCCGGCGGAAACCTGAGACTCATTCCGGAAGAATAACACGTCTCCATAGCAAAAGTATCTGAGCCCGTCCCTTTATCCCGTTGAAAATAAAGAAGGGGCGTGCTTCGGTGTGTCCATGTTTATTCTCTGCCGCTTACGCAACAGCTCCAACCGTAATACCGCACAGGGCAAAATAACGGATTCGTTGCATTTCCGGCAAGAATCCGGCTCTAAATATGCAAAACTTCTTTTATAATTCAAAACTTTTGAGTACTTTTGCGCTTATAATTCCAAAGTGGGCCGGCGAGCATGCCGCACACCAAAGTTGAACCTAACCACTTTACCCCTGAAATGGCACGACAGTATTTCGACACTCTCGACACGACAATCCTCCAGGCTCTCAGCACCAATGCCCGCACCCCCTACCTCGAAATCGCCCGTGATTACGGCGTTTCGGGCGCCGCTGTCCACCAGCGCGTACAAAGACTCATGGCCAATAAGGTAATCTGCGGCTCCGAGCTCCTCATCAACCCCTCGACCCTCGGCTACGACACCTGCGCCTACGTCGGACTCTTCCTCCGCGATCCCTCCCAGTTCGAGAAAGTGGTCGAGGCTCTGCGCAACATTCCCGAAGTAGTGGAATGCCACTTCACCACAGGCCAGTACGACATATTCATCAAGCTCTACGCCCGCAACAACGACCATCTACTCCACCTCCTACAGAACGAAATTCAGGCTCTGGGCTTCGCCCGCACCGAGACCCTCATCTCCTTTCAGGAAGTGTTCAAGCGTCAGGTGCCCCTCTCCGGCGGAGAGCCCGAAAACAACGACAAATCAAACAAATAAACCATACAAACCACACCCTTTTAATCATGGATATTTCACATATCGAACACATCGGCATCGCCGTTCCCAGCCTCGACGAGGCCATTCCTTTCTACGAAAACATGCTCGGCTTCAAATGCTTCGCCATCGAAGAAGTGGCTGACCAGAAAGTGCGCACCGCCTTCTTCAAGGTAGGCCAGACCAAAATCGAGCTCCTCGAAGGCACCAGCGAGGACAGCGCAATCTCCAAGTTCATCGCCAACAACGGCGGCCGCGGCGGCATCCAGCACATCGCTTTCGCCGTCGAGGACGGCGTGGCCAACGCCCTCGCCGAAGTCGAGGCCAAGGGCTGCCGCCTCATCGACAAGGCTCCCCGCAAGGGCGCCGAAGGCCTCAACATCGCTTTCCTGCACCCCAAGAGCACGGTAGGCACTCTCGTCGAGCTCTGCGAGGACCCCAACAAGTAATCCACCCATCCTTTTAAAATCCATACTCCACCACGAATATGAGCACCCAGCTTGAAAAGGTAAAAGAACTCATAGAACTCCGCAACGAGGCACGCCTCGGCGGCGGCCAGAAGGCCATCGACAAACAGCACGAACGCGGAAAATATACAGCCCGCGAGCGCATCGCGCAGCTCCTTGACGAAGGCTCCTTCGAAGAACTCGATATGTTCGTGCGCCACCGCTGCACCAACTTCGGTCAGGAAAAGAAATCTTATCTCGGCGACGGCGTCGTTACCGGCTACGGTACTATCGACGGCCGTCTTGTTTATGTCTTCGCACAGGACTTCACCGTCTTCGGCGGCTCCCTCTCCGAGACCATGGCCCTCAAGATCTGCAAGATCATGGACATGGCAATGAAGATGGGCGCGCCCGTAATCGGCCTCAACGACTCCGGCGGCGCACGAATCCAGGAAGGCATCAACGCCCTCGCAGGATACGCCGAGATTTTCCAGCGCAACATCATGGCCTCCGGCGTGATTCCCCAGATTTCCGCCATCCTCGGCCCCTGCGCCGGCGGCGCCGTTTACTCCCCCGCCCTCACCGACTTCACCATCATGGCCAAGGGCATCAGCTACATGTTCCTCACCGGTCCGAAGGTTGTCAAGACCGTGACCGGCGAAGACGTGACCCAGGACGCCCTCGGCGGCGCTGAAGTCCACTCCTCGAAGAGCGGCGTCTGCCACTTCGCCGCCGAAGACGGCGAGGACGCTCTCCGCATCATCCGCAAGCTCTTCAGCTTCATCCCCCAGAACAACATGGAAGAGCCCCCGCTGGTGGAATGCACCGACCCCATCGACCGCCTCGAGGACTCCCTCAACGACATCATCCCCGACTCCGCCACACGTCCCTACGACATGTACGAGGTAATCGGAGCCATCATCGACAACGGCGAATTCCTTGAAGTTCAGCGCGACTACGCCCGCAACATCATCGTAGGCTTCGCACGCTTCAACGGTCAGGCCGTCGGCATCGTCGCCAACCAGCCCAAGTACCTCGCCGGCGTGCTCGACAGCAACGCCTCCCGCAAGGGCGCCCGCTTCGTCCGCTTCTGCGACGCATTCAACATTCCCCTCGTCACCCTCGTCGACGTGCCCGGGTTCCTTCCCGGCACAGGTCAGGAATACAACGGCGTCATCCTCCACGGCGCCAAGCTCCTCTACGCCTTCGGCGAAGCCACCGTGCCCAAGGTTACCGTCACGCTCCGCAAGAGCTACGGCGGCTCGCACATCGTGATGAGCTGCAAGCAGCTCCGCGGCGACATGAACTACGCATGGCCCACCGCCGAAATCGCCGTGATGGGCGGTGCAGGAGCCGTCGAGGTGCTCTACGCCAAGGAAGCAAAGACCGCCGAGAACCCCGCCGAGTTCCTCGCCGAGAAGGAATCAGAGTACAACAAGCTCTTCTGCAACCCCTACAACGCCGCCAAGTACGGCTACATCGACGACGTCATCGAGCCCCGCAACACGCGTTTCCGCGTGATTCGCGCCCTCCAGCAGCTCGCCACCAAGAAGGTGACGAATCCCGCCAAGAAGCACGGCAACATTCCCCTCTAAACTCCAATCCGCACCTTTCAGATATGATTAAGAAAATCGCTATCGCGGTGACCGCCTTGCTCCTGTGCGCCGGCTCCGGCCTCGCTCACGACCGCAAGGCCCTTCGCATCAACGAAGTGATGGTCACCAACACCTCCGGCGTCGTCGACGAATACGGACAGCGGCAGGCGTGGATTGAGCTCTTCAACGCCAACTTCTCCCCGCTGGAAATCTCGAGCGTCTACCTCACAAACGACTCGACCCAGCCCCGCAAGTACCCCGTGCCCCTCGGCGATGTCAACACCCGCATCCCCAAGCGCCAGCACGTCGTGTTCTTCGCAGACGGCGAGCCAAACAAGGGCACGTTCCACACCAGCTTCACGCTCGAGCCCGGCGTCGACAACTGGATAGGCATCTACGACGCCGACGGCCACACCCTCATCGACTCCGTGGTGATTCCAGCATCGCTCGGCGCCGACCAGACATGGGCCCGCACATCCGACGGCAACGGCGAATGGGCAGTGCGCACCGGCGGTGACGCCGACTACATCACCCCCTCGAGCGCAAACGTCATCAAGGACACCAACAAGAAAATCGACGAATTCGCCGCACGCGACAAAAACGGCTTCGCCATGACCCTCATGGCAATGGGAGTGGTCTTCTCGGCCCTCCTGCTCCTCTGCCTCGCCTACTACGGCATCGGCAAGATCGGCGCCGCCGTCTCCGCCCTCAACAAGCGCCGCGCCCACGGCGTAAGCAAGGAAGAAGTCGCCACCGACCTCTGCGGCCACGACTCCGGCGAGGAAATCGCCGCTATCGTCATGGCTCTCCACGAGCACCTCAACGCCCACGACACCGAGAGCGCCGTCCTCACAATCAACAAGGTGAAGCGCGCATACTCCCCCTGGAGCTCGAAAATCTACGGCATCCGCACAATGCCCGAGCACCACTTCAACAAGCGTTGATTCCCGAATTTCAAAACGGTTTTCACAAAATCCACTATCATCAAGCCATCAACCACAATGAAAGAATACAAATATAAAATCAACGGCAACACCTACAAGGTTGCCGTCGGCGACATCGACGACAATATCGCCCAGGTGGAAGTCAACGGTGTCCCCTACAAGGTAGAACTCGAGAAGGCTCCCGCGGCGAAGGTTGCCGCCGTGCGCCCCTCAGCCGCTCCCCGCACAGCCACCGGCGACAAGATCATCGCCAAACCCGCCGCTGCCGCCACCGGCGGCGCCCCCGTCAAGGCTCCCCTGCCCGGCACGGTTCTCGCCGTCAACGTCAAGGTCGGCGACACGGTCAAGGCTTCCGACGTCGTAGTTCTCCTCGAGGCTATGAAGATGGAGAACGCCATCCACGCCGGCCGCGACGGCCGCGTGGCCTCCGTGAACGTCGCCCAGGGCGAATCCGTCCTCGAAGGCGCCGCGCTCATCACCCTCGAATAATCACCGAAACACATAAACCCCTGATAGATTTTCCATGTCATTCGGCGATTTTATCCTCAACAACCTGCAGCAGTTCTGGGAACTGACAGGCTTCGCCAATGCCGAGTTCGGCAACTTCGTGATGCTGGCCGTGGGTCTCTTCTTCATTTGGCTCGCCATCAAGAAGAACTTCGAGCCCATGCTCCTCGTGCCCATCGGCTTCGGCATCCTCATCGGCAACATCCCCTTCAACACCGAGGCCGGCCTCGAAATCGGCATCTATGAAGAAGGCTCCGTCCTCAATATCCTCTACAACGGCGTAAGCGCCGGCTGGTATCCCCCGCTGATCTTCCTCGGCATAGGCGCCATGACCGACTTCTCGGCCCTCATCGCCAATCCCAAGCTCATGCTCATCGGCGCGGCCGCCCAGTTCGGCATCTTCGGAGCATACATGGTGGCCCTCGCCATCGGCTTCGCTCCCGACCAGGCCGGCGCCATCGCCATCATCGGCGGTGCAGACGGCCCCACGGCCATCTTCCTCAGCTCCAAGCTCGCTCCCAACCTCATGGGCGCCATCGCCGTCAGCGCGTACTCCTACATGGCCCTCGTGCCTGTGATCCAGCCCCCGCTGATGCGTCTCTTCACCACGAAGAACGAGCGCCTCATCAAGATGAAGCCCGCCCGCGCCGTCTCGCAGAACGAGAAGATTATCTTCCCCATCGTGGGCATGCTCCTCACCTGCTTCGTCGTGCCCTCAGGCATTCCCCTGCTCGGCATGCTCTTCTTCGGCAACCTCCTGCGCGAATGCGGCGTGACGACGCGCCTTGCAAAGACGGCCTCCAACGCCCTCACCGACATCGTGACGATTCTCCTCGGCATGACCGTGGGCGCCTCCACCCAGGCCTCGCAATTCCTCACCCCGCAGACAATCTTCATCTTCTTCCTCGGATTCATGGCTTTCGTGATAGCATCCTCCTCCGGCGTGCTCTTCGTGAAGCTCTTCAATCTCGTCCTCCCCAAGGACAAGAAGATCAACCCCCTCATCGGCAACGCCGGCGTGTCCGCAGTGCCCATGAGCGCTCGAATCTCCAACAACCTCGGCCTCGAATACGACCCCTCCAACTATCTGCTCATGCACGCCATGGGCCCGAACGTTGCCGGCGTAATCGGTTCCGCAGTCGCCGCCGGCGTGCTCCTCGGCTTCCTCGCCTGAGCATAGCCTCGCATACCTGACAAAATCCCCCGGGCCTCCACAGAGAGAGACCCGGGGGATTTGCTGTATGATATATTGTATCAGTCGCCCGTCTCGACGTGCTCGCCGACAATCTTGTAGTTGTTGTTGCGGACAAAGCTGAGAATCTCGCGGCGGACGAGGCCGTCGTCGATGTCTGCCTCGATGCGCTTGAGCGCGTTGAAAAGCGAGGTCGAAGTCTGGTAGATATGGCGGTAGGCCTTCGCCACATCGTCAATCTGCTGCTCCGTGAAGCCGGCGTGCTTGCCCATGATTACGGAGTTCACGCCATAGTACACGGCCGGATTGTGCGCCATGATGGTGTACGGCGGCACATTCGAGCTGATGCGCGTGCCGCCCTTCACGAGCACGTACTTGCCGATATGGCTTTTCTCATTGACAATGACGTTGGACGAAAGAATCGAGCCGTCCTCGATTTCAACGTCGCCGGCCACGGTCACACCGTTGCCGAGCACGCACTTGGGCGCCACGTGCGAATCGTGGCCGATATGCGTCTTCGCGAGGAGAAAACACTCCGCGCCGATGGACGTCACGCCATCCGGGCGGATGCTGCGGTTGATGATCACCTGCTCACGGACCACGGTGTTGTCGCCAACAGTGCAGCGCGTGGGTTCGCCTTTCCAGCGGAAATCCTGAGGCTCGGCGCCGACGATGGCGCCCTGGTACACGCGCACGTTCCGCCCGAGCGTCGTTCCCGCGAGAATGCTCGCATAAGGCTTGATTTCACAGCCGTCGCCGATTTCCGTGTCGGCGTCGATATAGGCGAAAGGATGGATTGTCACGTCGCGGCCGATTTTGGCCTTGGGGTCGACGTATGCTAAAGGACTTATCATAGGGTTCGGTATTGATTTAACGGTTAGTTTGGTTTTCATTCGCAAATCTAACAAATAAAAACAGAAAATGCAACCGAAAGCCCGAAAAAAAAACCGTCTATGAGTCAATCCATCTGAAAATAATCCGTTTTTCGCCATCATGCGGGAAGTGGGCGAACTCTATCTCGAAATTCTTCTCGAGCGGGAGCAGGAGCATTGCCGTCATGTCGTCCGTCGACTCCGGGTCGAGCTTGAAGAAAGTCCAGCCGCCCGAACGCCCGATGAATTTCAGTCCTTTGAGGATTTTAAAGGGCAGTTCGAAACCGGGCGCGAACTTGCCGAAGGCTATCACCGAGTCCGGAGAGCTGAAGGCGCAGCGGTTGATTCTGAACAGACGGTCGTAGCCGATGGTCCGGCGAACTGCATGGGCAACCACTCCGGCGCTCCCGCCGGGCCCGAGGGATATGGATATTCTAAGGTAAGGCACCAGGAATCCGGCGAAAGTCCGGCCCACTCGTCGGCTCCGGCAAAGATGGCCGTGACCATACGGTAGGCCACAAGCGAGCAAAGCTTGAAGTCATACTGGCATTCCCTTTCGAGCCTCGAAGGGATATAAGGCAGACCGAACTCGCGGTAAGTCCGCTCGGCCTCCGCATAAATCTCGTCAGCCATCCGGCACTTTTCATCTGACGCCGACCACCACAAATGTCTTGTTGATTCCTTCATAACAGCCTGTTATATTGATTCCCCGCAAAGATAAATATTTTCCCCAATCCATACAAATTCCACGCGAAACAAACGACACAAAGCGCAAAATCAATTATCGCGCTGAAGGGACGCACGGCTCGTGCGTCCTCTGCCAATATCTTGAACATTAAACGGTTAATTAGGACGCACGAGCCGTGCGTCCCTACAATTCGCTGTTTTTCAGCGCTCACGTTATCTCAGAACCTATAAGTCACGCCGAGGCTCCAGCGGTTGCGCTCCAGATCGGTCTCCGGGGTATTGAGGTGCTGACGGTATGTTCCCTCTATTGTAACAGGGCCAACGGGAACGCCGAGTCCGAAAGTCCAGTAGGAATACGTCGCTCCGTTGCTTATGTCGGGATGGGTTGGATGGTCCTTCTGATGGTTGTAGAAATACCAGTCTACCGTCGGTCCGGTGAAGAACTCGAGGTATTTGAAGAACCGATAACCGACGAAAGCATTGATTCCGGTGCCGATGGAGTTGAATTTCGGACTTGTCGGGCCCATTCCAGGATAGGTGAGATCAACCATTTCACGATAATCGCCCCAGCGGAAGTTAATGTTGATTTTCGGGCGCACGAACAGACCTTTCACCACAGGCAGGGTGAGGTTGTAAGCCCCGCTAATCTTGAAACCGTAGGACCTGAGCGAACCCGTGGAAACAATACCGTCGACATAGGCGCTCTCATAGTTCGACTGCTCGTACTCCACACCGGCAACCCATCCCCGCTCCTGAGCGGAGAGCGCAGGCACCGCTATAGCGGCACAGGCAAGCGCTAAAATCAGTAATTTCTTCATAAGACTTTGATTTATTTGAAAGTTGTTTTGGTTACAAATTTATTTAATTGTTATGAAATTTCAAAATATTTTTTTTGTTAACATCGGGCAATTTTAAATTTCCGATAAAAAAATACCTCCGACGGGGCGGACGCGCTATGGCGCGTCCCTACAGCCGTTTGTCTATAAGCACATTGCCGAATAGGATTATTATCAGACGTATCACAAATTATTGTTTTCTAATGTTTATAATGTGTTTATCAAATAATTATATATCAAATATTTGTAGGGACGCGCCATGGCGCGTCCGCCTCGCCTGAACATTTTTAATGGTTTTCATTATAATATTTGTTATTTGAACTTTAATTTGAGTAAGATGACTTTACTCAATCCAGCCTTCGTATTCGTTGGATTGGGTTTTGATGTAGATCTGGACGGGAAGGTCCGTTGCGCGTACGGTTACGACGATGGGGGCGGCGGTGGCGTGGAAGCCGGTGTAGATGGTCTGTACTCCGCCTTCGCGCAGGCTTACGCGGGCCATGCCTTCCGGCTCGGCAAAGGTGATGGTGAGAACATGACCGTCGAGTAGGCCTCTAACGATATTTTCAGCATCCGGTGTTCTTGGATGTGGCTTGACTCGTGGTGGAAGTTCGATTTCCTTAGGGTCCGACGGTTTTGGGGGATCTTTCGCGACTACATGAGTGGATGCAAATGCCATCGCAATGAGGAGTGCAATTGGTTTGAAGTAAGTTTTCATATCAAAATCTTTATTGATTCTGATGCAAAATTAGTGATTATTATTGACCCAATATCAATAACCCGTATGATAAAAGTTAATCTTTGCACGGTGTAGTTCATTGAATAACAGCAGGTTAAAAACATGAATTTTAACCCCAGACAAAACAACTGTTTATCAACAAGATATGTGAAATACGCGGATAATCAGCGCGTTGCCAACATTCTCAGTACCTCGTCTTTATACTGGCTTGATGACGAAAGTATTTTCTCCTTTAACTTTCTTCTTCTATTGTAATAATATATGTTGTCCTTTAACTGACAAACAATGCAAATAGTTTTGGCTGATAAATTTGCCAGTGTAAGCAATAATAGAGCTCTGTCCTGAGGCCTTAAATCGGGTAATGTGTCATAAAGTTTAGACGCAATTCCATCAAAGTAGCTGTCAAGGACCTGTTCAATTTTACTTAGACTATCCTTGCTCCCGATTTTTTGAAGTGTCTTTTCTATGTCTTTAATAAGAGAAGCTTTTACTAAATTAGAGGCATCTTTCTTTTCATAGTAATCCTGACACATCAGATTTACAATCTCAAATCTTTCCGCAAACAGCTCTTGAATACCAAGCAATGCTTTGTCACTTTGTTTGCTTTTTTCGTCAACTCTTTGTTCAAGCTCTTTAAGTGACATCTGTTGTGCCCGAATAGACCCTACAAGCTGTCTTATATATTCTTCTTGTTGCTTCGAAATCAAAAACACTTTATGTTTTTTATGTCTGTAGCAAATATAAACAGTTGCTAATATGATGACTACTCCGATAAGGACAAAAATCAATAGCATTCTGAACCTCTCAGCCTCACTGCTCTCTTTCAAAAATTTGCTTTTATTGTAATCGTTTTCAATCAATCCGATATTGTCATTGCATAATTTTAATAATGAATCGTTTTGTATATTGGACATCTTTTCAAAAAATTTGAGGGCCGCAACAGTATCTCCCGAAGCCATATTATACATATAATTTATATAATTGAAATCCTCTATAGATAAATCCGATAAAGTGTCATTTATTGCCTTATCTATTGCTGTTTTAGCCTCTAACAGGTTTCCACTCTTGATAGCCAATAAAACTGGGATTGTCTTATTCTGTAGCGCCCCTGATTTATTGTATTTCAATGAAGAGTCGACTGACTCTATTGCTTTTCCTAAATTTTCGAGTCTCAAGAATGGACGTATTCTGCATTCATATGCATATGCGGTCAGTTTAAAATCTCCAGAATCAGCTTGCGAAAGTACGCTGTCGGTTAAAGCAAGAGACTCTTCAATTTGGCTAATATTACATAGGTTGCGGGCTATATCCACCAACATGAATAGAGATGTCCTTTTTTTCCCGACTAATATATAATACGGCTTTTCGCTCGTGTTTGCAAGCTTCAATAAAATTGTAATTATAGTTGTAAATGTCTGCTATCTGGTCGTTTATTTTAGCCAAATAAAAAGTATCTCGACTTTCCTCCGCTATGTCAAGCGCAGTAAGAGCGTCCATCATTGCGCTTTTGTAATCCGCTCTATAATATTTCTTTTGAACTCTTTGAAATAATGCACGCATAAGGCGATTCCGATCATTATTCCTTTGAAATTCTGATATAGCTAAACTGATTAGTGAATCGTTAGCATCGTCTTGATAGAGCTTATAGTCGACCTCGGCCTGAAGGAGGTCGCGGAGGGCGAGGTCTTCGCGGGTGTCGATGGTGTTGCGGGGGATGTTTTTTAAAATTTCTCTTGCAGAGTCGGGGAGGCTGTCGAGGATGGACTCGGCCCGCAGGAGCTCGCCGTGATATTTTCCGCCGCCACACGCCGCGAGGGCCATCCCCAAGAGGATGGCAACGCTGACAATCAGTAAATTGCGAAGGTCTGTGTACTTCATATCCCTGCGTGCGGTATGTTTCCGACGGCAAATATACGTTTTTTTTCGTCACAAAACGAAAAAGACGCTCCGGACGGCGGCGCAGGGCCGGGGTCCGGAGCGTGGAGGTATGGGTTTAAGTTTCGGCTCAGCGGCCGCCGCCGAGGCTCTGGTAGAGCGAAATTACAGCGCGGGCGCGGGCGAGGTCGTTGCTGATCTGCGAAATCTGCGAACCGAGGAGACTCTGCTGGGCGGTGAGCACTTCGAGATAGGTTGTCTGGCCCGTGGAGTAGAGAAGGAGGTCGTTGGTGTATTCCACGCTCTTCTCGAGGTTCTCCACCTGGAGGCGCAGAGCCTCGGACTTCTCAAGGCTCTTGGTGTAGACCGTCAGGGCGTCGCTGACCTCGGCCGAAGCGGACATGAGGGTGTACTCGAAGGTGTTCATGGCCTGCTGCTGCTGGGCCTTGGCGGCCTCAAGGCGCGCGATGTTCTGGCCGCGGGCGAAGAGCGGAGCCACGAGCGAGCCGGCGAGCTGATAGAACCATCCGCCGGGATTCTTGACCATCGAGCCGAGAAGGTTGGTGAAGCCGCCGTTCACGGAGATTGTGAGTCCGGGATAGAAGGCGGCGCGGGCGGAGTTGGTGGCGTAGTAGGCCACGGCGAGGCTCTGCTCGGCGGCGCGGACGTCGGGACGGGAGCTCAGGGCCTGCATCGGCACGCCCTGCTCGTAGGAGGTCGGGAGCGCGAGTTCGACCTTCGAGGCCACCTGCCATTCCTGCGGAAGGGTGTTGAGCAGGAGGCTCATGGAGTTGTTGAGCTGGTCGAGGCTCACCTCAAGGTCGGTGATGGAGGCGAGGATGTTGTAGTACTGCGCCGCTGACTGCACGACGGCGGCCTCGGTGACGCGGCCGGCGAGCTTGAGGTTGCGCATGGTCTCGACGCTTTCCTTCCAGAGCACCGCGGTGTTGCGCGAGAGGGCGAGCTGGTCCTTGACGGCGGCGATGGCGTAGTAGGTGGAGGCTACGCCGCCGATGATCTGCGAGCGGACGGCCTGGGCGTAGGCCTCGCTCTGGTACACCTTGGCCTGCGCCGAGCGCTTACTGTTGAGGAGCTTGCCGAAGATGTCGATTTCCCAGCTTGCCTGAGCGGGGATGGAGTAGCTCCAGGCGATGTCGCTTCCGCGGTAGGAGGCGCCGGCACCGTTGGGCGCGAGGGCTATCGAGGGAAGGTAGGCCAGGCGCGCGCCCTTGAGGCCCGCGCGGGCGGCCTCGATGTTGAGCTGGGCGTTGCGCAGATTGGTGTTGTTGGCCAGCGCGCGGGAGATGAGGTCCTGAAGCAGAGGATCCGTGAACACCTTCTGCCAGGGCAGGTTGCCGAGCGCGGTCGAGTCGGAGGGCGTCTCCTTGGCCTCTGCATAGGCCCGGGTGAGCTCCGTGGAGGTGGGAGTCTCGTATTTCTGGTATATGTGGCAGCTGCCGAGGGCGGTCATCGAGAAGGCGGCCGCGCCGACGAGCAGTGTCTTGGCTATCTTGTTCATAATTCTTGTCGGGAAAAAGGGGTTACCGTACATACTGTTCGATTTCCTTGGCGATGTTTCCGTCCTTCTCCTCGTTCTGCCACTTGATGGGCTTGAACTTCTCCTGAATGGTCTGGAAGGTGACGAACAGGGCCGGAACGACGAAAATCTGGCAAATCATGCCGATAAGCATGCCGCCTACCGAGCCGGCACCGAGGGCCTGGTTGCCGTTGGCTCCGACGCCCGAGGAGAACATCATCGGGAGAAGGCCGATAACCATGGCGAGCGAGGTCATCAGGATAGGACGCAGACGGGCCGTGGCGCCCGCTATGGCGGCCTTGAAGATGCTCATGCCCGTCATGCGGCGCTCGAGGGCGAACTCCACGATAAGGATGGCGTTCTTGGCGAGAAGACCGATAAGCATGATGAGCGCGATCTGCAGGTAGATGTTGTTGGAGATACCGAACATCTGCGCGAAGATGAAGGCACCGGCGAGGCCGAAGGGAATCGACAGGATTACGGCAAGGGGGAGGATGTAGCTCTCGTACTGGGCCGAAAGGATGAGGAACACGAAGAGGAGGCAGAGGCCGAAGATTGTGGTCGTGGCGTTGCCGCTCGTTCCGGCTTCCTCGCGGGTCATGCCGGCGTAGTCGTAGCCGTAGCCCTGCGGGAGGGTCTGGTCGGCCACACGGCGGATGGCCTCGAGGGCCTCGCCCGACGAGTAGCCGGGAGCCGGCTGGCCGGAGACGGAGATACTCGTGAACATGTTGAAGCGGTCGAGAAGGTCAGGGCCGTAGACGCGCTTGAGCGTGAGGAAATTGGAGATGGAGGCCATCTCTTTGCCGTTGCGCACCTTGATGGAGCTGAGGGTCTCGGGACTCACGCGGGCGTCGGGCGCGGCCTGCATCATCACGCGGTAAATCTTGCCGAAACGGTTGAAGTTCGACACATACATACCGCCGTAGTAGCCCTGGAGGGTCTGGAGGAGTACCGCGGGGCTGAGGCCGGCCTGCTTGGCCTTGGCGGCGTCGATGTCAACGCGGTACTGCGGGAAGGCGGGGTTGAAGGTCGTGTAGGCCATCTGAATTTCGGGCTGGGCGTTGAGCTGGCCGAGGAAGTTCTGCACGATGCCGTAGAACTGGTTGATGTCGCCGCCGGTCTTGTCCTGCATCACGAGCTCGAAGCCGTTGGTGACGGAGTAGCCGGAAATCATGGGCGGCGCGAAAATCATCACGCGGGCGTCCTTAACTTCCTGCGCGGTCATGGCATACAGCTGTCCGATGACGGCGTCGGAGGATTCGGCCGATGTGCGCTCCGACCAGTCTTTGAGCTTGAGGATGAAGGTGCCGTAAGTGGCGCCCTGGCCGGCGATAAAGCTGTAGCCGTTGATGCTCTCGCGAATCTGCACGGCAGGGATGCGGGAGATGATTTCGTCAATCTGGGCGATGACTTCGGTGGTGCGCTCCTGCGAGGAGCCCGGGGGAAGGTCGACCATGACGAAGACCGTGCCAGTGTCCTCGTTGGGCACGAGGGCCGTCGGGGTCACGTACATAATCCAGCCGAGGAAGGCGATGGCGGCCACCACGGAGGTGAAGGCCGTGATCTTGTGGCGGCTGACGAACTCGGCGCCCTTGCGGTAGACGTCGAGGAGGCCGGCGTAGCCTTTCTCGAAGGCGGCGTGGAAGCGCTTGCCGAAGATGGCGAGCACCGTGAAGATGGCCACGGCCCAGGCGATGATGCTGAGCACCACATTGTGGAAGCCGTACCAGCCGAGCACGAGGAAGGTGATTGTGGCCACGAGGCCCACGAGGGTCAGCACGGGGGGGACGTTGATGCCGAAGCCGCCGCTGTAGCGTTCTTTCGCCACTTCATTGGCGGCCTTGTAGGCGTCCTTGACGCGCTCTCCGACGGTGCGCTTGTCATCCTTGTGAGGCTTCAGGAAGAGGGCGCAGAGCGCGGGCGAGAGCGTCAGGGCGTTCACCGCCGAGAAGCCGATGGCTATGGCCATGGTGAGACCGAACTGGCGGTAGAACACACCGGCGGTGCCGGGCATGAAGGACACGGGGATGAACACGAGCATCATCACGAGCGTAATCGACACGAGGGCCGAGGCGATTTCGTTCATGGCGTCGATGGAGGCGCGGCGCGCCGAGGTGTAGCCCGCGTCGAGCTTGGCATGGACGGCCTCGACCACCACGATGGCATCGTCCACCACAATCGCGATTGCAAGCACGAGGGCGGAGAGCGTGATGAGGTTGATGGAGAAGCCGATGAGGTTCAGCACGAAGAAGGTGCCGATAAGGGCCACAGGGATGGCGATAGCGGGAATGAGCGTGGAACGGAAGTCCTGAAGGAACACGTACACCACGAAGAACACGAGGATGAATGCCTCGATGAGCGTGTGGATCACGTTGTTGATCGAGGCGTAGAGGAAGTCGTTGTTGTTCATGGGCACCTCGAGGACGAGGCCCTTGGGCAGCTGCGCCTTCATGTTGTCGACAACCTGGAGGCAGTCCTCGATGATCTGCGTGGCGTTGGAGCCTGCGGTCTGGAAGACGATGGCCATGGTCGAGGGATGGCCGTTGGAGCGGTTGGCGAAGCCGTAGGTCACACGGCCGAGCTCGATGTCGGCCACGTCCTTGAGATAGAGCACCTCGCCCGTGGGAAGCGCGCGAATCACGATGTCGCCGAACTCCTCGGTGGTGGAGAGGCGGCCCTTGTAGCGCATGATGTACTGGAAGGACTGGTTGCCCTGTTCGCCGAAGGCGCCGGGAGCTGCCTCGATGTTCTGCTCGGAGAGGGCGGCGGAGACGTCGGAAGGCATAAGGCCGTACTGCGCCATCACGTCGGGCTTGAGCCAGATACGCATGGAGTAGTCGGCGCCGAAGCTCATCACATCGCCCACGCCGGACACGCGCTGGAGCTCGGGGACGATGTTGATTTTCATGTAGTTGTCAAGGAATTCGGCGGAGTAGGTGTCGCTCTCGTCGACCAGGGCGATGCCCACGAGCATCGAGGTCTGGCGTTTCTGCGTCAGCACGCCCACACGCGTAACCTCGGAGGGAAGGAGGTTCTGGGCCTTGGCCACACGGTTCTGCACGTCGACGGCGGCCATGTCGGGGTCGAAGCCCTGCTCGAAGTAGACGTTGATGGTGGCCGAACCGGTATTTGTGGCGGTAGACTTCATGTAGGTCATGCCCTCGGCGCCGTTGATGGCCTCCTCGAGAGGGGCGATCACGGAATTGAGCACGGCCTGGGCGTTGGCGCCCTGGTAGGTCGTCGTCACCGAGATGGTAGGCGGCGCGATGTCGGGATACTGCGTCACGGGGAGCGACGTCATACCGATTAGACCCAGGAGCACTATGAAGATGGAAATCACCGTCGAGAGCACCGGGCGGTTGATAAAGGTATCGAGTTTCACTTTGTTTGCTTATTGGAAATGTTGTGAATGCTGATTTATTTCTGAGCCCCCTGCTCTTGGGCGGGAGCGGCCTGCTGCTGGGCGGTGGTGGCGTCGACAGGCTGGATGGCCATGCCCTCGCGCACCTTCGTGCCCACGCCTTCGGTGACGACGCGGTCGCCGGGCTTCAGGCCGGAAAGCACCACGAAGCTCTTGCCGTCGCTCACGTTCTGAACCTGAACGGGGGTGGTGACGGTCTTGTTCGAGTCATTGAGAGTATAGACGAAACGCTTGTCCTGAACCTCGAAAGTGGCTTTCTGAGGAATGATGATAACGTTCTTATTGATTACGGGGATGGAGATGGTGCCGGTGCTTCCGGAACGGAGGCGTCCTTCGGGGTTGTCGAAGAGAGCGCGCACGGAAGCGGCGCCTGTGGAGCTCTCGATTACGCCGGAGACCGTGGCCACCTTACCTTTCACGGGATAAACCGAACCGTCGGCCAGAACGAGGTCCACGGCGGGCATCTCCTTGATGCCGACCTCGATGGAGCCCTTCTCGTTGAGTTCGAGGAGGTCTTTCTCGGTGAGGGAGAAGTAGGCGTATACCTCGGAGTTGTCGCTGACGGTGGTCAGAGGCTGGGCCGAAGAGGGCGAGGCGAGCGAGCCCTCGCGGTTGGGAATGGTGCCGACCACGCCGTCGCTCGGCGAGGTGACAACGGTGTAGGCGAGGTTCTTCCGGGCCGTCACGAGGCCGGCCTCGGCCTGTGCGAGCTGGGCCTTGGCCTGAGCCAGAGAGTTGGCGGCCATCTGCCACTCATATTCGCTGATGATGTTCTTTTCGAGAAGCATCTTCTTGTTCTGTTCTGTAATCTGCGCTGTGTTCAGGGCCGTGCGGGCCGAGTTGACTGCGGCTTCGGCCTGGGAGACGGCGGCCTGGAACTGCACCTGGTCGAGGGTGAAGAGCACCTGACCCTTGCGCACGTGCTGGCCTTCGTCGACATGGACTTTCGTGATGAAGCCTGTCACCTGCGGGCGGATGGCGATGTCGGTCTTGCCCTTGATGGTGGCGGGATAGGTCTTCGCCAGCTCGGAGTCCTCGGGGCTGACGGTCTGGACTGCGATTTGCGGAGCGCTCTGGGCGCCGGCCATTGCGGCGGACTGGTCTTTCCCGGAGCAGGCAGTGAAGGCGGAGGAGAGGGCGAGGCCGGCGAAGGCCACGCTCAAAATTCGTACTGCTTTCTTTTTCATTGTTTTATTCTATATGTGTATTGCTTTAATTCATAGAAAATGTACCGCTCCCTTCGGCCAACGAAGAGACACAAGCACGTAATTCGTTGCAAAATTACTCATTTTCGGCCGAATAGCGCTTGTCCTATTTGACAGAAAACTCTCCCAAAAGTCGAATCCATCGTTAATAATTGCAAAAGAAGCACTATTCTAATCAGTTATTAACGGCAACTTCTGTCTGTTCCATAGCGTTAAAGTAGTAAATCAATATTATTTTCGTAATTCTGGAAGATTTTTATAACCACTTTATTAGCAAGCAGTTCTGAGGATAAG
>ERZ825137.2160-NODE-2160-length-23547-cov-3.520007_pt1 | contig 23547 bp, 19 predicted proteins | sample MGYA00519873_ERZ825137 | MGnify/ENA primary metagenome ERZ825137 (study PRJEB31778, sample SAMEA3449190) | human gut metagenome | biome: human gut; feature: human-associated habitat; material: faeces | place: United Kingdom | collected 2010/2012 ...
TTTGTGCATATACTGTAACAAAAAAGAAATGAGCAGACAGGAGTGGGAAAGCTAACTGGTTTTATGCTGTTTTTTATTGGTGTGGGCATGGTTCTTGGCATCCTTATTACAGAAAATTTTATTGTGATCGCAATGGCAGTCATATGTCTGCTATGCGGATATCATATGTTTTGCAGATAAGCGGGAAGTGTGCACTTGGCATGCTTCCCGCTTGTGATTTATCTGTCTTGAAGATAAAAAAACAGCCCCCGCATTCTACGGGGGCATACGATATTACTTACGCTCTTTCAACTTTTCCGGATCTTAAGCAAGAAGTACAAACGTACATTTTCTTAGCTGCTCCGTTAACTTTAACTTTAACAGATTTGATGTTAGATTTCCACATTTTATTTGATCTTCTATGTGAATGGCTCACTGCGTTTCCAAAATGAGCACCTTTGCCACAAATAGCACATTTTGCCATGTTAGCACCTCCTTATTCCAATCTCTATTCCTGTTTCATTCCAGGCTCGACAACTATTTCATTCTAACAGATTGATTTATAAAAATCAAGAATAAATTTGCTTTTATTTTAAATCATTTTTTGAAACACTAGACTTAGGTGGTTTCATAATGTATAATCGAAATATATGAATTCTCGTTTGGAGGTATAATTTATGAAAGGACATGTGAATACAAAGAATGGAGAGATCTCCATTGAAAATCAGGTAATTGCGAAATATGCCGGAATCTGTGCTCTTGGATGTTTTGGTATCGTAGGGATGGCAATGGTGAATATGAAAGATGGAATCGCCAAGCTGTTAACAAGAGATAATATCAGAAAAGGTGTATTTGTTTCTGTAAAGAATAATAAGATCACGATAGACTTCCATATTATTGTATCTTATGGAGTTTCTATTTCTACAGTGGCAAGTAACCTTATGGAATCTGTAAAGTATCGTGTAGAAGAATTTACAAGCCTTGAAGTAGAACGGATCAATATTTACGTAGAGGGCGTAAAGGATATAGGATAATAGATAATGGAGGCAAAGATTAAGATGAAACAGATAGATGCAGCTTTGCTGCAGAAGATGTTGATTGGCGGAGCCAAGAGATTAGAGGCGAATAAAGAATATATTAATGAACTGAATGTATTCCCTGTGCCAGACGGTGATACAGGAACGAATATGACAATGACAGCTCTTGCAGCTGCTAAAGAAGTTGGGAACGCAGCAGAAGTGACAGTGAAAGAAGTAACAAGAGGATTATCAAGCGGTTCTTTAAGAGGAGCCAGAGGTAACTCAGGTGTTATTCTATCCCAGTTATTCAGGGGATTTTATAAAGGTGTCAAAGATCAGGACGTATTAACAACAGAAACTGTTGCAGTAGGATTTAAGAAGGCAGTAGAGACAGCTTATAAAGCAGTTATGAAACCAAAGGAAGGAACAATCCTTACGGTAGCGAAAGTAACAGCAGAGAAGGCAGTATATTGTGCAAGGAATACAGAAGATTTTGAAGAATTTGCTCAGGTAGTGATCAAGGAAGCAAACGAGATTCTTCAGAAGACACCAGAGATGTTACCAGTTCTGAAAGAAGCAGGAGTGGTTGATTCAGGTGGACAGGGACTTGTGGAATTCCTACAGGGTGCTGTTGATGCTTTAATGGGTAAAGAAGTTGATTTAAGCAGTATTGAGAAGACAGCAGTTAAACCAGCAGCAACAGCAAGTGAAGCACCATTAGAAGAGAAAGATATCAAATTTGGTTATTGTACAGAATTTATAATTATGACGAAAGAAGAGATTTCCATGGAAGAAGAACAGAAGTTTAAAGATTTCTTAATGGGAATCGGAGATTCTATCGTGGTTGTTGCAGATGAAGATATCATTAAAGTACATGTTCATACAAACCATCCTGGAAAAGCGATCGAGAAAGGTCTCACATATGGAGAACTTACGAATATGAAGATCGATAATATGAGAGAAGAACACAGAGAACGTTTAAATCTCACACAGGCAGAAGCACAGGCAGAAGAAAGCAAACCAGAAGAACCTAGAAAAGACTTTGGATTTGTGGCAGTATCGATCGGCCAGGGAATGAATGACATTTTCCGTGAGTTAGGTGTAGATTACCTGATCGAAGGTGGGCAGACCATGAACCCTAGTACTGAAGATATGTTGAATGCAATCGAGCAGGTGAATGCAGAGACTGTATTTATTTTGCCAAATAACAAGAATATCATTCTTGCAGCGACACAGGCACAGTCTTTAGTGGAAGATAAGAATGTAGTGATCATTCCGACAACAACAGTTCCACAGGGAATCTCAGCGATCATTGGATTTGATCCAGAAGCAGATGCCGAAGAGAATGAAGACAACATGAAAGACATCATTGAATGCGTGAAGACTGGAGAAGTTACTTATGCAGTCAGAGATACATCCATCAATGGTATTACGATCAAGGTTGATGATATCATGGGAATCGATGATGATGGGATCAAGAAAGTCGGACAGGATGTCGAGAAAGTCACGTTAGAATTACTAGAAGAGATGGTAGATGAAGACAGCGAACTGATCAGTATTTACTATGGAGAAGACACAACCAAAGAACAGGCAGAAGCATTACTTGAGAAAGTAGAAGAAACATATGGTGACTGTGATGTACAGTTAGAATATGGCGGACAGCCAATTTATTATTTCTTATTATCAGTAGAATAAGAGAAGATGGGAAATCCCGCTTGATGGCGGGATTTCTTTGCTTTTCGTGAGAATATGATAAAGAATTTTGAAGGAGACAGAAGATGGATGGCACAACAAATATCATAGAATTAAAAGGAATTGGGGAAAAGAGTGCGACAGCTTTTGGACGACTTGGAATCCGTGATGTAGACAGTCTGATTACGATGTATCCAAAGTATTATCTTACCTATGAAGATCCCAAAGATGTCAATGAGATCGAGATTGGCCAGAGAGTATCTATTTTCGTTCGTATCAATTCGGAAGTTCATATTCAGTATGCAAAAAGAATGAAGATTGTTACATGCACAGCGAAAGATCATACAGGAACGATCATGCTTGTCTGGTACAATATGCCATATTTAAAGAAACAATTACATCAGGGAAGAGATTATATATTTACGGGAACTCCGATCTATAAAAACGGACGGATCACGATGGAACATCCAGAGATCTTTACACAGGAAGATTATGAAGCTAAACAGGAGACATTGCAGCCAGTATATCCATTAACAAGTGGACTTACCAATAAGCTTGTTTCTAAGGCTGTGGCACAAACAAAAGACTATATCTTTCATATTCCAGAATATCTTCCGCAAAATATTTTAGATCAATATCAGCCAATGGAATATCATCAGGCAATCTGGAATATTCATTTTCCGGAATCAAAAGAGCAGTTGATCAAAGCAAAGAAAAGGTTGATCTTTGATGAATTTTTTATTTTTATCGCAGCGATGCATATGATCACATCAGGAGAAGATCTCAAGGAAGAAGGATACAAGATCGGGGTCTGCAAGGAAGCGAAAGAACTGGTAAAGAATCTTCCGTACGAGTTGACTACAGCACAGAAAAGAGCGTTAAATGAGATGGCAAAAGACATGGCGTCTGGTAAGGTTATGAATCGTCTGGTACAGGGTGATGTAGGATCTGGAAAGACGATCCTTGCGGTTATTTTATTATTAATGTGTGCCAAAGCAGGATACCAAGGGGTTTTGATGGCGCCAACGGAAGTGCTTGCAGCTCAGCATTATGAATCATTTACAGAACTTTTAGAATCTTATGATATAAAGATCGCATTGCTGACAGGTTCCACAAAGGCAAAAGAAAAAAGAGAAACCTATCAAAAGATCAAAGATGGAGAAGTAGATATTGTGATCGGAACTCATGCGGTCATTCAGGATAAGGTGGAATATAACAAGTTAGCATTGGTTATCACGGATGAACAACATCGATTTGGAGTAAGACAAAGAGAAAGTTTATCGCTAAAAGGTGAGAAACCACATGTACTTGTTATGAGTGCGACACCAATTCCAAGAACATTGGCGATCATTTTATATGGTGATCTTGATGTATCGATCATCGATGAACTGCCGGCAGAGCGGTTGCCGATCAAAAACTGCGTAGTCAACACAAGTTACCGCCCGACGGCATATCGTTTCATTGAGAAACAGGTCAGTCAGGGAAGACAGGTATATATTATCTGTCCGATGGTCGAAGAAAGTGAGACGATGGAAGGAGAAAATGTCATTCAGTATGCGCAGATGTTAAGAAGCCAATTTGCACCATCGGTAAGGATCAGTTACCTTCATGGAAAGATGAAGGCAGCGGACAAGCAGAAAGTCATGGATGATTTTTCAGAAGGCAAGATTGATGTTTTAGTATCAACAACGGTTGTTGAAGTCGGGGTGAATGTGCCAAATGCAACGGTTATGATGGTGGAGAATGCAGAACGTTTTGGACTTGCACAGCTTCATCAGTTAAGAGGACGTGTCGGACGTGGCGGCTATCAGTCCTATTGCATTTTTATGACGAGTTCCAAGAAGAAAGAAACGATGCAGCGTCTTGAAGTGTTGAATAAATCAAATGATGGATTTTATATAGCAAATGAAGACTTAAAACTTCGAGGACCGGGTGATTTCTTCGGAGTCAGACAAAGCGGGATGATGGATTTTGTTCTGGCAGATATCTATACCAATGCAGATATTATGAAACAGGCAGCTGATGCGGTAAAACAACTGGAGGAAAGCGGATTTGATTTTTCGAATTTGAAGAACAGCAGATTAGAAAAACAGATCGGGCTTGCAAGGAATATATAATAGGAGGTATATCGTATGGTACGTTTTTATTTAAGATTTACAGGAAGAGTCCAAGGAGTAGGATTTCGTTTTTTTGTAGCGATGAATGCAGAAAGATGTCATTTGACAGGATGGGTGAAAAATATGTCTGATGGATCAGTGACAGCAGAAGTTCAGGGAACCAGAGTTGAAATTGAGAAATTTTTAAATTTGATCCAGACAGGAAATCGTTTCGTTCGAGTGGATGAGATCGAGAAAGAAGAACGTCCATATGAAGAAAATGAGAAAAGATTTCATGTTCGTTATTAAAATGATGTAAGTGTCAAAAAATAACAATCCATAAAATGCAACATCATGTAAAAACTCCCAGTGTATCTTTTGTACGCTTGCATATACTATGAGCGTAACAGATAACAAAACAAAAGAAATGGAGGACTTTCAACATGGAAGAACGAACTTCAGCAAGAAGCAAAGGAACAAACAGAGTCGAGGTACCAGAAGCGAGAGGAGCCTTAGACAGATTTAAGTTCGAAGTTGCAAATGAGATCGGTGTGGATTTAAAAGAAGGATATAACGGACACTTAACAACTGCTCAGGCAGGATCTGTCGGAGGAGAGATGGTTCGTAAAATGATCCGCAGACAGGAAGAAGAAATGTCTCGCTAATTAGATAAGATGATGTATCCGGATTGCGAAATTGCGTAGCAATGAAGCAATCCTCAAACATCATAAGATTTCAGAAAGAGGCAGCGAAAGTATAAACTTTGACTGTCTCTTTCTGAAATATTGGTTTGTCGGTTGACAAAATCTGTAGATATAATAAAATAAAAGAAATAGTGAGCAAAAGTGGAATAACTTTGCAAAGCAAATAAAAGACAAGGAATATACATAGATATGAGAGTCGTAGCAGGAAGTGCGAAGAGTTTAAAATTAAAGACGATCGAAGGAATGGAGACAAGACCAACCCAGGATCGCATCAAAGAGACGTTATTTAATATGATTCAGTATGATATCCCGGGAAGTACATTTCTGGATCTTTTCTCTGGAAGTGGAGGAATCGGGATCGAGGCATTGAGCAGAGGAGCAAAGGAAGCTTATTTTGTTGAGAAAGCAAAACCTGCATTAAGATGCATTCGAGAGAATTTAAGATATACAAAGCTTGATAAGAAAGCACAGGTTCTGGCAACAGATGTGAATTCAGCGATCAGGCAGTTAGAGACGAAGAATGTAACATTTGATCATATTTTTATGGATCCTCCATATAAGAAAGGATTTGAAGAAGAAGTATTATCAATCATAGATCGATCCTCTATCTGTACAGAAGATACGGTAGTTATCGTGGAATCGTCTCTTGACACAGAGATACCAGATTTTGAGAAATTAAAGGTTATAAGAGTAAAAGAATATAAGACAAATAAACATACATTTTTGATGAAAACAGTGGAGGATTAGAAGATGAGTATTGCAGTTTATCCGGGAAGTTTTGACCCGGTGACTTATGGACATATTGATATTATAGAGCGTTCAGCCAAGGTTTTTGACAAGCTGATCATCGCAGTATTGGTAAACAGTGCAAAGAAACCAATGTTTACAACACAAGAGAAGGTTGATATGATACGAAAAGTGACAAGTCATCTTGATAATGTAGAGGTTATGTCATTTTCTGGATTGTTGGTAGACTTTGCAAAACAACAGGGAGCCAGTGTATCAGTCCGAGGACTACGCGCAGTAACTGATTTTGAGTATGAGATTCAAATTGCACAGACAAATGCGAGATTGGATAAAGACTTAGATACCATGTTTTTTACAACCAGCATTGAGTATTCTTATGTAAGTTCCACGATCGTAAAGGAAATTGCATCTTATCATGGAGATGTTTCTGAGATGGTACCGCCTTACGTACAAGAATGTCTTGAGAAGAAATTTAAATCATAGGAGGCGAATGAATATGAGTGAGAAGTATTTACATGAGATGATTGATGATATTGAAGTACTGATCGACGAAGCAAAACCAGCAAGATTTAGTCCAGGTAAGATTATGATCGAGAAAGATGTATTGATGACAGTGATCGAGGAATTAAGGAAGCAGATTCCAGGTGAGATTGAACGAAGCCATAAGATCATTCTGAACAAAGATGCGATCTTGGAAGATGCCAGAGTGAAGTCACAGCAGATGATCGATCAGGCAGCAAGAGATGCAGGAGAATTGATCGATCAGAATGAGGTCGTTGAGATGGCAAAGATGAGAGCGAATGAGATTGAAACTCACGCCAAAGATACAGCAAGAAGTGTTGTACATAATGCGAATGAAGAAGCAGATCAGATCCGTGCAGGTGCATTGCGCTATGTCAATGAGATCATGGAAGATGTACAAGGTTATGTGGCAAGTGTCAAAGAAGCACAGGAGAGTGTGTTTAACCAGTTGTTATCCGCATTAGATTCAGATCTTGCATCGATTAAAACGAATGCGAAAGAGATAGAAGAACAGCTTTCCGGAGTCAGTATTCCACAGGCAAGAACAAGAACGGTAGAAGATTTCATTTCAGATGAAGACTAGATAAGCAAGTAGTCCGCTTGAAACACTAAAAAGAGATCTTATGAGCAGATATTTCCAGAGGGAGAGTCTGCTCTTTTTGTATACACTTAAAGTCTGCACGGCAGCAGACAACCCGCCAAAAGAAGTGATCATACACAATAATATGACTTTGCGGCCGATAGACATATGGGAAGAACCAAAATAGGAGATGGCATTTGTGATTTCAAGAACAGCGGTCAATCCTCTTTTTAAATAGAAAGGAAGTGGAAGAATTTCTAAAATAGAAACGGCAATTGAAAAGATCATAATACAGATTCCGATCATGAAAATGGAATGAAGACTATCAAAGATTACCTGATCTGCTGATTTTTTGTGTGCAATGGTGGGAGAAGAGTGGTGTGTATGTAGAAAATCGCTTGTAAAAAATAAAAAGACCAGATAGATCAGATAACACATGACAGGAAAATACAGGCAAAAGAAAAAGCGCAGAGCAGAAATTTTGCCATGAAGGATCAATGTAAGAGTATATCCAGCAGAGAACATGGGACTGATCTGATTGCAGGTATATAATAGCTTTTCTCCTTCAGATTTCGTAAAAGATCCACAAGAAATAAAATCATCAATGATCTTCGCACCGAGGGGACATCCACAAAAAAAACCTAGAATACAGGTGTAAAAAAAGTCCTCATTGATACCAGGAAAAAGTTTTTTGAGGGGGTAAAAGAGTCGGGAGATCAGATGGAACGTTTGGTAATATTGCATAAAACCAGTGAGCAGTAAAAAAGGTAAAAGAGTCGGTGTGATCGTTGCAGACCATAAAATCAGCCCATTTTTTGCGCCTTGGACCGATGTTTGTGGAAAAAATAACAAGGAAAGAACACTAAAAATAAGTAAAAACTGGATAAAACTGGTTTTCATGAAAAATCTCCCGCTTTCTTTTTATAGTGTATGAAGCGGGAGGTGAAACTAGAAGATGATCTGCTCATCTTTTATGATCGTATGAAATTTCTGTCCGATCACGGTACGATATAACTGGTTGGCACGTTGTTCTGTAGATAATAATTCTTCTTGATCTTTGGATAAAGGATCATTCATAACACGCAGATGGCGGACCATAGGGATGGAAGATTTTCTTTTGATATTACCAATCAGGAAGGAAGCAGAACGTTTGAAACCTAGAATCTGAAAATAAGGAGACATATCGTAAGTTCGTACTTTTTCAACCTTTTCTTTTGTTATATCAAGCATGATATGCAAAAGATTTCTGCTTATTTTACTCCAGGTGAGATTTTTGGTCTTACAGGCACTGATCAGTTCTTCAAAAGAAAGATCAGATTTTAACATCTTAAAAATACGGTCCTTAAAATCGCTTGAAATACCGCTGATCTGTGTAAGATCTTCGCAAGAATAAATAGCTGCATGTAAAAGCAGAGAAAAATCATCCAGGCAGACAGGAAAATCTTTTTGATAATGCATCTGATAGATATCATGCAAAGCTTCAGGGACTCTTGAGAATAAAGGGCTTATCTGGTTTTGTTCTAAGATTTCACGGATGGATGTTGCAGAAGAAATCGAAGGTGTCAACTCCTTGCTGTGATGATCGTTTGAAACACGGGTAACACAGACGGGAATGATAGGGCTGTCTAACTGTAGCAAAGCTTTTAAATATTCAATCCCAAGAATATTATTCGGCTGTTTTAATACTTCAATCAAAGAAGTATCATCAAGATGCTCTCTAAGATAAAGTTCTTTTGCTTTCGGATAAGAATGTCCGAGACTCATAAGCTCTTTTGTACCACGCTCGATTTCTTCTTCATATTGGATAAGAAAGGATGCAATCTGCTTAAGTTTGTTAATATCTTGACACTCACTTCCAAAAGAAAGGTAGTCGATCACCCCTAGTTTGTGAAGCAGACTGACAGCTCCAATTGCAAAATCAGGGGCAGATGAACATGCTGCAAATAAGGGGAGTTCGATCACGAGATCGGCACCTCCAAGAAGGGCAGACTTGGTACGTATTTTTTTGTCCATAACCGCCGGAGTTCCGCGCTGTACATAGTTTCCACTCATGATGGCAATGACGCAGTCTGCACCCGTGATATTCCTTGTCTGCATGATGTGGTATTTATGACCATTGTGAAATGGATTGTATTCGCAAATGATAGCTGCTGTTTTCATAAAATATCCTTTCGAGATTCCTTATTTGAATCGTTTATTTTGTAAATGTATTATAAATCACAAATGAATAAAAGTAAAATTGCACAAAAAATGAAAAATGAGCAACAAGTATCTTGTCAGAGAAAACAAAAAAATGTAGAATAGAATATAGATTTTTCTGGAAATGTACAACGAAAAATACAAATACTATTATTGTATACAAAGAAATGATGTTGTATAATTTAACAAGATTAAATTCATCTTTTTGGAAAGTTGAAAGGAGCAACGCGAAAAATGAGTGTTATTGATGAGATTAAAAACAAGGCAAAAGCAAATAAGAAAACTGTTGTACTGCCTGAAACTACAGACATGAGAACATTAACAGCAGCAGCAGAGGTTATCAGTGAAGGGATCGCTGATATTATTTTAGTTGGAAAAGAAGACGAGATTAAGGCAAAAGCAGAAGCAGAAGGATTAGATTTAGCCAAAGCTTCTTTTGTTGATCCAGAGAACTGTGATCATTTAAATACATATATCGAATCTTTATGTGAAGCAAGAAAGAGCAAAGGACTGCTTCCAGAAGATGCAAAAGAGATCCTGTTATCCAACCCACTGTTCTTCGGAGCAACAATGGTAAGAGTTGGAGATGCAGACGGAATGGTAGCAGGAGCGATCAACTCTTCTGCAAACGTACTTCGTGCAGCACTTCAGGTTGTTAAGACTGCACCTGGTACAGAGATTGTATCAGCCTTCATGTTAATGGATACACAGGCTAAAGATATGGGTGAAAACGGATGTTTCGTATTCGCTGACTGTGGACTGAACCAGAATCCAAATCCAGAACAGTTAGCAGCAATCGCTTCAAGCTCAGCTAAGACATTTGAGCAGTTGATCGGAGCAACACCTAGAGTTGCAATGTTATCCCATTCTACATGTGGAAGTGCAAAACATGACGATGTAACAAAAGTTGTAGAAGCAACAAACATCGCTAAAGAAAAATACCCTCAGTACCTGATCTGTGGAGAATTACAGCTTGACGCAGCGATCGTACCAGAAGTTGCAGCAAGTAAGGCTCCAAGAAGTGAAGTTGCTGGTAAAGCGAACGTATTAGTATTCCCAGACTTAGATGCTGGTAACATTGGATATAAATTAGTACAGAGATTAGGTGGAGCGCAGGCATTCGGACCTATTACACAGGGAATCGCAAAACCAGTCAATGACTTATCACGTGGATGTGTAGCATCAGATATCGTTGGTGCAGTAGCGATCACATGTGTACAGGCAGCAGCACTGGAAGCAGATAAATAAGAAAAATATAAGGAGAATCATAGTTCATGAAAGTTTTAGTTATCAACTGCGGAAGCTCATCATTAAAATATCAGTTAATCGATTCAGAGACAGAAAGTGTTTTAGCAAAAGGATTATGTGAAAGAATCGGAATTGATGGAGCATTAACACATCAGCCAGCGGGAAAAGACAAGATCAAATCTACACCAGCTATGCCAGATCATAAGACAGCGATCGGAATCGTTATCGACCAGCTGACAGATAAAGAAAACGGAGTTGTAGAAAGTCTTGATGAGATCGGAGCTGTAGGACATCGTATTGTTCACGGTGGAGAGAAATTCACAAAATCATGCCTGATCACAGATGAAGTTATCAAAGAAGTTGAAGAATGCAGCGTATTCGCACCACTTCATAACCCAGCGGGACTGATCGGAGTTCGTGCATGTCAGGAATTAATGCCAGGACTTCCAATGGTAGCAGTATTTGATACAGCATTCCATCAGACAATGCCAGAGAAAGCATTCTTATATGGTATTCCTAGAAAATACTACGATGAAGATGGTATCCGCCGTTATGGATTCCACGGAACATCTCATCAGTTCGTATCTTTAGAGACAGCAAAAGTCTTAGGAAAAGATATCAAAGACTTAAAGATCATCGTATGCCATTTAGGAAACGGTGCAAGTGTTACAGCAGTCAAAGGTGGAGAATCAGTAGATACATCTATGGGATTAACACCACTTGAAGGACTGATCATGGGAACACGTTCTGGAGATCTTGATCCAGCAATCATCGAATTTATTGCGAATAAAGAAAACAAAACAGCATCTGAAGTATTAAATATCTTAAACAAAGAATCAGGAGTTTACGGGTTATCAGGAGTATCTTCTGACTTTAGAGATGTAAAAGCAGCAAGAGCTGAAGGTAACAAAGTTGCAGCTGCAGCATTAGATGCATATGCATACCGCGTAGCAAAATACATCGGAGCTTACACAGCAGCTATGAATGGTGTTGATGCGATTGCATTTACAGCAGGACTTGGTGAGAATGATGATATCACACGTAAAGCAATCTGTGAATATCTTGGATATTTAGGAACAGAACTTGACGAAGTGAAGAACGATGTTCACGGAGAAACAGCGATCATCTCTACAGATGATTCTAAAGTTACACTGCTTTGTGTACCAACAAATGAAGAATTAATGATCGCAAGAGACACAGTAGCCCTTGTCAAATAATCATTTCATAAAAAATAAAGCTTGTTAAAATGTGCTTCTGGATTGTTTTTTTAAAAGTAAGGAAAATTACTTGACAAACAAGAAGCACATTCGTATAATAGTACAGTATGAAAATTTAGGAGATCGTATGAAGATTCAATTATCAAAAATTATTTCAGTACCTAAATATGAAGAAACCGTCGAAGCGTCAATCGATCTGAATGAGATTAAGCTTAAAGGTGTGTCTTATCCTATTCGAGAGAAGAATGATTTTTCGATCGTTTTTAGAAATATTGGAAAGGATAAGATATCATTTGCATTTGAGACAGAAGTCACGCTTGGAATTCCATGCAGTCGATGTCTTGAAGAAGTGAGTTATCCGGTTTCCGTGCAGGTGATGAAAGAATTAGATTTTTCGGATCTCGATGAAGAAGATTCTTCATATATCGAGGACAAGTATCTTGATCTTGATATACTGATCTTCGATGAAGTTGTTCCAAAACTTCCGTCCAGAGTGTTATGCAAAGAAGACTGCAAAGGACTTTGTCCGGTGTGCGGAACGAATCTGAATGAAAAAGAGTGTGGCTGCGATCGTACGGTGGCAGACCCTCGTATGGCAGCGATTCAGGATATTTTTAAGAATTTTAAGGAGGTGTAAAACCAATGTCAATTTGTCCAAAGAATAAATCATCCAAAGGAAGAAGAAACAGACGTAGAGCAAACTGGAAGATGACTGCTCCAACACTTGTAAAATGCAGCAAATGTGGTGCTCTTATGATGCCTCACAGAGTATGTAAAGCCTGCGGATCTTACAATAAAAAGGAAATTGTTTCAGCACACGCTGAATAATGGTAAATGAAGAGAAATGCCATACGTTTAGGCTTTTTAAGAAGGTTTAGGCGTGTGGCATTTCCTATTTTTAAGAAAAGGAGTAACAGGTCATATGGAGAAATTAGTGAAAGTGGCAGTTGATGCCATGGGTGGAGATCATGCACCAGGAGAAGTTGTAAAAGGTGCCGTTGATGCTGTGAATGAAAAAAACAATCTGAAAGTATTTCTTGTAGGAAAAGCACCAAGGATTCATGAAGAATTAAGCAAATATCAGTATAAAAATGAACAAATTGAAGTTGTGAATGCAGAAGAAGAAATTTCTTGTGACGAATCACCAGTAGAAGCGATTCGTAAGAAGAAAGATTCTTCCATGGTGGTCGCCCTGAAAATGGTAAAGGATAAGACTGCAGATGCATTTGTATCAGCTGGAAGTTCAGGAGCGATCCTTGTTGGAGGACAGTTTGTTGTTGGAAGGATCAAAGGGATCAAGAGAGCACCACTGGGAGCAGTGATGCCAACAGCCAAAGGTCCGATGTTATTAGTCGATGCTGGAGCGAATATGGATGCGAAAGCGGAATATCTGCTTCAGTTTGCACAGATGGGATCTATCTATATGGAAGATGTTCTTGGAATCAAAAACCCAAGAGTTGGACTTGTCAATGTCGGTGTGGAAGAAGCCAAAGGAAATCAGCTGGTAAAAGAAACAGGTCCATTATTAAAGGAATGTGAAAATATCAATTATATCGGAAGTATCGAAGCAAGAGAAATCCCATACGGTGCAGCGGATGTTGTTGTATGTGATGCATTTGCAGGAAATATCGTTCTGAAACTGGAAGAAGGATTAGCAGCAGTGTTAGTCAGTCAGATCAAAGAAGGAATGATGTCAACATTAAAGAGTAAGATCGGTGCACTATTAGCAAAACCAGCATTAAAGAAGACGTTAAAGAAATTTGATGCTTCTGAATATGGTGGAGCGCCATTACTTGGATTAAATGGATTGGTTGTGAAAGCACATGGATCTTCAAGTGCAAAAGAAATGAAAAATGCGATCATTCAGTGTATCGCATTTGCCGAAGAAGATATTACGCAGAAGATCAAAGACCAGATTGTGAAAGGATAAGAAGAAAATGGATGCAAAAAGTGTGGAAGAATTTCAAGAGCAGATAGGAATTAAATTTCATGAGCCATCCCGACTTTGGAATGCCTTCATTCATAGTTCCTATGCAAATGAACGAAGAATGAGCAAAGATAAGAATAATGAACGTCTCGAATTTTTGGGAGATGCAGTTCTTGAGCTGGTAACAAGTAATTATCTGTATCGCACATACCAGAAAGAATCAGAGGGAAAGTTAAGCAAGATCAGGGCGAGTCTTGTATGTGAGCCGACACTTGCAGGATGTGCAAGAGATATCAACCTTGGGAAATATGTTCTCTTAAGCAAAGGAGAAGATATGACAGGTGGAAGATCAAGAGATTCCATTCTTTCTGATGCATTTGAAGCTGTGATCGGTGCGATTTATTTAGATCAGGGAATCGAAACAGCAACAAAATTCATTGAGACATATTTATTTAAAGATGTAGAAAATAAAGTTCTGTTTTTCGATGCAAAGACGAATCTTCAGGAGATTGTTCAGGGAGAAGGAAAAGGACGATTAAAATATGTGCTTGTTGGAGAAGAAGGTCCAGATCACGCCAAAATCTTTACGGTAGAAGCACGTCTTGGAGAGAATGTGATCGGAACAGGATCAGGACATAGTAAAAAGTCAGCAGAACAGCATGCTGCATTTGAGGCGATCAAACGCCACAAAAAATAACACGAAACAGAGGTGGACATGTATTTAAAAAGTATTGAGGTCAATGGCTTTAAATCTTTTGCCCATAAAATGATCTTTAAATTTGAACATGGGATCACAGGAATCGTAGGTCCAAATGGAAGTGGAAAGAGTAACGTTGCAGATGCTGTTCGATGGGTGCTTGGAGAACAAAGAGCAAAACAGCTTCGTGGTTCTAGAATGGAAGATGTTATTTTTTCGGGGACAGAGCTTCGAAAGCCGATGGGATCTGCTTATGTTGCGATCACATTAGATAACAGTGACCATAGTCTGCCAATCCAGTTTGAAGAAGTAACAGTTGCCAGAAGAGTCTATCGTTCTGGGGAAAGTGAATATTTGATCAACGGAAGTGCCTGCCGAAGAAAGGATATCGTAGAACTTTTTTTTGATACAGGAATCGGAAAAGAGGGATATTCGATCATCGGACAGGGACAGATCGAACAGATCTTAAGTGGAAAACCGGAAGAGAGAAGAGAATTATTTGATGAAGCAGCAGGAATTGTTAAATACAAGAAAAACAAGCTGGAAACACAAAAATCTTTGGAAATCGAACGTGAGAATCTGGTACGAGTCACAGATATCTTAACGGAATTGGAACGTCAGGTTGGACCGCTTAAGAAACAGTCAGAACATGCGAGAGAATATCTGTTGTTAAGAGATCAGTTGAAAGATGAAGATGTGAAGTTGTTCCTGCTTGAGAATCAGAATCTTGAGAAGGAATTAAAAGAGCTGGATGAAAAGATAGAAATCGCTCAGCGGGAGATCAATGAGGCAAATCAGACACTTGCCAAAGCAAAAGAGAAATACGGAAAACAAGAAGAGTTTTTGGATCATTTAAAACAGGAAATCGAAACGATCACTGCTCATATTTCTGAAATGAAGCTTACAAAGCAGAAAAAAGAAGGAAAGATTCAGGTTTTAAATGAACAGATCAATACAGAACATATGCGTGAGAGTATGTATCTGGAGTCTAAGGATAAGCTGTATAAAGATCTGAATGAAAAGAAAGCACAGTTAAAGAGATTTGAGGCAGAGACAGAAGAAATTCGTAAGGAATATGAATCTGTCATGGAACAAAAGATACAAAAAGAAAGCGAAGTTGCATTGTATCAGAAGCAGATTCAGGATCTGGAGAGAGAACAAGAAGAGATTGAAATCCGAGTGAATGCTGTCAGAGAAGGCCGTATGCGGGTGGCTGGAGCGATTGAGCGTTCCCAGACAGTGAAAGAACAGCTAAATGTTCGGATCATAGGACTGGATCATCAGATAGAAGAAATAAAACGGCAGATCAATGATCAGGAAAAAGAAAAAGATTCTTCTAGTCAGAAGATCGAAGAGATCAATGAGAAGAAAAAACGATCTGAGATCGAATGTCATAATGCCAAGAGAATCGAAGAAACATTGATAGCGGAACGCCGTCAGATTCAGGAACAGATGGATCAGAAAAGAGAGAAATATCATAGAGTGCGTTCCAACTATGAAACAATGCGGAATATGGCAGAACGTTATGATGGATATGGATTCGGGATCAAGAAAGTGATGGAACAACAGGCCGTGACATCTGGGATCATTGGAGCTGTTGCGGATATCATTAAAGTGGAAGAAAAATACGAAACAGCGATCGAGACAGCTCTGGGTGGAAGTATTCAGAACATTGTAACGGATACGCAGAAAACAGCGAAGAAGATGATCGAATATCTGAAGAAAAATCGTTATGGAAGAGTTACGTTTTTGCCGCTGGATGCAGTGAAGGGAAAAGAATTTGCAAGGAAAGAAATTCTTTTAGAACCAGGGGTGATCGGGGCAGCCAACCAACTTGTGATCTATGATGAAGTATATAAGGATTTATTTGCATCACTGCTTGGACAGATTCTTGTTGTAAAAGATATGGATGCAGGAATTAAAATTGCAAATAAATATCACCACAGTGTAAGGATCGTAACGCTTGATGGAGATTCCTTAAACCGAGGCGGTGCAATGTCTGGAGGTGCTTTTAAGAATAAGAGCAATCTGCTTGGAAGATCCAGAGAAGTTGAAGAATTAAAGAAGAAGCTGGATCGATGGACGAAAGCAATCACAGAAGATGAAGAAAAATATCATGAAAATGAAAAAAAACTCAAAGAATATCAGCAAAATATGATAGACTTAGAGAAAGAGATGCAAGAAATCTCTTTGGAATTAAATACACAGCAGATGTCACAATCTGCGATCAAGCGAAGAAAAGAAGAGCTTGATAATAGGCACAAACAGTTAAGTATACAGAGACAACAACTGGAAGAAGAATTAAGGAATGCGGAAGATGATGCTGACAGACTGCAAGATGAACAGGTAGATCTTGAAAGTGCAAATGAGCAGGATGAAGAAAGGATCAAGGAGATCAGTGAGATTCTTGAACATCTTAGAAAACATGCCGAACAGCATGCAATGGAAGTTTCCAAGGTTCATATGCAGTTAAGCAAAGAATCACAGAAGTTAGAATTTCAGGAGAATAATCAGGAGCGAGTAAGATCTGAGATCGAACATCTATCAGAAGAGGTTCAAGAAAATCAGAAAGATACTGGAAGTATCAATGAGAATGTAAAAGCATTAAAACAGCAGATCGAACATTTAAAAGAATCATGCGAAGCAATGGAACGAAAGATCATAGAAGATCAGAACAGGCATCAGAAGATGCAGGAAGAAGTGAAGGAGAAAGAAGTCCTTTATAAGGATATCCTTAAAGAACGCGAAGAGATGCTTGAACGTATCAGTGGATATGACAAAGAAATGTATCGTCTGGAGAGTCAGAGAGAGAATCGAAAAGGAAAGAAAAAAGAGCTTTTGGATTATATGTGGGAGAATTACGAGATCACATATCATCAGGCAAAACAGAGGATCGATCTGGATGAGACGCAGAGCCTTACAAAGGTTAAGGAAACAATCTCTGAGTTAAAAAATAAGATCAAGAACCTTGGACCAGTTAATATCAATGCAGTCGAAGATTATAAAGAAGTTTCCGAACGTTACGAATTTATGCAGAAACAGCATGAAGATATCGTGACAGCAGAAGCACATCTGACAGGTTTGATGGAAGAACTGGAAGATGCGATGCGCCGTCAGTTTAATGCAAAGTTTAAAGACATCAAACGAGTATTTCAGGAAGTATTCGTGGAATTATTTGGTGGTGGAGAAGCAAGATTGGAACTTACAGATGATGATGTATTAGAATCTGGAATCAGGATCATTGCACAGCCTCCAGGAAAGAAACTTCAGAATATGATGCAGTTATCAGGTGGAGAGAAAGCTTTAACAGCGATTTCATTATTATTTGCGATCCAGAATTTAAAACCATCTCCGTTTTGTCTCCTGGATGAGATTGAAGCGGCATTGGATGATTCAAATGTCACAAGATTTGCAAAGTATCTGCATAAACTTACAAAGGATACACAGTTTATCGTGATCACACATCGAAGAGGAACGATGATGGCAGCAGATGTTTTATATGGGATCACGATGCAGGAAAAAGGTATTTCAACTCAGGTTTCTGTAAATTTGATCGAGAATGATTTAGATGAATAAAAGGAGAATGGCTATGTCAGAGAAAAAAGGATTTTTTAAAAGACTTGCACAGGGATTAAGTAAAACAAGAGATAATATTGCCTCAAGTTTTGACTCTATTTTCAGCGGATTTTCTGGAATAGATGAGGATTTTTATGAAGAGCTGGAAGAGATTTTGATCATGAGTGATATGGGAATTGATACAACAATGAATATCATTGAAGATCTGAAGAAAAAAGTAAAAGAAAATAAGATCAAAGAGCCGGAAGAATGCCGACAGCTTTTGATCGATTCTATTAAGGATCAGATGAGACTGGATGATAGTGCTTATGATTTTATTGATAAAAAGAGTGTCGTTCTTGTCATTGGAGTAAATGGTGTAGGGAAAACAACATCTGTTGGAAAACTTGCAGCATCACTAAAAGGACAAGGAAAAAAAGTATTACTGGCAGCTGCGGATACATTCCGTGCTGGAGCGATCGAACAGCTCAAAGAATGGTCAAATCGTGCTGGGGTTGATATCATTAGTCAAGCAGAGGGTGCAGATCCTGCGGCTGTTGTATATGATGCGGTAGCAGCAGCAAAAGCAAGAGATGTCGATGTGTTGTTATGTGATACAGCAGGACGACTTCATAATAAGAAGAATCTGATGAATGAGTTAAGCAAGATCAATCGTATCATCCAAAAAGAATACAGTGAAGCTTATTTAGAGACACTGATCGTCTTAGATGGAACAACTGGACAAAATGCCATGGCACAGGCAAAACAGTTTAAAGAAGCAACAGACATTTCAGGAATTATTTTGACGAAATTAGATGGAACAGCAAAAGGCGGAATCGCGATCGCAATCCAGTCAGAACTTGGAATTCCAGTAAAATACATTGGTATTGGGGAACAGGTTGATGATCTTCAGAGATTTGATCCAGATATGTTTGTCAATGCATTATTCGAAAAAGGAGAAGAAAATTAAAATGTTAGAACTAAAAGATTTTGAAGCTGCATATAATAAAGTGCAGGAGGTTGTCCTTCCTACCAAGCTGATCAAAAGTGATTATTTTTCAGAGCAGACAGGAAACGATGTTTATCTAAAACCTGAGAACATGCAGTTGACTGGAGCTTACAAGATCCGTGGTGCATATTACAAGATCAGTACATTATCTGAAGAAGAAAAAGCAAAAGGATTGATCACAGCATCTGCTGGAAACCATGCACAGGGTGTTGCATTGGCAGCAGCAAGACAGGGAGTCAAAGCAACGATCGTTATGCCAACAACCACTCCACTGTTAAAGGTTAACAGAACAAAAGATCTTGGAGCAGAAGTGATCCTTCATGGAGATGTTTATGATGAAGCATGTGCACACGCATTAGACCTTGCAGCAGAACATGGATATACTTTTGTTCATCCATTTGATGACCCAACGGTTGCAACAGGGCAGGGAACGATCGCAATGGATATCTTTAAAGAACTTCCAACCGTAGATTACATCCTTGTACCAATCGGTGGAGGCGGACTTGCAACAGGTGTTTCAACACTTGCCAAACTGTTAAATCCAAAGATTAAAGTGATCGGTGTAGAACCAGCAGGAGCAGCATGTATGAAAGCTTCATTAGAAGCAGGAAAAGTAGTGTCATGTGATCATGTCAGCACGATCGCAGATGGTACAGCAGTACAGACACCAGGAAAGATCATTTTTCCATATATTCAGGAAAACCTTGATGATATCATCACAGTAGAAGATGAAGAACTGATCCCATGTTTCTTAGACTTGTTAGAAAATCACAAGATGTTAGCAGAAAACTCTGGATTACTAACAATTGCAGCATTAAAACATCTGGATGTTAAGAATAAGAAAGTAGTTTCTATCATCAGTGGTGGAAATATGGATGTCATTACGATCGCATCTTTAGTACAGCATGGATTGATCATGAGAGATCGAATCTTTACGGTATCTGTATTCCTTCCAGACAAACCAGGAGAGTTAAATAAAGTTTCTGATGTGATCGCAGATGCACAGGGAAATATTATCAAACTAGAGCATAACCAGTTCGTAAGTATCAACAGAAATAGTGCGGTAGAACTTACGATCACAATGGAAGCATTCGGTACAGAACATAAAAATAAGATCATTAAATCCTTGAAAAAAGCAGGATATGATCCTAAAATGAGAAATTCTACATCTGTATATTAAATTGCTTGGATGAATTTCACAATATGGATATAAATAGTGCATTAAATATTGTACAATTTGTTGAAATATATGAAAAGATTTGGTATAATAAAGTTAGTGAAACAAACACTTTTTGAACAGCAGATAAACAACCAGAAAGTGGACTAGAAACGAAAGATATTTACAGTACATTGTTCTTTGAATATGAAAATATCTTGTAAGATGACAACGTGTCACATTTTTATTATACCTATAGAAATTAAAGATATGACTATGAAAGCGTAAATAAGCCATTTGCAAGAAGATTGTTCGTGGTTGTTTACGCTTTTTTATTTTATTAGACTTTTTAGTTTCACAAAGAAGTCTTATAAGATAAGATTTTCTGTAAGTGTGGGATTCGATCACAAGAATTCTTTGTTTTGAAGTTTTAAGGAGGAGTTATACTATGAATGAAACTATCAATCGTGAGGATTTGTATTTGTTTCAGACGGGAAAGGCAAGGCAGGCATACCTGACATTTGGATGCCATTATCAGAAGAAGACAAAGACTCACAGATTTACTGTTTGGGCTCCAAATGCAAAGTCAGTCAGTGTCGTAGGTGATTTCAATTTCTGGAATCCTCTTGCGCATCCGATGAAAGGTGACAAAGACGGGATCTATACGATCGAGATTGAAGGACTGAAGAAAGGTGATCTGTATAAATATCATGTAGAAGGCTATGATGGAATCTGCAGATATAAGAGTGATCCTTTTGCATTTTATGCAGAATGCAGACCAGATACAGCTTCGAAAGTCTGGGATTTCGATGATTTTAAATGGTCTGATAAACGTTTTATCAATCAGAGAAAGAAACGCCAGGCATTAGATCAGCCAATGTCTATCTATGAGCTGCATCTTGGAACATGGAGAATGCCGCAGGAAGAAGAGAGAGAATTTTATAATTATCGTGAGATCGCGGACATGCTGATCCCTTATCTTGGAGAGATGGGATATACACATGTTGAACTGATGCCGATCACAGAATATCCATATGATCTTTCTTGGGGATATCAGGTAACAGGATATTACGGCGTAACATCAAGATATGGAACACCAGAAGATTTCAATTATATGATCAATGAGTTACATAAAGCAGGGATCAGTGTCATCCTTGACTGGGTCCCCGCGCACTTCCCCAAAGACGCGCACGGTCTTTTCGAATTTGACGGCGGACCGTGCTATGAATACCAGGGTGAGGACCGCCGCGAGCACAGATCGTGGGGCACCCGTATTTTTGATGTGGGCAGAAACGAGGTGCAGTCCTTCCTCATTTCAAACGCGGTCTTCTGGCTTGAAAAATACCATATCGACGGACTGCGTGTCGATGCCGTAGCCTCAATGCTGTATCTTGATTATGACCGCAAGCCCGGCGAATGGTTCCCGAACGAGGACGGCACGAACATAAACCGTCAGTCCGTCGCCTTCTTCAAGACTCTGAATGCCACCGTGAAGGAGTACTTCCCCGACGCGCTCATGATTGCCGAGGAATCGACCGCCTACCCCGAAATAACCTACAAGTCCGGTCTCGGCTTCAACTTCAAATGGAATATGGGCTGGATGAACGATACTCTTTCGTACGTCGAAACGGATTCCTATTTCCGCTCCGGCTGTCACCATAAGATGACGTTTTCGATCGTCTACGCCTTCGGCGAAAGCTATATTCTCCCAATAAGCCACGACGAGGTGGTGCACGGCAAAAAATCGCTCATCGATAAGATGTTCGGTCCCTACGAAAACAAATTCCCGCAGCTCAGGACGTATCTCGCCTTCATGATGGCTCACCCCGGAAAAAAACTGCTTTTCATGGGCTGCGAGTTTGCGCAGTTCCGTGAGTGGGATTTTGAAAACAGCCTTGAATGGTTCATGCTCGACTACCCGAAGCACAAGGAAACGCAGGACTATGTCAGAGCGCTGAATCACTTCTATCTTTCTCATCCCGCGCTGTGGGAGCGCGACCGCGACTACGGCGGCTTCCGCTGGCTTGATGCCGACAGATGCGGCGACAATACATATATCTTCGAGCGGTACGACCTGAAGGGCAACCGCGTGGTGTGCGTGTTCAACTTCTCCCCCAATGAGTACCGGTCATACGGCATCCCCGCCGAAAAGGGCGCGTACACCGAAATCTTCAACACCGACAAACCGTGCTACGGCGGCTCCGGCTGTGACAACCCGACGCGCCTCACCGCAAAAAAGGCCGAAAACGGCGGCTTTTTTCTCAAAATAAACGTTCCGGCATTCGGTGCCTGCTTCTTCAGGTACACAAAGCCGAGAACCTCAAATAAAAAGCAAGAAGGGATAAAAGGTCATGATTAAAAAGCAAGAATGTGTCGCAATGCTGCTTGCGGGCGGACAGGGCAGCCGCCTGAAGCTGCTGACCGAAAAAACAGCAAAGCCCGCCGTCACCTTCGGCGGCAAATACCGCATAATCGATTTTCCCTTGTCCAACTGCGTGAATTCCGGAATCGAGACCGTCGGCGTACTTACCCAGTACCAGCCGCTCGCGCTCAACGAATATATCGGAAACGGCAGACCGTGGGATCTCGACCGCGCATGGGGCGGCGTTATGGTGCTTCCGCCTTATCAGGCATCAAAGCACTCCGACTGGTATAAGGGGACCGCAAATGCAATATACCAGAACCTCAACTTCATCAGGCGCTACGACCCCGAATATGTCCTTGTCCTGTCGGGCGACCATATCTACAAAATGGATTACCGCGCAATGCTCAGCGCCCACAAGAAAAACAACGCCGACTGCACGATAGCGGTCATCAATGTCCCCAAAGAAGAAACAAGCCGCTTCGGTATCATGTCGACCTATGATAACGAAATGATCTACAAATTCGAAGAAAAGCCCAAAAGCACCGACTCCACAAAGGCAAGCATGGGCGTTTATATCTTCAGCACGGCGAAGCTCATAAAATATCTTGAAGAGGACGAGGCAAACCCCGAAAGCGAAAACGATTTCGGCAAAAACGTGATTCCCGCCATGCTGAAAAACGGCGAGCGCATGTTTGCCTATCCCTTCGAAGGCTACTGGAAGGATGTCGGAACGCTCGACTCACTCTGGGAAGCGAATATGGACCTTCTCGGAGAAAATCCGAAGCTCGACCTGCGCGACCTCAGATGGCGCATAAGCTCAAGAAACAACGCCGAT
>ERZ825137.2163-NODE-2163-length-23520-cov-6.519668_pt1 | contig 23520 bp, 24 predicted proteins | sample MGYA00519873_ERZ825137 | MGnify/ENA primary metagenome ERZ825137 (study PRJEB31778, sample SAMEA3449190) | human gut metagenome | biome: human gut; feature: human-associated habitat; material: faeces | place: United Kingdom | collected 2010/2012 ...
GAGCGGCACGGTGCAGTCGGTCGAGAAGAACGAGCGGGTAGTCCCGGTTGAGGATATTGAGTGGTAAGATGGATAAGTACGGTTTGAAAATGCTGCTCCGCAGTATAAGATCCTCGCTGGGGCGCTACCTTGCGATACTTGCGATCGTGGCGCTGGGCGTGGGCATCTTCGCGGGGCTGAAAAGCTCTCAGCCCGCCATGCAGAGCACGGTGGACGAATATATGCGCGATAACCGCATGCTCGACTTCCAGCTCATGTCGAGCCTTGGCCTGACGGAGAGTGACCGCGCGGCCTTCGCACAGCTTGACGGCGTGAAGTATGCCGAAGGGGCGTACGGCGTCGACGCGATGGCGGCGGTCGGAAAAACCGAGGAGCCGTACCGGTTCATGTCGGTGACGGAAAACGTCTCCGTGCCGCTGCTGGTTGCGGGGCGTATGCCGGAGACTGACGGCGAATGTCTTGCCGACGCGGGCGCGTTCTCCGAGAAAGACATCGGGAAAACCGTGCAGCTTTCGGAGGATAACGACGCCGACACGCTCGACATGTTCACCTCCCGCAGTTATAAGATAGTCGGCATCGCAAAATCGCCGCGCTACATAAGCAACGACCGCGGCAGCACCTCTCTCGGCTCCGGCAGTCTCAAGGGCTTCATCATTCTGCCCGCCGCCGCGTTCAACAGCGAGGTGTACCATGAAATACTGCTCTACTGCAATTTTGACGGCGCACTGTTTTCAAGCGAGTACGACACCGCGCGGGATAAACTGAAGCCGCGCATACAGCAGCTTCTGAACCGATGCGGCGCGCGCCGGTATGAGACGCTCCGCGCCGAGACCGACGCAAAGCTTGCCGACGCACAGCTTGAGATAAACGACGGTTGGGACGAGTATTACGCCAACGAATCGTCGGCGCTCAGCCAGATAAACGATGGCCTTGCGCAGATCGAGGCGGCGGAGAGCGAGATAGAGCAGAACCGCGCCCTGCTGGACGAAAAGCAGCAGGAGATAGACGCGGGGCGCGCGGAGCTTGCACCCGCCGAGGCGCAGATCGCACAGCAGGAGGCGGAGCTGGCGTCGGCGCGCCGCAAGCTTGAGACCGCGAAGGAGCTTACGCTTGCGCCGTATAAGGCGGTCGTCAACCGGCTCCAGAGCGAGATAAGCACGACTCAGGCGGCGATAGACGCGCTCGACCGGTCGCATTTCGGCTGGGAGCTGACGCTGTCGGTGCTCCAGTCGCGGCTGGAGCGTTTGCAGTCCGAACTCACGCAGGCACAGCAGAACCTCGATAACGCCGCCGCGCAGTTTGCCGATCAGGAGGCACAGCTGGCCGACGGCGAAGCCCAGCTTGCCGCGGCAAAGGCGGAGATCGCTTCGGCAAAGGCCGAGCTTGACGCGGGACAGCAGCAGATAGATTCCGCGCGCGCCCAGCTTGACGCCGCGGAGGCGGAGCTGAACGACGCCGAACAGCAGGCAGAGGCCAACCGCGAGCAGATAGCGGCGGGACGGGCGGAGCTTGACAGCGCCGCCGCCGAGGTTGCGGAAAACCGAAAGACGCTTGAGGCCGCGCGCAGCATACGCGAGGATTATCTGCACCAAAACGCTTTCCACGAGGTGGATACCTATACATCGCCCGAAAAGCAGTGCATGATGCTAAAAACCATACTTGCCTATTATGATTTGGGCAAGGACGCGCTTGAAAACGGCGCAAGCTTCAATAAGCTTAGCACGCTGCCCGTGCGCGAAGCCATAGGCAGGCTGAAATACGTTCCGGAAAGCGAAACCAAGGCGCGCTATGACGAAATAATGGCCGAGCTTAATTCCGAAATAAGGAGCCTTACGGACGGAGGTAACGAGGATGCGTAAAGAATACCGCACAATAAAAGAAGTCGTAGGCCCGCTGATGATGGTTGAAGGCGTGGAGGGCGTTAAGTACGACGAGCTGGTTGAAATAGAGCAGGCCAACGGCGAAATACGCCGCGGCAGGGTGCTGGAAATAAATCAGGATAAGGCGCTGCTTCAGCTTTTTGAAGGCTCGCAGGGCCTGAGGATAAGCGATTCCAAGGCGCGCTTTTTGGGCCACAGCATAGAGCTTGCCGTGGCGCCCGATATGCTGGGCAGGGTATTTGACGGCATGGGCCGCCCCAAGGACGACGGCGAGCCGCTGATTGCCCAAAAGCGCATGGACATAAACGGCGCGCCCATAAACCCCGCCGCGCGCGACTATCCTTCCGAATTTATTCAGACGGGCATAAGCGCGATAGACGGCCTTAACACGCTCGTCAGGGGCCAGAAGCTGCCCGTATTCTCCGGCAGCGGCCTGCCGCATGCGCAGCTTGCCGCGCAGATTGCGCGCCAGGCGAAGGTGCTGGGCGCGGACGAAAGCTTCGCTGTTGTTTTCGCGGCTGTCGGCATAACGTTTGAGGAAGCGGACTTCTTCATAAACGATTTCCGCTCCACCGGCGCAATAGACCGCACGGTAACGTTCGTTAACCTTGCAAACGACCCCGCCATAGAGCGTATCGCCACGCCGCGTATGGCAATAACCGCCGCGGAGTATTTAGCGTATGATCTTGGCATGCACGTGCTTGTTATAATTACGGACATAACCAACTATGCCGAGGCCCTGCGCGAGGTTTCCGCCGCCCGTAAGGAGGTTCCGGGCCGCAGGGGTTACCCTGGCTATCTTTATACCGACCTTGCAACAATGTATGAGCGCGCGGGCAGGATAAAGGACAACAAGGGTTCGATAACCATGATACCCATACTCTCCATGCCCGAGGACGACATTACCCACCCCATACCCGACCTTACCGGCTACATTACCGAAGGGCAGATAATCCTTTCGCGCGAGCTGCACCGCCGCGGCATTACGCCGCCCATAAACGTGCTGCCTTCGCTGAGCCGATTGAAGGACAAGGGCATAGGCAAGGGCAAAACGCGCGAGGACCACGCGGACACAATGAATCAGCTTTTCGCCGCGTATTCCCGCGGTAAGGACGCGAAGGAGCTGGCGGTAATACTGGGCGACGCGGCGCTGAGCGACACGGATAAGCTTTACGCAAAGTTTGCCGATGCGTTTGAAGAGCAGTACGTTTCCCAAGGGTATTACACCAACCGCACCATAGAGGAAACGCTGAACATAGGCTGGCAGCTTTTGTCCATACTGCCGCGCACGGAATTGAAGCGCATAAGGGACGAATACTTGGACAAATATCTGCCCAAGGCGGAAGAATAAGCCGCGCGGCATAGCAAAGGAGGCGAACTATGGCTGCATTGCAGGTAAAGCCCACAAGGATGGAGCTTTCCAACCTGAAAAAGAAAAAGAAGGTCGCCGTCCGCGGTCATAAGCTGATGAAGGACAAGCGGGACGAGATGGTGCGCCGCTTCATAATATACGTCCGGCGGAACAAGGAACTGCGCGAGCAGGTGGAAGAAAAGCTTGGGCAGGCGATGCAAAGCTTTGTGCTGGCGCGCGCGGGCATGGGCAACGCGGATATAGAGGAAGCGCTGTGCTACCCCGCCCGCCCTGCCAAAATAACGGTGGGCACGCAGCAGGTGCTCGGCGTGCAGGCGCCCAAGCTTGACCTTGTTGCAAGCACGGACGCGATAGAGCTGCCCTACGGCATGGCCAACACCAGCGCGGAGCTGGACGGCGCGGTGAAGCAGTTCAGCGAGCTGCTGCCGCTGCTCATTGAGCTTGCGGAGGTTGAAAAGATATGCAACCGCCTTGCGGACGAGATCGAAAAGACCCGCCGCCGCGTGAACGCGCTTGAGTACGTTATGATTCCCCAGTTTGACGAGGCTATCCGCGCCATCACCATGAAGCTGGACGAAAACGAGCGCGGCAACCTGACGCGGCTTATGAAAACAAAGGAAATGCTGGCGAATAAGTAAAAGGCTTGCAAAGCAATTGGACGCGGTTAACCGCGTCCAATTTTATATGCTATAATATTTTTTATCCTTGCCGCAATAAAACGCGGCGTTTTTCCGTTTACATTATGAAAGGAGCGCTGAACGATGCTGATATGCCTTAATACCGTTGCCCCGCAGAGCGCGGACGAACGCGAAACGATGGAGCAATGCATTGCCCGCCTGGCAAACGGCGACGCGGCAGCCATGGAGCCGCTTTATAACATTGCCAACGCGGCGGTATACGCATTCGCACTGTCCATGCTGAAAAACCGGCACGACGCGGAGGAGGCGGCGCAGGACTGCTTCGTGAAGGCATACGCGGGCGCGGGAACATACAGGCCGCAGGGCAAGCCGATGGCCTGGCTTATCACAATAACCCGCAACATATGCCTGGACCGGCTGCGGGAGCGCGCAAAGCACGCCCATGCCCCGATGGAGGATTGGGAAAGCTATGTTGAGCAGGCGGCGGTATCCAGCGAGGACAGATTGGTGCTGGAGCAATGCATGAACGCGCTTGATGACGCGGAGCGGCAAATAGTCGTTCTGCACGCGGTAGGCGGCATGAAGCACCGCGAAACCGCGCATCTGATGGGCATGACCCTTACGGCGGTACTTTCAAAATACAGCAGGGCCATAAAAAAGCTGAAGGCAAATATTATGCAGACGGAGGGCATTTAGCATGAAAAACGATAAGATAGAGCGGAGCGTGAAGCGCGCATTTGTCAATGCCGCCCCGTATCAGCTGGACAAGGTGACGGAAAAATGCAAAGAACAGAAAGGCAAGGTAATACCATTGGAAAATAAACAGGCAAAAAAGAGCATTAACAAAACATTCGCCCGAATAGCCGCCGCTGCTGCGGCGCTGCTGCTGATGATAATGGGCAGCTATGCATACGGCGAAAGGTACGGCGTTGCGTCCACCGTTGCGCTGGACGTGAACCCCAGCATTGAAATAGGCGTAAACAAGGGCGAAAAGGTAGTTTACGTTACGCCGAAGAACGAGGACGGCAAAAAGGTGATAGGCGACATGAAGCTTGAAGGCAGCGACATAAAGGTTGCCGTGAACGCGCTGATAGGCTCCATGCTGCGCGAAGGCTACATTTCCGAAATGGCCAATTCAATACTTATAAGCGTTAACGGGGACGATGCCAAGAAGAACGCCGCAATGCAGAGCGCGCTCAGCGCGGAGGTGACGGATATGCTGAACACCGGCAGCTTTCAGGGCGCGGTGCTGAGCCAAACCATAACGAGCGACCCCGAAACCAAACGCCTTGCGGAGGAATACGGCATAACGGAAGGCAAGGCGCAGCTTATACGGCAGATAACCGAAAACAACGCCGCGCATACGTTTGAAGAGCTGGCGGGGCTGAGCGTGAACGAGCTGAACCTGATAGGCGAAAGCGGCACAAAGAGCATAGCCAACGTGACCTCCGCCGGCACGGCAAGCGAGCGCGCATACATAGGCGAGGCCGAGGCAAAGCGGATAGCCCTTGCCCACGCGGGCGTGAACGAAGGAGATATTTACGGTTACGAATTTGAAATGGACTACGAGCACGGCGCAATGATATACGAGCTGGAATTCGACTGCGCCGGCAGCGAATACGAATACGACATAAACGCCAAAACGGGCGAAATAATAAAGTTTGAGGCCGACAGGCGCAGCAGCGTCTCCCCCTCCCCCGCACCCACCGCCGCGCCCGACGCAGCGACCGCGCCCGCATCCACCCCCACCCCTTCATCCACCCCCAAGCCCGCCGCCAATGCCGAAAGCGGATACATAGGCGAATCAAAGGCAAAGCAGATCGCCCTTGCCCACGCGGGCGTAAGCGAAGGCAGCATACGCGAATTCGAATGCGAGCTCGACCGCGAGGACGGCATAATGGTATACGAAATAGACTTTGAGTGCGGCAATTACGAATACGAATACGAAATAAATGCCGCAACGGGCGAAATAGTGAAATATGATATAGAGGAAGAGTAAGCAATACTCAAAAGGGGACGCACAGCGTCCCCACATCTTTACAATCTCTTACGCTCACCCGCCGTCAGGTGGATTTCGCCCTGCGTAAGCAGGATTTCACTGCCACGCCCTACTCCTCCTCTATCTCGTTCAGGCCGAGCTTTTTGCGTATGGCGCGGCCGGTTGGGGTGGCGGCGCAGCCGCCGCGCGCGGTCTCGCGAAGGTCGGGGCTCATAAGGCGGCCCACGGAGCGCATCGCCATAACGGTTTCATCGAAGGGGATAAGGCTGGGTATGCCCGCAAGCGCCATATCCGCGCTGATTAGCGCATTCATCGCGCCGAGCGCGTTGCGCTTTATGCACGGGCATTCAACAAGGCCGGCGACCGGATCGCACACAAGGCCCATAACGTTCTTCAGCGCTATCGCCGCCGCGTTAAGGCACCTGTCCGCGCTGCCGCCGTCAAGCTCGCACAGCGCAGCCGCAGCCATTGCCGCGGCGGAGCCGGTCTCCGCCTGGCAGCCGTGCTCCGCGCCGCTTATGCTGGCGTTTGCGGCTATTATGCTGCCTATCGCGCCCGCGGTAAGCAGGCCGCTGAGCAGCTTTTCGTCGTTCCAGCCGCGCTCCTTTGCACAGGTGAAAAGCACGCCCGGCAGTATTCCGCTTGCGCCCGCGGTGGGCGCTGCAACTATGCGGCCCATTGCCGCGTTCACTTCAACCACGGCCATGCTCGCCGCCGCGGCCTTAGCCGCCAAAGTGCCGCTCAGCGCGTTCTTCTCCGCGCGGTCGTTCAGGCGCATTGCATCCCCGCCGGAAAGGCCGGATACGCTTTCAAGCTCCTCCGTCAGCCCTTCCTCAACGCTCCGCTTCATGGCGTGCAGCGTTGTTTTAAGCTCCTTCAGTATGCTTTCCGCCGTGTCGTCGGAAAGCTCCTGCTGGCGGCGGAGCATCACTTCGCTTATGGTAAGCCCCTCTTTTTTGCAGATGGCGATAAGTTCTTCTCCGCTTGTGAAGCAATAGCCCGTCATACGGCAAGCACCCCCGAAATATTCTCGTTCCAGTCAAGTATAAGCCTGCATACCCGCTCGCTCACGGGCGAGTCCGTCTCTATCACCATGCATGCATCCTGCCGCCGCGCGTGGCGGAATACGCGCATGAACGCAACGTTAACATGCTCGTTGGCAAGAATGTTTGTAACGGTGTTTATAACGCCCGGCACGTCCCTGTGGCGCACTATAAGGGCGGGATATTCGCCGCTCAGCTCCATTTCAAGCCCGTTTATTTCGGTTATAAGTATGCTGCCTCCGCCTATGCTTGCGCCGCAGACGCGGGTCTTTTTGCCGCTGCGCGTTTCGATTTCTATTTCGGCGGTGTTGGGATGGTCCCGCATCTCCTCGCTGAAATCAACGGAAATCTCCACATCCGCCTCCTTGGCAAGCAGCATTGAATATCTGAGCCGCTCGTCGTCCGGCTCCATGCCCAGTATGCCCGCCACAATGGCCTTATCCGTGCCGTGGCCGCGCCCGGTTGTGGCAAACGAGCCGAAAAGCGTTATGTGCGCGCGCTTAACGTGCCCTCCGGCGATTTTGTTTGCCATGCGCCCCAGCCGCGCCGCGCCCGCCGTGTGGCTGCTCGACGGCCCGACCATCCGCGGGCCGATTATATCAAACAGGTCGTATGTCTGCATTGTGTGCTCCTTTATTGTCCTAACCAATCCACAAGATTGACAACGCGTATTCCATCGTAATTGCCCGTGCTGAAACGGTCAAGCGTAAGCACGGTTTTTTCGTAATTATCGCGTATGCTCCTGAGCGGGCGCATTTCGCGCTCAAATGTTTCGGGCGCGGTCATGCTTGCCGTTACCTGATAATAGGCTATTTCGTCGCGCTTACGGGCAACGAAGTCCACCTCCGCCGCGCCGTATTTGCCTATATTCACCTGATATCCGCGCCTGAGCAGCTCAAAATACACTATGTTTTCTATTGAAAGGCCCAAGTCGTAATTGCTGCGCGGCAATATGTGGTTCCTCAGCCCAAGATCGACTATATACCATTTTTTGTTGGCCCTGAGCAGCTGTTTGCCCAATATGTCGAACCGCTCAACGGGATAGAATACAAACGATTCCCTGAGCGCTTCCATATAATCGTCCACCGTGTTCGGGGACACTTTTCTTCCGCCGGATATAAGGTAATCCGAAACGCTCTTTATCGATATGGGGCTGCCCACGCTGCCCGCAAGAAAACGGGCGATGGATTTGAGCAGCGCAATGTCCGTAACCTTGCGCTTGGCAGGATCCGTTTCCCTGCGGGCCTGGCGGTCCTCTATATCGCGCACGATAACGGTATTATATATTCCTTCAAGGTATGTATCCGCCTTGTCCGGCGTTTTATCCATTGCGGCTACATACGGCATTCCGCCGTAGCGCATGTATTCATTGAGCGCCGCTTCGCCCGTGCAGCCCGCCGCGCGGCAGTATTCGCCAAAGGACAGCGGCAGCATGGAAAGTTCAACATAGCGCCCGGTAAGCAGCGTTGCAAGGTCTCCCGAAAGCATATACGCATTGGAGCCGGTTAGGTATATATCCGTATTTTCCTTAACATAAAGGCTGTCCACAGCCTTTTCGTAAAAAGGCACCTTCTGTATTTCATCAAGGAATATATACGTCATTCTGCCGCCGCAAAGCCGCGCCTTTATGTGATCATACAGCGCATGGTAATCAAGCAGGGGCTCGTTTTCCAGTTCCTCAAAATTGACGGATATTATTTGTTCTTCACTCACGCCGCGCTGCCTGAGCGCATCCTGATACTGCCTGAGCAGCGTTGATTTGCCGCAGCGGCGTATGCCCGTGACGACCTTTATCACCTGTTCGTCTTTCCAGCCGAGCAGCTTTTCTATGTAATTTGTCCGCTCTATCATGCCCTATCCCCCTTTAAGTTCGGGTATCTATTCCGATTATAGATTATATTCGGCATTTAGTCAATAAAAATTCCCATTTCGGAATTTTTTCTGCAATAATCGGTTAAATATTCCGAAACGGGAGCAAAGTTACTTTGAATATACGGCGTCGTTGCGGGAAAGGAGATATACGCAATACTGGTTCATGCTTATGCCCTCGCGCTGAGAATGCTCCGCAAGGGACCTGTGCAGACTTTTGGGAATGCGCAGCTTGAACTGGCCGGAGTAGTCATCTAAGCTGTCCGGTTCGCGTATCGCTATGCCGTCCTCCATGGCAGCTTCAAGCCATGCGCGTTTTGCGTCCTGCGCATTGGCTGCCGCCGCTTCAACCGTTTCTCCGCAGCTTATGCAGCCCGGCAAATCGGGATACGACGCGACAAAGCCGCCTTCATCGCTGTCCTCAACTATTTCCATGCGGTATGGCATTGCCATATAATCCTCAATCGTCCTCATAATTTACAGCCTCGCTTTCCACAACCTGCTTCACCATTTCAACATACACCCTTTTAATAGGTTCATGCTTGGGTATCGTTATCGGCGCACAGCCCGCTTTTCGGAACGTGTAATGGCTGCTGCCGCCCCTTGGCGCATTCATAGTATATCCATAGCTTTCCAATACCTTGCGCAATTCATCAAAGCGCATATCCTTGGACAGCGTACATATCCGCGCCAACAGCTTTTCCCATTTTGACATAGGGAAACCTCCTGCTTATATTATATGTGGTGTCGTATATGGTGTCAACATTTAATGCGGACATCTACCCCTCAATCCCTATTTCCTTCCCCTCAAGGTAGCTGAGCAGGCCGTTTTTGGGGAAGTGCAGCTCCAGCCTTACGGCGGTGAGGGCGAGGGGCACGCGGTCGCGAGTGCCGTATTTGTCGTCGCCTATCAGGGGGTGGCCAATGTGCGCCATGTGCGCGCGTATTTGGTGCGTGCGGCCCGTGACAAGCTCTATTTCAAGCAGGGATTCCGCGTCGTTCGCCTTCAGCACGCGGCAGCGGGTTATTATCTCCTTGGCATTGGGGCGGGCGCTGTCGTATATGCGCACGCGCGCCGCATCCGCATCCTTAACAAGGTATGCGCGCAGCTCCTTTTGCTTGAACGGCACGCGCCCGTGAACGGTGCAGCGGTAGAACTTTTTTATGCTGCGGCTTTCTATTGCCGCGTTCAGCTCCGCCTCCGCCCTTTCGCTGCGGGCGAAAAGCACAAGCCCGCCCGTTGCAACGTCCAGCCTATGCACCGGGTATACCCGCCCGCCGAGCGCCGCCTCAAGCCGCGCCTGTAACGAATCCCCGCCGTCCGCCGCGGCAACGCTCATGCCCGCGGCCTTGTTGCAGCAAAGTATGTTTTCATCGGCATACACTATGCGCACGCCGCCGCAAAGCGCCTTCAGCTCCGTTTCAAACGGCTCCCACGCCGCCCCGTGCGGGGGAAGCGTGAAGGTCATCTCCTGCTTGAGCGTCGGATGCTCAATGGTGAGCGAATATGCCCACAGGGCCACCTGCTGCCCCGCTTTTGCTGCGTGGTTATAGCGCTGATCGCCCCAAATTGGGCAGCCTGCGTTTGCAAGCTGCGCGCGGATCTGATGATGCCGCCCCGTGAAGAGGGACACGTCCAAAAGCGTAAGTCCGCCGCGCTCCGTCAGTCTGTAATACTCAAGCGCGGCATTCTTTGCGCCTGGGGCCGAGGGCGGGCATATGACGGCGCTGAGCGTGGATTCATCCTTCCTTATATAATCCTCCAGCTTTGCATATGCCTTGGGGCTGTCGGTTACTATTGCGGCGTAGCGCTTTTTTGCCCTATGGGAGGCAAACTGCGGCGCAAGGCGGCTTGCGGCCTTGCTTGTGCGTGCGAACACCATAACCCCGCCCACAGGCCTGTCCAAACGGTGCACAAGCCCAAGGAACACGTCCCCGGGCTTGTTGTATTTTTGCTTTATGTAGCTTTTTATAAGGGTAAGCATGTCGCTGTCGCCTGATGAATCCGCCTGCGCGGGAATGTTCACCGGCTTTTCTGCAACGATGATATGGTTATCCTCATAAAGAACGTTCAGCTCGTTCACATTAAACCTCTACGCTGCCCTCGAATGAAAGCGCCGCAGGGCCGGTCATGAACACATGGCCGTTTTCAGCCCATTCAATGTGCAGCGAGCCAAGCTCCAACTGAACCTCCACCTTTTTGCCGGTGTAGCCCGCCATTGCGCAGCACACCGCCGCGCTGGAGGAACCCGTACCGCAGGCAAGCGTGGGGCCGCAGCCGCGCTCGTAGGTGCGCACCTCTATGGTATGATCGTCCAGCACATGGGTAAAGTTTACGTTGGTCTTTCTGGGGAAGAGGGAGGTCATGGGCTCTATTACGGAACCGTACTTGAATACTTCCTCCGCCGTGGGCAGATGATCCATGAACACAACCGTGTGCGGCACGCCGAGCAGTATTGTGGAGAAGGTGAATTCCTTATCCACCGCCGCAAGCTTTTCAAGCTGGCATTCGCCCGTGCCGACTACGGGTATGAACTCCCTGCGCGTTTCGGGAACGCCCATGTCCACCTTCGCCGCAACGGCAACGCCATCCTTCACGGTAAGGTCGATTATCATGGGGCCGGCAAGGGTTTCAACGCTCATGCGCTCGTGCTTAAAAATGCCCTTATCGTAAACATATTTTGCAAAGCACCTTACGCCGTTGCCGCACATTTCGGCCTCGCTGCCGTCGCTGTTGAATATCTGCATGCGCACATCGCATGTTTCGCTCTTGCGCACGAAAACAAGGCCGTCCGCGCCGATGCCCGTGCGGCGGTGGCAAAGCTTCCTTGCCATTTCGTCAAGGTTTTCGGTGTACTTATTCTCCCTGTCGTCGGTTATAACAAAGTCGTTGCCAAGACCGTTCAGCTTAGAAAAAATCATTTTTTAACTCCTCCGCGTGTAGCTGCTTTATCGTGCCTATATTATATAATTTTCGCGCCCGCCGCGCAACGGTTATTCCATGCTTAGAAGCGGCCTTGCAATATCAAATTTCAGGTTTGAATACTTGCTTTCCGCTGGAACCTCAAGCATTACCAGCACAAGGCGCGCGTCCTCATCGGCAACGCCCGTGCGGAAGCCCACGAACCAGGCTATTTCGCGGCTTTTGCTGCTGCCTATTTCGGCGGTACCGGTCTTTGCCGCAACGGTGCAGCCCTTAGCCTTCAAATTGCGGCCCGTGCCGTTTATCTTCGGGTCCGTAACGTCCTCGAGGAAGGGGGTTATGACCTCTATGGCGTGCTCGCTCAGCACGCCTTCCTTCCAGTTTGCCTCCGGATGGGACACCTGGCATTTGTAGCGTATGCCGTCCTCCTTATATAATCCCTTCACGACGTACGGCGTTGCTATATTGCCGCCGTTTGCGAAGGCTGAGAACATGCACGCAAGCTGTAAGGGCGTTACCAATATCTCTGCCTGGCCGTAGCCGCTGTCCGCAATGAGCTTATAGTCCATAACGGTATCCTCGTTTTTAAGCTGCGGCGTGGCGACGCCTATATCGAACGGTATGCTTTCGGTGAAGCCTATGTTGGTCATGTACTTTTCAAAAAGCTCCCAGCCCGTTTTAAGCGCGGCGTTGGCAAAATATATATTGTCCGAATGTATGAGCGCCTTGCGCATGTTCAGCGGCCCGCTTATGGGATAGTTTATATGCGTGCGCTTAATGGGCGTCCATATCCACGCGCCGTATTCCGTGGGCGTCCAGTAATCCTTCTTTATCTCGCTTTCGTTGAAGGCATAGTTTTCGTCAAGTATGCCGTTATCGAGCGCGCACGCCGCGGTGAACGCCTTCATGGTGGATCCCGGCGGATACAAGCCTTGGGTCACGCGGTTGATGAGCGGCTTTGCCTTGTTGTTCAAAAGCCCCGAATAATCCGCGCCCGATATACCGCGGGCGAACAGGTTTATGTCGTAGCTCGGGTAAGAATACATGGCCTGCACAGCGCCGGTTTTGGGGTTCATAACCACCACCGCGCCCGCCGTGGTTTCCCCGAAAAGGGCAAGCTGCATAACCTCCTGCACCCTGCGCTGAAGGTCCATATCTATGGTCAATTCAACATCGTAGCCGTCCTGCGCGTCTATTTTATAAAGCGTCTTTCGGTTGGTGCCTTCCGCCGTGCAGATATACACAAGCTCGCCGTCCCTGCCGCGCAGCTCCTGCTCGTATTGCTGCTCAAGCCCCAGCCTGCCCACGCGGCTGTCCGCATTGTATAGCCCGTCCCGCTCGGTGCGGCCCTCGTTCAGCCTGTCCAGCTCCGTCTGAAGCTTTTCCTTGGTTTCGCTGGGTATTGCGCCAATGTAGCCCACAAGGTGCGCAAGCAGCTCCCCGTAAGGATATTCGCGCACGGTATAATAATTTCCGTTGTCTATGCCTATGCCCGTTATCTGCAAAAGCTGCTCCCGCACGGAATCGGTTATTTCGTCGCTGTAATATTGCTTTATTACGGCAACGTCGTTATACGCCTTTTCAAGCTTTTTGGTTATTGCGGCTTCTGTCATGTTCAGCAGCCTTGACGTCTGCTGCAGGAAAAGGCTCATATCCTCTATTTTGGATACGGAGGCATATACGCTTATTCCGCCCGCGGTCTTTGCAATGGCTTCGCCGTTTGAAAGTATTTCGCCGCGCTTTGCGCTAAGGCGCGCTATGCGCACCGTATCCCCCCATTCCATTTCCGGAAAAATGAGCGCGGGAGACCATTCAACCTTCCATTCCCCGCCTTCGTGCACGGCAACGGCGGTGAAGCTATTGGTAACGTCGCCTATATAATCGCTGTAATAGGTTGCGGTATAGCTTGCGCTGTAAAGTATGTCCCCGCCGTCCGCCATGAAGTCCGCATATTCTATGGCGGTTATTTCAAGCGCGGAAATTATGGAGGTATACTTGTCCGTAAACTGCTTTTCGGTAACGCGGTTGGCCTTTTCCTCCTCCGTATCATTTCGGCAGGAGGATGAAAGCAGGGCGTAAGCTTCGGCATATTCGCCCGCGGCAATATGCGTAATGAATTCCTCTATGGCCTTTCCGCCCGCCTTTTGCTGCGGCGCGCCCTTTTCGCACCCCATAAGGCACAGCGCGCTCAACGCCGCAAGAATAACGGCCAATGCTTTTTTCATGCCGACCCCTCCGCATTTTAAGTATATATCTATTATAACGTGGCAAAGCTTTACTGTAAACGCAGGAGGTGCCGTACCGTGACACAATTCGTTTATTTGACACAATCGGGGAAATCACGCTATAATAGGCGCATGAAAAGGTTATTACAGAAAATGAAGGACACTCTCGCCGCGCTGTCCGGCCGCGTAAGGGCGCACCTTTCGGGCGTAAAATGGTATTTTTATCTGCTTGACGGGGCGATAATCGCGCTTATGATAGCCGCGGGCGTGTTTTTTATAATTTCAAAGAATGCGCCCGATCCGCGCATAAGCGTTTCCGTCAGCGCGGACGGAAGAACCACGAACTACGTTGTGAACGAGCCTGAGGAGGGCATGAGCATATCCTCCTTCCTAAGGGCGCAGAACGTGCGCGTGAACAAGGGCGACGAGCTTTCAACAGACGGGAACCGGCTTATCGCCGACGGCACAAGCGTATCGATAGCAAGGAGCTTTCCGGTTGCGGTGCGCTCGATGGGCAATGTGAGCGTTATAAACACCACGGGCGGAACGGTGGGCGACGCGCTGAGACTGAGCGGAGTTGAGTACGACGCGGCGGACGAGCTGAGCCACCTTTCATTCGCCGACCTTGTGCCGGGCATGAAAATAGTGCATACGGACGTGGTAACGGAATACACCACCGCCAAGCGCACCATAAACCACAAGGAGAAGGTGGTTTATGACGACGACGTATATAACGATACGGAGCCTGTTATAATCCAAAAAGGCTCGGACGGATCAAAAAACGTTACCCAAAGGGTAATCATAAAGGACGGGGTCGAGGTTTCGCGCGAGATTGTGAACCAGATAATAATAACTCCCGCCACGGATGAAATAATCAAAAAGGGCAACAAGATACATTACCAAACCAAGCTTACGGGCGAATACCGCATTTATAAAAAACCGCCCAAGGCGGGCGTTGACGGCTGGGTGGAGATGAAGATGGACTACATCACCGCATACTGGCAGGGCAGCCGCACCGCGACCGGCACAAAGCCAAAGCTTGGCACAATAGCCGTAAACCCATACTATATACCCTACGGCACGCAGATATACGTTTCCGGCTACGGCTACGGCGTTGCGCGGGACACAGGCGCATTCCGCAAATATAAGCGCGCGGACGGCACGCCGGTTAATCAGCTTGACCTTTGGATGAATACCAAAAAGGAAGGCCGCCGCTGGGGGCGCAAGCGCAACGTGACGGTATTGGTAAAGCTTGGATGAGTACTGCGGACATTAAACAAAAGCTTGATAGGCTGAACATACGCGCAAACGCGGCGCTGGGGCAGAACTTCCTTTGCGACGATGCAATGATTGAAAAAATAGCCTCCGCCGCCGTGGGAGACAGCAAAACGGACATACTTGAAATAGGCCCCGGTCTTGGCGCGCTGACGGGCGCGCTTGTGGGTCGCGTGCCGCGCGTTACGGCGGTTGAGATAGACAAAAACATGCTTGCCGCACTTAACGCGGAGTTTGCCGCGGAAATAGGGCGCGGGGAACTAACGCTTATACACAGCGACATATTGAAGTTCGACATAAGCAGCACGGAAGGCGAATTTGCCGCGGCGGGCAATCTGCCCTATTATATAACAACGCCCATTGTGCTTATGCTCCTTCGCAATGCCAAAAGGATACCGCGCATGGTGCTGATGGTACAGAAGGAGGCCGCGCGCCGCTTTTTCGCCAAGCCAAAGGATAGGCTTTACGGCCCGCTTGCCATAACGGCGCAGCTTTACTACGAATGCGAAAGCCTTGTTTCGCTCACGCCCGCAAGCTATTATCCGCAGCCGGATGTGGATTCGGAGGTGGTGCTCCTCACGCGCCGCGCCGATGCGCCCGCGGACATAGACCCCGCGGCCTTCTGCCGCTTTACGGAGAGCATATTCGCCATGCGCCGTAAGACCGTATACAACAACCTAAAGCCCCTGCTGCCCGCGGCGGACGCCGCGGCAGAAGCCCTTGCCCGCGCAAACATAGCCCAGGCCGCCCGTGCCGAGGCGCTGAGCATAGAGGAGCTTGTTAGGCTGTATAGGAGCGCGATTGCAATGCAGTGAAAGCCCGCTTACCTCACCCTTCTTGCCTGGACAACAAAGCGGGAGCCGTCGTCCTCCTCGGTGCAGGTGGTAAGGGTGAGCACCTGGTCGGCCTGGCCTATGGATATGGCATCCGATACGTTGGAGCTGGGCGCCGTGCGGGCATAGGCCGCCATGTCCGCCATGTAGCTTTCAAAGGCGGCGTTGTCGGCAAAGCGCGTTTCGACATAGTTTATCATGTGGCCGTCAACAAGCGGTATCACCGCCGCAAGATATATTTCCCACATGGTGTCCGTCCCGTCCCAGTTGAAGGAAATTATGCGATTCTCGGAAAAGAAGCTTTTCTGCTTGAAATTTAGTAGGCCGTGGAACATGGTGCCGTTCTTCATGTCGTGCCCGTAAAGTATTATGTGCTTCTGTTGGCCGCGGTCGGCATTGCGGAAGTCCATGAATATCGCGCCGTGCTTGCTCTCCTCTTTAAGTATGTTGTGGTTAAGGTAAAATTCGTTGTCGTCCGTGCGCACAACGGGGTAATCTATGCTGGTGCCGGGTATGCTTATCCAGCCGATAACGTCGCGGTTTTGCTGCCGCGCTTCGTCGTATGTCAAAATGGGCAGCACATCCCCCGGCTCCGCCACGCCGTCCAGCGAAGAATAGTCCGTGCCGGAATTTATGGCGTTGTCCACTCCCGGCGCGGGTGTACGCTCGGGCCGGGCAGCGGTATCGTTTCCGGGCAGGGTGACCGTAACAACGGGCAGCGCATCGGTAGGCGCGGGCTGAAGAACGTTTTCCGTGAGCGAGCAGCCGCCAAGCAGCAGCACCGCCGCAAGCATAATGGCCGCCGTAATTTTATTCCGCATAGAAAAGTTCCTCCCTGCGCATCTGTAATGCCTAAATTATAGCCTAACACGGCCTTCCAAACAAGCTTCTTGGCGCCCAAAAGGCGAATATGGCGCACCTTTCGCGCAATTTTTATAATTTGTTCAAAAATTGCTGATGCACGCTTGGCCGTATTGTGGTAGAATACTATTATTATTGGGATACGGTTAGTTTTCCCGCCGGAGGGAGTTAATTATATGGGCCTGTTTGAGTTTAACGACGTAGGCATAGACCTTGGCACGGCGAGCATTTTGGTATACGTTCGCGGCAAGGGCATTGTGTTGAGGGAGCCGAGCGTGGTCGCCGTGGAAAAAATCACGGGACGCATACTGGCAATAGGTGAAGAGGCGCGCAGGATGCTTGGCCGCACGCCGGGCAACATAACCGCAATACGCCCGCTGAGGGACGGCGTTATATCCAATTACGACATTACCGAAAGGCTGCTGCACCACTTCCTTAAAAAGGTGGTCGGCACGCATGTGTTCTTCAAGCCGCGCGTTGTTGTCTGCGTACCGAGCGGCGTTACCGAGGTTGAAAAGCGCAGCGTTATAGACGCCACCGAGGAAGCCGGCGCGCGCCATACATATCTGATAGAGGAACCCATCGCCGCGGCAATAGGCGCGGGCATAGACATTGCGGAGCCGCGCGGCAACATGGTGCTGGACATAGGCGGCGGCACGAGCGACATAGCCCTAATATCCTTAGGCGGCGCGGTGCTGTCCACCTCAATAAAGATAGCGGGCGATAAGTTTGACGAAGCCATAGTGCGCTACATGCGCAAAAAGCACAACCTGCTCATAGGCGAGCGCACGGCGGAGGAAATGAAGATACGCATAGGCTCGGCCTATCCGCGTAAGGAGCAGCTTTTCATAGACGTTAAGGGCCGCAACCTTATATCCGGCCTGCCGCAGACGATAGTAGTGAGCAGCAACGAAATGATAGACGCGCTCGAGGAGCCGCTTCAGGCCATACTTGAAAGCGTAAGGAGCATGTTTGAGCGCACCCCGCCCGAGCTTGCCAGCGACGTTGCGGAAAACGGCATATGCATAACCGGCGGCGGCGCGCTGCTTTACGGCATAGACAAGTTCATTGCCGAGCATACCAAGGTGCCCTGCTACATTGCGGAAGATCCCATCTCCTGCGTGGCAATAGGCACGGGCAAGGTGCTGGAAAGCATAGACGACTTTACCCGCGGTGCGGTATACGATTACCGCCGCGGCGAATACTATCTGGACAGCTGATAAAAATACGCATATATCCTCCCCGACAGATGTTGGGGAGGTTTTTGTATCATTTGATTTTCATGACTTTATATAGAATTTGTCTAACCGATTTAAGGGCGCGCTTCCATACACCTTTCGGTGTACCGTGCGGGCGTCCCTTGCCTCTCCTTTCGGGAGAGGTGGCCGAGCGTAGCGAGGACGGAGAGGGCAAACAATGACCATACCAATTATTCAAAAAGACTGCAAGACCCTCTCAGTCACCTGCGGTGACAGCTCTCCCAAAGGGAGAGCCAAGGGGCTGTACACCGTTGCGTAGCAGCTCTTTTGCCTCAGCCTTTTTTCCATCACTATTTCATCCTCCTCGGCTTCGCCCGTATAGAAAGCAAAGGAGAACAACCACACGACCAAAGCCATCAACTTAACTAACCCCAAAAGCGATGTGGTAATATTGCAGCCACCATCTATCTCGGCATAAGGCTTGTGCGGCATGAAATTCCGGTGGCATTTTCTCATATTAATGCCTACTCCAAGGCTCTATCTGCATATGTTTCAAAAAGAACATGTGCATATAATTTGCATAATTGCTCGTTTTTCTGCACATAATATGCTATAATCATATGCAGAAAGGTCGGTGTTATATGAGGAAATTCGATTACTCATTTTTGAATAATGGCTTGCTGCCGGCAAACCTTGTAAACCTTACTTCTAATATTGCGGCGTTGAAAACCATGGCAGGCGTACGCAAGGAGGAGTACACGCAGATTTTCACGGAATTGGAAGCCGTCGCAAAGGTGCAGTCTATCAAAAGCTCCAATGCTATAGAGGGCATTGTGACCAGCGACGAACGTATTGCCGCCATTGTCAATCAAAACAGCGCTCCGCTGAACCATAACGAAGCGGAGATTGCCGGATACAGAGACGCCCTGAACGAAATCCATTTAGGATATATGCATATTGATTTCCGACAGAGCGACATTCTGCGGCTGCACGAAATAATGATGAGCTTTGCGGGCTATGAGTACGGCGGGCAGTACAAGACAGACGATAATGTGATTCTGGAGATAGATGCCGACGGAAACCGTCGTATCCGCTTCCGTCCTACCCCTGCGAGCGAAACACCGAAGGCAATGGAGCAGTTGGAGCTTGCCTATTTGGATGCCAGGGGCAACTCAAATATCAATCAGCTTCTATTGATACCCTGCGTAATTTTAGACTTTCTCTGCATCCATCCGTTCCGGGACGGCAATGGCAGGATGTCCCGCCTGCTGTCGCTGCTATTGCTGTACAAAAATGGCTTTGATGCCGGTAAATATGTGTCCTTTGAGGAGCAAATCAGCAACTATAAGGCGTATTATTACGAAGCACTGCGGCAGTCCTCGGCTGGGTGGGAAACGAATGAGAACTCTTATTTCCCCTTTATTGAGAATTTCCTATCCACACTTTATATGTGCTATAAGGAACTGGATAAGCGGTTTGCGGTGGTGCATGGCAAGAAGATTACGAAGAAAGCCCGCATTGAAGCAACTGTTCTGAACAGCCTAACCCCGCTTTCCAAAGCGGAAATTTGCAAGATTCTCCCTGATGTCAGCCCCACTACCGTTGAAGCTGTCCTTGGGATAATGGTCAAAACGGGCTCGATAAAAAGAATCGGCGCTGGACGGACAACAAAGTATATTAAAGCATAGTAAAAAAATATGGTGAAATAGCGCAGCTTCAGCGTGAGGAAACCAAGAACAAACAGGAAGAGCAAAGTCGTGGGAGAATCATATAGAAAGAGGCAACTCGGAATGGAATTGCCTCTTTGCTGTATTGCTATTTCAGGTTACAAACACTTTCCCGATTATCGCAGAGGTGTTTACAGTTCCAGCGAATTTTCATTCAGAAGGAACTCATATAAGCCAAGATGCAGGATACCATAATCATCCGTCCAAGGCTTCATGGAAGATTTGCTGATGATAATCTTTTTGAAGAAATCCTTTGTATTCTTCAAGGGTCGAAGTTCTGTCTCCATTTTGGCCGGATCACTCACGTTCAAAGCGGATTGAATATAGTATTTTTTAGGGCCGCATTTAACAACAAAATCAATCTCACACTGTTTTCTGGAGTGCTTGTTTTCGGAATACTCCGATATTTCCACCACACCAACGTCTACGGAGTAATCTCTGCATAGAAGTTCGTTGTATATGATGTTTTCCATGATGTGCGTTTCCTCCTGCTGACGGAAGTTCAGCCTGGCATTGCGGAGCCCGATGTCGGTGCAGTAATACTTTGATGGGTATTCAAAGTATTTCTTTCCTTTTATACCATAGCGTTTGGCGTTGCTGAACAGGAAGGATTCCAACAAGTAATTCAAATAGTTGGAAATGGTCGTGCTTGAAACGGAGATATTCTTTACCGTTCCCAAGGTATTAGCAATCTTCCTGGCATTGGTAAGCGAACCGATGGACGAACATAAATCGTCAGTCAATTCCGCAAGCACATCCTGAAGAGCGATGTCATATCGTTCAGTAATATCCTTGAAGTATACCTCCGTAAAAAGGCTTTGCAGATATGCCATCTTATCAGCGTCTGTTTTTCTTGATAAAACCAGCGGCATCCCGCCATACAAAGCGTACTCTTCGTATGCATCAAGCTTGTCTCCGCCAATGGCGGCATAGTATTCCTTGAACGAGATTGGATAGACGCGAACTTCATCACCACGTCCACGGAAAACGGTCAGAACATCCTTTGTCAGCATCTTTGAGTTGCTGCCGGTCACATATATATCCACGTTGCGAAGCCGCAGAAGGCCGTTCAGCACGTTATACAGCCGGATGGAATCAGGATTTTTCAGTTCATCCTTGGCAATGGCATACTGCACCTCATCAATGAGAATGTAATATGTTTCTTTTGAGGTGATTTTTGAGCGGATGAATTTAGACAGTTCCTCAGGGTCGCGGTACTTGATGAAGGTATCGTCATCCAATGCAATCGAGATGATCTGTTCCTCCTTGACGCCACTCTCAATCAGATAATCATAGAACAGGTTAAAAAGAAGAAAGCTCTTGCCGCAGCGGCGAATACCAGTGATGACCTTCACCAGACCGTTTTCTCTTCGGTCGATGAGCTTTTGCAGATAATGATTTCTTTGGATTATTTGATTCAAATAGCAGCCCTCCATTCACTTGAAACTTAGTGCTTGTTATGGCCAACTTTCAACAGAATTATACCGCCATATCCATTCAAAAGCAACATCCGTTTGAAACTTAGTGCTAAAAAGCAGTAACTTTCAATGGTAGAATGGGGCGCATGTGGAATACTTTGTTATTGTATAAATGGAAACCCATATTTGCGTGGCTTCCGATAGAAACGCTGATTCGGGAGAGGCGGGACGCTTACTATGCCGCACTTGGGCAAGCAGATATATCGGCAGACGCAACACCGTTTGTTGAATTTCTGCTGTCTGTTATCTACGGATGCCGACGACCAGCGGCAGGCAAGAGAGCATCAACAGGAAAAATAGCACTGCTTTGCAGGGCGCAGCCGAACGGGAACCGTTCGATCAATCGGGGGCTTGGGGAGAGTTTCCCCAACAAGCAGCAGGGAGATTTCCGGTGACGGAAATCTCCCTGTTCGTCAAGTTTGTATAAACGCAGGCATTGCTTGCCAAGTGTAACGTCTCAGACGCGGCTTCTTCTTTTCAATAAATGCCTGTGGCTGTACAAGCAGAAAATCAAATCCCATCATTCTTCCGCCAAATCGGCAACCAGCTTGACGTCGCTGACCGCCAGAGCAAGCTGGAGCTTGTTTTCCAGCCCGGTTTTTTTCAGCATGTTTGCCACATGGAATTTTACCGTTGACATCTCGCAGCCCATCTCTGCCGCGATGCGCGTGTAGGACAGTCCCCGCAGCAGATACCGCAGGGCGATCACCGCAAGGATCAGGATACACGAGGATACCACCCATTCAATCATGATCTTCCTCCATTTCCCGCAAAATGGCGTACAGCTTGTCGATCTCCTCCTGAGACAGCGTCTGCTTCTTTACCAGCGAGCTGACCAGCAGGCTGACGCTGCCCTGATACACCCGCTCCAGCAGGTGCTCCGTCTCCTGCACCGCCGCGTCCTCACGGGCTACCTGCGGCCGGTAGTGCTTCATGCCGCCCTCGCTGACGGCGCTGACCGCGCCCTTGTCCTCCAGCCGCCGCAGCAGCGTCAGGGTGGTACTGCGGCTCCAGCCGGTGGTTTTTCCCAGCGCGTCGATGATCTCCCGTCCCGTCCGCGGCGCGGACGTCCACAGGCATTCCATCACCTGCCATTCTGCCTCCGTCAGACCCATGTGTGCCATATTCTCACCTCCTGTTGTTTACATCTGTAATCACACTGTAGCATATTGGTTTACGTTTGTCAACAGGCCGGAGGAAAAATTTCTCCCTTTGTTAGCCTCCCCTGTGTAAGGGGAGGTGGCAAAAATCTTTGATTTTTGACGGAGGGGTTGTCTGTTAACGTTGACAATCCCCCAGTCTCGCTTACGCTCGACAGCCCCCTTTACACAAGGGGGCCTTTTATACTGCCTTCCGTGTAACCACACAACAAATCCCCTCCGGTGTACCGGAGGGGATCGCATATCACAAATCAACAATAACCGCCTCGTGTCCCGTGGCGGGCAGAAACTTCTCCAGCACGTCACAGGTTTTCAGCCGCAGGGAGGAGGTATTCTCGCAGGGATGGCAGCCGAACCATTCGTCCTCGGCCACCGTGCGGTCGATGGCCAGCGTGACCCGGTGCTCCGTGTCGTTCATCAGCCCCAGAATGGAGGCGGAACCGGCATGGCAGCCCAGCAGCCCGATCAAGTCCTCCTCGGTGGCAAAGCTGAGCCGGGAGGAGCCGATCAGCTTGGAGAAATCCTTGGTGGAAAAGGGCTTGTCCCCCGGCATGCACAGCAGGTAAAAGGCGCTGCGGTTCCGGGGCGTCAGCAGCAGATTCTTGCAGATGGAAACATCCAGCGCCTCACCGATGGCGACGCAGTCCTCCATGGTGAAGGCCGCCTCATGATCCACACGGGTAAACGGGATATCCAGCCGGGCAAGACACTCGTACACCCGGTTTTCCACCTCGTCGCGGCGTTCCGCCGGAGCGCCGTTATAGACTTCCAGCATACCGCTCACTCCTTTCCCACCAGCATGTCGCCCACCCGGTAGATATCACCCGCGCCCACCGTCAGCAGCAGGTCGCCGGGCTGCGCCAGCGCCCGCAGGGACTCCGCCGTTTCCCGCAGTGTGGCGCAGTAGATGCTGCCGGGGATCTGGGCGCACAGGTCGCGGGAGGACACGCCCACATCGTTGGTTTCACGGGCGGCGTAAATTTCCGCCAGCACCGCCACGTCCACGGTACGCAGCTCCTTGACGAAATCGTCAAACAG
>ERZ825137.2167-NODE-2167-length-23480-cov-4.035219_pt1 | contig 23480 bp, 23 predicted proteins | sample MGYA00519873_ERZ825137 | MGnify/ENA primary metagenome ERZ825137 (study PRJEB31778, sample SAMEA3449190) | human gut metagenome | biome: human gut; feature: human-associated habitat; material: faeces | place: United Kingdom | collected 2010/2012 ...
AAAGTTAATATTTTATTTGTTCCCTTCGCTGACACAGTTCAATTTACGGCCTCGTCTATGATACTCCAAATACCGAATCCGCCGCAAGTAATCAATTTGGCTATGCCTAACCCCATATCTCCTATAAAGAAACGGTCGATACCTAACGAGCCGCCAACCAGTGAAATAACCAAAGCCAAAGTCGGATCTTTATACTGTATAGTTTGTATTAAAGCCCATTTTGAATCATCCGCATTCAACAACATTTCTCTAAGAGGAATAATAAATTCCGAAGGAAAATACTTTCCGTTGGTCATGATAAAGGTATCCACCTTTTGTGCATCCATATTTGTAATCTATTAAATTGTTATTAAAAAATATATCTTTTCATGCAAATATATATCTTCTGCTCATTCACTACAACAAAAAGCAAGATTTATTTTAATAAAACTTAAGAAGTACAGATTTTTATGAAGGAAACATGTTTGCTGAGCACTATATTGCAAAATAATAAGTAAAAAAGAAACATAACTCGAAGTACGATGTCCATCCGGCATCTATATAATTAGACATCTCACAAATTATTTACAAGTTAAAAAACATACTGTAATATCTTTGAGTCAGTCTTACATACTTGTTTCAAAGTTTTCGCTTTTTGTTACGCTTTAAGAAATAACGTTATTTAATAACAAGAAATACCCAATAAAGAAAGGGCTGCCAGAAGATATCCGACAGCCCTTTTATAGAGATAAATTAAATTATCCGGAATAATTATCCGTTAACTTTTGCCATGTGAGCAATCAAATCAAGCACCTTGTTAGAGTAACCGATTTCATTATCGTACCATGAAACAACTTTAACGAATGTATCAGTCAAAGCGATACCAGCTTTAGCATCGAAGATAGAAGTTAACGGGCAACCCAAGAAGTCTGAAGAAACAACAGCATCTTCAGTATAGCCAAGGATACCTTTCAATTCACCTTCAGAGGCTTTCTTCATAGCAGCGCAGATTTCGTCATATTTAGCAGGTTTAGCTAAATTAACGGTCAAGTCTACTACAGAAACGTCCAAAGTCGGAACACGCATTGACATACCTGTCAATTTACCGTTCAATGAAGGAATAACTTTACCCACTGCTTTTGCAGCACCTGTAGAAGACGGGATAATGTTACCAGAAGCAGCACGACCACCTCTCCAGTCTTTCATAGAAGGACCGTCAACTGTTTTCTGAGTAGCAGTTGTAGAGTGAACAGCAGTCATCAAACCATCAGTGATACCGAAATTATCGTTCAATACTTTAGCGATAGGAGCTAAACAGTTGGTAGTACAAGATGCATTAGAAACGAATTGAGTACCTTTTACGTAAGCATCGAGGTTTACACCGCAAACAAACATCGGAGTATCATCTTTAGAAGGAGCCGACATAACTACGTATTTAGCACCAGCGTCAATATGACCTTGAGATTTTTCTTTTGTCAAGAACAAACCTGTAGATTCAACAACATATTCTGCGCCTACTTCATTCCATTTCAAATCAGCAGGGTTTCTTTCTGCAGTAACACGGATAGCTTTACCGTTAACGATTAACTGGCTCTTTTCAACATCAGCTTCGATAGTTCCGTTGAACTGACCGTGCATAGTGTCATATTTCAGCATATAAGCCATGTAATCAACCGGGCAAAGGTCATTGATACCTACAACCTCAATGTCATTTCTTGTTTGAGCGGCACGGAATACGAAACGTCCGATACGGCCAAAACCATTAATACCTACTTTAATCATTTTATTAAAACTTTAAATTGTTTATAATACTGTTTTCAAAATATCCTTTTATCAGCTAAAAGCGAACATATTATAAAAACTTTTCATATTATTTTCGCATTTGCGGTGCAAAAGTAACGAATTCTTTTTATATTCGCACAATAAATTAACTATAAATAAATAAAAAGTATGGGAAAAAGTAGTTTCATTCAAGAGTTTAAAGCCTTTGCCATGAAAGGTAATGTGATTGATATGGCTGTCGGTGTTATTATCGGCGGTGCTTTCGGCAAGATTGTATCATCTATTGTTGCTGATGTTATTATGCCTCCTATCGGCTTGTTAGTAGGCGGAGTAAATTTCACGGATTTAAAATGGGTAATGAAACCGGCAGAAATGGTAGACGGAAAAGAAGTGGCTGCCGTAACATTAAACTACGGTAACTTTTTGCAGGCCACATTCGATTTTTTAATTATTGCTTTCTCTATTTTTTTATTCATCAAATTGTTGACCCGACTTACAGCTAAAAAGAAGGCTGCAGAACAAGCAGCTCCTCCAACGCCTCCCGCACCTTCTAAAGAAGAAATTCTACTTACGGAAATCCGTGATATATTAAAAGAGAAGAAATAAAAGAATATTTAATAGAATTAAAGAAAATAGCTTTAACCCCAAATTCACGCGGTAACTCAGCTATCTAAGCCTCAAGGCTAAAAATCCGGAATTTGATTTATATGGGGGGGGGAAGAAAAATTTCTTTCAGGATAAAATACTCTCCCCTCTTTTTTATACCATCCAAAAATAAGATGAAGGGATAAAGAAGAAAATCATATTAACCAATCCCATCATCAAAAAGATGCACCTTAATATAGACAAATTTATCTTTACAGAATATTTTTGTGCACAAACGCAAGGTACAAATGTGCACAAATCGCTTCCTCATTTATGCACAATGGAGAGTCTCGTTTGTGCACAAACGACCTTTGCATTTGTGCACAACTCTGAAAGGCCGGCCAGCAGAGGGTTTCAGAAGGGTATTTGCACGAATAGGCAGAAAAACAAGAAATGAAATAAGTTTACATTCATCTTCTCGCACATTTTTATGGGAAAAGGAAAGATAGTTACCAAAAGAACCATAATCCTGGCAGCAAGGTTGAATTCCGGCCATCTTCAGTTTACTGACCACTTCCGGTCATCCACATGTAAATCATCGCAAGGCTCTCTCCGCAAGGCTTAACCGACGTTTCATTCCAACTTCTGTCCTTTTATCCATATAGAGCTTCTTCAGTGACTTTGGAAAGATATCAGACTTTTAAGGTGAAGATTATTTCTATTCTCCATGATTTTCTCTATTTTTGCACAAAAATACATTTATCTTTCACATAAACCACAACCTATGCAAGAAAAGATTATTATTCTTGACTTCGGTTCGCAAACCACGCAACTCATCGGAAGACGTGTACGCGAACTGGATACTTATTGCGAAATTGTCCCTTACAACAAGTTTCCTCACAACGATCCTTCCGTTATTGGCGTTATTCTTTCCGGAAGCCCTTTCTCTGTATATGATGAAAGTGCGTTCAAAGTAGATTTAACCCATATCCGTGGTAAATATCCTATTTTGGGAATCTGTTACGGAGCCCAATTTATGGCGTATACAAACGGAGGTAATGTGGAACCTGCCGGAACTCGTGAGTATGGACGCGCCCATTTGGCGAAATTCGATCGTGAGAATCTTTTATTTAAAAACGTACGCGACAACTCACAAGTATGGATGAGCCATGGCGACACTATTACGGCCATTCCCGAGAACTTTCAAATTATCGCATCAACGGATAAGGTAGCCATTGCCGCCTACCAAGCTAAGGAAGAGAAGCTTTGGGGTGTTCAATTCCATCCGGAAGTATTCCATAGCGAAGACGGCACACAGATACTAAAAAACTTCGTGGTAGACGTATGCGGCAGCAAGCAAAACTGGAGCGCAGCTTCTTTCGTCGAAAGTACCGTAGCGCAATTAAAAGAGCAATTAGGAAATGACAAGGTAGTGCTCGGATTGAGCGGCGGGGTGGATTCGTCTGTAGCGGCCGTCTTACTGAATCGCGCCATAGGAAAGAATCTTACCTGTATCTTTGTCGATCATGGAATGTTACGTAAAAATGAGTTCAAAAACGTACTACATGATTACGAATGCCTAGGCCTGAATGTTATCGGTGTGGATGCCAGCAAAAAATTCTTTAGCGAACTAGCCGGCGTAACCGAACCGGAACGCAAGCGCAAAATTATCGGTAAAGGATTTATTGATGTTTTTGATGAAGAAGCCCATAAGTTGAAAGACGTAAAATGGCTTGCACAAGGAACCATTTACCCCGACTGTATCGAATCTCTTTCCATTACGGGAACGGTTATCAAGAGTCACCATAACGTAGGCGGACTTCCCGAAAAAATGAATTTGAAACTTTGCGAACCGCTCCGTTTACTATTTAAAGATGAAGTGCGCCGTGTGGGCCGCCAGTTAGGCATGCCCGAACATCTTATTACCCGCCATCCGTTCCCCGGACCGGGCTTGGCCGTACGTATCTTGGGCGACATCACTCCGGAAAAAGTACGTATTCTCCAAGATGCTGACGATATTTTCATTCAGGGATTGCGCGACTGGAAAGTAAAAGACGCCGAAGGAAATGAAACCGCACTCTATCACCAGGTTTGGCAAGCCGGCGTTATTCTTCTTCCGGTACAAAGTGTAGGTGTAATGGGCGACGAACGTACTTACGAACGCGCTGTGGCTTTGCGTGCCGTAACCAGCACAGATGCCATGACTGCCGATTGGGCGCATCTCCCTTATGAATTTTTGGCAAAAGTTTCGAATGACATTATTAATAAGGTAAAAGGGGTCAATCGCGTTACTTATGACATCTCTTCCAAACCGCCCTCGACAATAGAATGGGAATAAATTTCCAACCTATAAAATTAAAAGCCGTTTCATCATTTTGAGACGGCTTTATTTATTATCCCACAAAACATAAAATAAGCCATACAAAATGACAAAGCCAAATCTCTAAAACTCATTTACTCACACTTTTATTAGTGTTTATTTAAATTATTACATAAATTTTCTCTTAATACTTCCAAATATTAAATAAAATATATATCTTTGTCACATCTTCTAACGCCGGATTGGAAGAGTTATCTAAACGACAAAAATTCCGACAAAACTAAAAAATTTAAACAATGAAAAAATTAATGCTTACTGCAATGGTTGCTCTATTTGCTGTAGCTGCCAATGCACAAGATTTATTTCTCGGTGGTACTGTAAATTTCTGGGATAACAGTGATGCTAAGCATACTTCATTCGGCATTGCTCCGGAAATTGGTTATAACCTTTCAGATGCATGGGCTTTAGGTATGCAAGTAGCTTATGGTTACGAAAAGGCTGACGAAATAAAACTCAACTCTATCGGAGTAGCTCCTTACGCACGTTATTCCTATCTAATTGCAGGTCCCGTAAAATTATTCCTTGACGGAGGCTTTGATTTTGTAACAGCTAAATTCAAAGGAGGTGATTCCTATAATGCATGGAGTATCGGAATCCATCCGGGAGTATCTATTGCGTTAAACAATAAATTCAGCTTGGTTGCCCGCATTGGTTTTCTAGGTTATCAGGACGTAGATGATGAACTTGCTTCTACATATGCAGAACTTGGTAAAGAAAAAGGTTGGGGATTAAAAATGAGCGGCTACAACCTAAGCTTCGGCTTCTACTACAATTTCTAAAGAACGGAACGCAAACTTTTAATATATCCGGACGCAAAATGAATAAGTCTTGCGTCCGGATTTGTTTTTATATAAAAGAGGTACAGGGAGTGACGGGAAATAGACAGTAACATACTTTATCATAAAATCAGAGATGAATATGTTAAATCTAAAAATATCGGATATGTAGCAATGTTATATCCTGAAGAGTACAAAATAACCACTTCTCTGCAGGCAATAAAAATCAGCCGAAGATCGTTGCCACAATCTTCCGACCACCTCCGCTGTTGCGGAACTCGCAAAGATAGATTCCCTGCCATGTACCCAGATTCACACAGCCATTCGTTATAGGTATTGTTAGGCTCACACCGGTCAAAACAGATTTTGCATGAGCAGGCATATCATCAGCTCCTTCCAATGTATGCTCGTAGTAAGGTTCCCGTTCCTTCACCAAACGATTGAAAATTGATTCCATATCCACCCGTACATCCGGATCGGCGTTTTCGTTAATGGAAAGCGCACAACTCGTATGCTTCACAAACAAATTCAACATTCCCGTGTGCGGTAAAACGGGAAGATGCCGGTACACCTCCTCGGTAACCAAATGGAAGCCTCTGGGACGAGGTCTTAAAGTAAATTCAACTTGTTCTACCATATTCTTATGATTTAAGCTAATAAATTACAATAAAATTCATTTTTCTCACTACCGAGAATAGACGTACAATAAGTTTTGCCTTTACGACATGGAGTACAATGATTCTATTCTTTCCTTTTTCCACATTTCTATCCAGATCATGCCACTATTTTTTCTACTTGCAATAGATACAAGTTGGACGCATAGGTTAATCGGACACACTCTCTGATCGCTACTTTTTCTGTCGGTAATAGATACTGTAGATAGATGTAACAGTGGTTTTGATATATTTACATGCTCTTTATATTATTAAAAATGAAAGGTTTGATTATTTTTCATTCATCCGGACTAAAAGCCGTCTTTTTATTCTATTCCTTTGCTTATCAGTTCCTCTATCAACATCATCCGGCAAGGCAATATCACACGAAACGTACTGCCTACTCCTACAGTAGAATCTACTTCAATTCTTCCACCCATCTTATCCACAAGTAATCTGGAAATGGATAAACCTAACCCCGCTCCTTGTACATACGGATCCAACTTTTCAAATCTTTCAAAAATTTTATCTGTTTTATTTTCGGGTATTCCACATCCGGTATCAACGACACTTATTTCTACACTTCCCTCACAGACTTTATAAGATACCGTAACAGTTCCCTTTGAGGTATACTTCAGCGCATTCGAAAGGATATAATTCAGCACTTGTTTCACACGCGTGCTGTCCAATTCGACAAAATAATCCTGTTCCGGATAAGTAGCCAAAAGCTCCACCTCCGCCGGAACATGAGAAACATATCCCGCAACTGTTTCTTTTACAATATCCGACAAATTGAACCACACTAAATGTAATTCGATATCTCCCGACTCTATTTTGGAAATATCAAACACATCATTGATTATATTGAGCAAAAGCTCGTTATTATGCCGGATAAGCAAATGGTATTGCTCTTTCTCTGAAAAATCCTCTGCAGAAATCAATAAATTGGAAAAGCCCACAATAGCATTTAAAGGCGTACGTATCTCATGCCTCATATTAGCAAGAAAAGCAGATTTCAAACGATCGGATTCTTCAGCCTTATCACGCGCCTTAATAAGCATCATCTCTGTTTGTTTCAATTCCGTGATATCATAATTAATACTAATCAACTCTATGATATCATTCTTCGGATCATATTTTTTCACCAACAAATTAATGCGAGTCCATGTATAGCTACCATCGTTTCTGATAACACGCACTTCTTTACTAAACTTTATCCCCATTCCATTCTCTGCGTCCTTTAAAAACGCGATCACCGGAGCACGGTCATCCGGATGAAAATGACTATAAACGCCTACTACATCAACCAACGGGGTGTCCTCCGCTTCACCAACGTTCTGATACCAGCTTTTCTGGGCATATCCTTTTTTGGTCAACATATTATAATGAGCATACCCAACCTTAGCATAGTTACCGATAAGTTCGAAAAAACCTTCAAATTCCTGAATCTTATTATAAGCTACCGTCATTTCGGTTTTATCGGCATTTATCACCAGATAATTGGTCGGATTATGATTATCATCATAAAGAGTGGTCACTTTGGTTACCAAATCAATCGTTCCCTCTTTCTTTTTATTGTGATAGTAACTACCGATTTTAGAAAAGTCATAACGGAAAGTAAAATCGGCATCCTCATTTCTTCTCATTTTCTTTTTCATCTCCTCAGGAAAATTCGGATTATCGAAAATATTGATACCCAAAAGATCTTCTTTCCGTTCCAAATGAAATAACTCCAATTCCTTGTCGTTCAAATCAATTAATATACCTTTCAAATCATATAACTCAATACCTACGGGAAGGTTCTTATAAATATTATGCAATAAGCGTTCGCTACGTTGAAGAGCTTGATAAGCAGAAGTCATATTCGGTCCATCCAATTCTTCCGCAATGCCATAAACTTTGATGTTACCGTTCTCATATTCTTTACGAAAACAAATTTTACTGCGTATCCACACCGCTCCTTTCACCGTATCGAGCAGATAAATAACTTCCGGTTTCGGTTGCGTGTTGTCAAAAGAATGAATTGTGGCATAGCGCTGTCCCTCTTGCAATATACGACTGTTAAAATCACTAAAACTGATAGTTCTGTCTTCACCCAGACCTAACAAATTAGAAATATATTCAGAACACATATAACTTTCGCTCCTACTATCAGCCTCCCACCAACCCATATGAGCTTTCGTCATCAATTCCGATAAGAAACTATTTTGAATATCTTCTTCCATACAAAAAATGTTATGTATCCCCACTAGCCATCCCTATTTTATAAAAAACAATAACTATCCCAATCTCCACTGTAAACATACTAAAAAGAGTTTCTATAAAATGGGCGCAAATATAGGAAATATAAAAAAGAGGCAAGCAAATCTTTATTGAATTTTCATTTTACCGTATATTAAAGTATTCAAAAGATCCACCGCTAAGTTTATATAGGAAATAAGACAAACACGGCTACATCCCACAGAGCATGAGATAACATAATAGCCGAAAGTTGTTTAGGATAAAAACGATACAATAATCCCCATGCTATGCCTACTACTAAGGCAGCCATAATCAACATAAAATTAAATGACCAGATATGTACCAAAGCATAAAACAAGGTGGTGAAGACAAAACCTATATTCGGACTCCAACGGTCGGATAAAACCCGCTGTATATAACCACGCCAAAAAACCTCCTCTGCCGGACCGATTATTATAAATAATAAAGCTGCAAGCAACCATTTATTTTCGCCGTCTTTTAAACTATAAATCAAATCAACTTGCGGACGAGCAAACGCAAACAGAAAAGATGTGACCTTATCGCCTAACCAAAAAACGCACCATAATGCTACCGCTATCAGAATACCCAAGCATACAGTTTTCCAACCGATAGAGATATCCAAAGTCCATTGAGGATGAAATTTACCGGCCAGAATTGACAATATGATAGCCGAGAAACTCATACTTGCCCAAAAATTTACCCAATCACGAGTATAAGGGGAAAACATAAGAAACCACAATAACGCCGCTATACAAATTGAGAACAAAACTTGTTTCATCATCCAACTAATTTACCAATAAAAAACGAGAGCGAGAAAATCATGCTGAATAACAACTGCAACTGAGCCGTACGTTCATCTAAATTAAGTATAACTTTATACCCTTTCTTCGGGAAACTCCATGCCGTACGCACATTTTTCAAGGATACAGGCAATACCAAATAACAGATCAAAGTCCAAAGCGGATAATATTCCATAACAATACATACCAGAACCCATAAGAAAGGTACCAGTAATTCTGCTGTATATAAAGCAACTGATAGCTTTTGACCTATCTTCATTGCTAGCGTTGATATCCGCGCCCGAGTATCTGTCTTTATATCCCGCATATTATTCACATGCAAAATAGCAACTGTTATCAGACCAACCGGGACAACAACCCATATTGTATCCCATCGCATCATTCCTGTCGTCACATACGAAGTACCTATAGCAGGTAACACGGCATAAGCTATAAAAATCAGCAAATCGCCCCATGCATGATACTTAAAGAAAGGATAAAATAAGGCGCAAACCACTCCGGCCAGACCAATCCATAACAAAGGAAGACCTGTGCGAATGACTAACCATAACCCTAAAACAACAGCTACCGAAAGCAGGATAAATCCTAAGCTACGTATTTCTTTGGGAGCAAACAGTCCATCGGTAAGAATTTTGGCGCCGAAAGTATCAGCAGCATCCACTCCCTTTTTATAATCATAATAATCACTCCATGTATTGCCTCCGGCTTGAAATAACAGCATTCCTACTAATGCACAGACTCCATACATAATATTTATTTCTACTCCCATCCAATAAAGATAAGCGATCGTCACTAATACGGGCATAAGTGATGCCGGAAAGGACCAAGGGCGAGTAGCTATAAACCAATCTTTCAATGAGTGTTTTACCATCTTTTTTTGTTTTTCAATATAATATTTCAACTTAACTACGGTGCATCCAAATAGAGTTTATTTTACGTCGGATAGCTATCGCATTTAACAATGATACTCCTAGATAAATCAGAACGCCTATACTAATTACCGGAAACAGATTTGTGTCGTCTAACATTGGAAACAAAGGTGCGAACATATCTATATATAAATTACGTATCCAAACAACACATCCGACAGCCAATAATAAAACCAGTCCGTTCAACAATAAAGTGAGCATTTGATATGGCCATGCAGTCTGAAAAGGAGAATAACCTATTAACAATAAGTTTTCAAGCTTCATTGTATTTTTCTGCAAAATCAGATAGATACTTAACATCAGGATATAAAACGAAAGAATACAGATAATGAGTCCGACAGCCATGACAATACCTACAATCATTTTTAGAAACCATGTCATCTTTCCGGCATCTAACTGATCGCCCTCTGTTTCATATCCTTTCTCTTTCAGAAACTTTACAATCCGATCATCCGTAGGATTATGCACTTCCACTATCAGTCTTGATGGAGAATTTTCTTTTTGGGAAGCAAAACGGGCATTTGCCCAGTTCATAAATGTTTCCGGCACTAAAATAGTATTCAAACGATTTGAGAAACCGACAATGCTTCCTTCAAAAGCCTCACTCAATCCATTGCCTCTTAATCGGATATTCAAACGGATCATGGAAAGTAACCCCTCGGATATTTTCGGAAGGCTTCGGCTTTGGGCAAATCCGAAATTGTAAAGATTCAAATAGTTACGAGGTAATATAATAGGTATAGTCCGGTCTCCCGGTGTATAATTCCACTGCTTGGAATCCACGTCGACATACTCATCGGGTACTGACTCGAAAAACATTTCAGTGGATACGTGAATACCTGTTCCCTGCATTCCCATAGAGGCTGCCACACTATAATCCGAAGGACGGAAGGCACCTATATTCTTAATAAAAGGTTGTTCTTTCAATTCCTCTATTTCGGAAGCAGAGAACGTTGTACTCGACCCTAACAAAGAACCTACCGTACTAACCTGTTTAGTCAGAATCAAAAAGTCCTTCTTTATAAAGCTGTCCCGACTGGTAAACACCGGTAATATATCATTGTAAAATTGGATGCTTAATAAAATAATGACCATACCAAACAAATTGGCAAGAAAAAAGCCTCCCAACTGTGGCAAGCTTATATGCTGACGTAAAAGTTTCCAAACTAACCTCATAACCGAAATGTTTTTGTATAGGGTAAGTCCAGCCGACTTCCAATAGATGTCACTATTACACCTGCCCCTTGTTTCTTTACTTCTGCCATCAGTATCTCAGCCATAATCTCAGCATTCTTTTTATCAAGATGACTCACCGGCTCATCCAGAAAGATATAATCGAACGGCTGGCATAAAGCTCTTAATAAAGCCACCCGTTGTTGTTGTCCGAAAGAAATATGCGCCACTAGAATATTTCTTTTCTCAGCTATACCTAACTGTTCCAGATACTCTTCTACCTGTTTCTTAGACAAATGATGAGTCAACTGATTCTTCAACTGAATGTTTTCCCAAACCGTTAACTCCGTAAAAAGACGAAGTTCCTGAAACATCATGCTCAGCGAATGTCTACGCAGTTCTACCCATTGCTTCACTGTGTTATGGCGTATATTTTCTCCGTCAAAATCGATAATACCCTGATAATCGTTTCGATAGCCGTAAATATAGCTACAAAGGGAGGACTTACCTGTGCCCGACTGAGCCTCCACCAGATAAATCTCCCCTTTACACCATTCTACCGTTTGATGCCACACCTCGGAATGCACTTCATTGCGACCCGCAAACACCTCAGGAAGGGTTTGCCGTAAGGTAATATTATTCATTCAACGATTTAGCTAAATCTACAATTTGTTTCAATACGTTTTCTTCTTGATTTTCCAACACGACCTCCATAGTTATTTTGGGATAATCAAGGGCCTTTATACAAATATAATCGAACAATCTCATAAATGCTACATTTTCTTGCATATCCATTAATGGAGTTATGTTTTTAGCCAAGGCCTGTACATCAAAGCGATAATACAAACGATTACCTTTCATATCATCCAGCCAATTCGCCGGAGATGTTTCCATTACCTGTACATTCGGACTCTTTATGCCCAAATAGAACTGATTTTCTCCCTTTAATCCGAAAGTAATCTCTCCCATCATAGGTATCGCCATGCTATATTCTTTATCTCCAGCTACCACTACAGGCATACCCGTGCCTTGCATCAACCCGCTTAAAGTTTCAAGGAATCCGATTCCTTCCCCTTTTTTCAATTCTACGTTCACTGTCATTTCCATACCACCCAACGTACTTGGCATCAATAAAGATAAATCTCCTTCTATAGCAGCAAACATCTTACGAAGAATGGGTTCCATTGGCTTCATTTGCTGGGCATACTGAGGATATTCCATTAACATATCAAATAGTTTTTCTCCTTTCACGCCAAAACCGGCCCACACTATCTGATTATCTTTAGGCATAAAAATTCCTTTTAAAGGCATAGTCATTTCCTCACTTTTCCTCGCCCACTCTTTAGCTGCCTCGGTTAGATAAAGCCCTTCCAATTGTGCCGTAATCTTGCCTTTTTCAAACTGACACGTCATTAACATGGAAAGATCAGATAAGAAAACATTTTCAGGTATCACTCCTTTTACCATAGCCATCATCTCAGGAGGCACCATAGTCCCAAGCGAAAACACAGCCGTCACATCGCCCCTCAAAGCTTCAAATGCCGCAACTTGCTCTTTTTTAGATAAAAAACTTTGTTCTTCTTTCTGATTTAACAAAGCAATACCTCGTTCTACTAATGAAGCATCTTTTCGAAGATTTCCAACCAATAAGAGAGCCGATTCGTTGAATGCAGCCACAACCTCTTTATCCAAAGAAACATAATATACTCCATTTTTCATTTCGAGAGCCGGGCATACTTTTTCTTCACTCAATTTATCGAATAAAACTTTCAGCTTTTTCTCATCATTTACTTTCACAATCAGACCCACTTCTCCCGCAGAAGTAAAATAGGCATATATCAGTTTAGAGAAATCTAATCCTGACTCATCCGGATTCTTCATTAATTCTAAAGCATAACTATACAAAGAGGAATCTACTTTATTCTTCAGAAACGCCTCAATATTTGCCCGTTCTGCCTCTCCATTTACACCTGCTTTTTTAGTAATCGATTTAGAATCAATCCCCATCACAATACCGGCATCTGCGGGTATTACCATACGGTAATCATTCTTCTTGCCACATGAAGTTATCAGTAACAAAATTATCGAACACAGCCATACGCCCAATCCTTTTTTCATAATTTATTCTATTTGATTAGTTAAGTTCAATATATGACAAGCCGCTAAAGCCGCTGTTTCAGTACGCAATCGGGATTTCCCTAAACTAACGGAACGGAAACCGAAAGCAATGGCTTTCTCTACTTCTTCCCGACTAAAATCTCCTTCCGGACCAATCAGTACCAGCGCATCCTCGCCAGGATTCAATACATTTTTTAATAAAGGCTTCTCTCCTTCATAACAATGCGCTATAAACTTCTGCCCTTTTCTTTCATATGATATAAACCTGTCGAAATCCGTCATTTCATTTAATATCGGTTTACGTGCTTTCAGTGACTGCTTCATAGCCGACACCAATATTTTTTCAATCCGTTCGGTTTTAATTACTTTACGTTCGGAAAAGCGACAATTCAAAAAAGTGAGTTCATCCAACCCTATTTCTGTTGCCTTCTCAGCAAACCATTCCGTACGATCCATATTTTTAGTGGGAGCCATAGCTATGTGTAAATGCCCTGTCCATAAAGGAGCTTGAGGTACGCACTCTTTCACCTCAAACAAACATCGTTTCCCACTAATATTTGTAATTTCAGCTTTATAGAAACAACCAAAGCCATCAGTGAGAAGTATTTCATCGCCTTGCGACAAACGCAATACTCTTACACAATGGGCGGCTTCTTCTTCAGGAAGTTCCTTTTTAACGACTATATCGGGAGTATAAAATAAATGCATTTAATCTTTTTTTTCCGGTATCGGCACATGTTTATACTTAAACATTAGGGCAAACAAAATAGCAACTATCAATGCATACGCTGCAAATATATACCACACTGTACTCCAATCGCCCACCGTATAAAAGTTTCCATTATATTCTATCGAATAAGTGAAATGGCTGACTACAGCCTGCGCACTTAATGTTCCAATAGTAGCCCCCAAACCGTTAGTCATAATCATGAACAATCCCTGCGCACTCGAACGTATGGACGGATCAGTTTCCTTATCCACAAACAACGAACCGGAAACATTAAAAAAGTCAAACGCTACACCGTACACAATCATAGAAAGTACAAACAACCACACTCCGGAACCAGGATTACCTAACCCGAAGAAAGCAAAACGCCCTACCCACGCCAACATGGCAATGAGCATCACTTTCTTAATACCAAAACGACGTAAAAAGAATGGAATAAGCAAGATACAAAGAGTTTCAGACATTTGAGAAAGCGAAATCAGCGCATTAGCATGATTTGCTCCAAACGTATCAGCATATTCGGCAATTCCTTTAAAACTAGTAATAAATGGATTCGCGAATCCGTTGGTTATTTGTAAAGACACACCCAATAGCATAGAAAATATGAAAAATAGAGCCATCTTTTTTTGTTTAAACAGAGTAAAAGCCCGAAGTCCTAAAGCCTCCACCAACGACTTCTTCCGATTTGAATGATCTACCGGACAATTCGGCAGAGTCTGTGCATAAACAGCAAGCACGATACTTAATGCGGCAGAAACAAAAAACTGGGAATAAGTTGTCTGAAAGCCCATACCATCGACAAAAAGCATAGAACAAATAAAACCGATAGTCCCAAATACCCGAATAGGAGGAAAATGTTTTATAGTGTCCATGCCCGCTCCCTCCAAGGCAGAATAGGCAACTGAATTAGATAAAGCCAAAGTAGGCATGTAAAAAGCTACACTAAACGAATATAAAGAGAATAAAATGGAAAAATCCACTTCACTGCCCGAAGTTAAACCGTAATACGCAGCACCTGCCATAAACAACCCTGCTAATAAGTGGCATAAGCCAAGCATTCGTTGGGCGGGTACCCATCTATCGGCTACAATTCCTATCAATGCCGGCATAAACATGGAAACGACACCTTGCATAGCATAAAACCAGCCGATACTTTCAGCCAAATTTACATTCACTAAATAACTTCCCATTGAGGTCAGATAAGCACCCCATACAGCGAATTGCAGGAAGTTCATTATAATAAGCCGGATTTTCAAATTCATACTTATTCCATTTTGTCCCGACAAACATACATAAAAAAACTGAAATAAAACATATTAAGAATAAAAAATAGAAGGACCTCATATAAAATAAGTCATGAAATAAACAAACGGCTCTGAACGTACGGGAGGAATTCTTCAGCAGATTCAGAAAAAGTCGGATAGAATGATGATTACTTATAGTTGTGTAATATCATTACTTATTCTTGTGAACCGAATTAAATAATCAGAAAGCTTCCAGCCGAAAAATCTATAATCAAAAAGCTATGCAAAAGTAGCCTCGATTCGTATGCTTATGACCATATCCCTCACTCACACGACGACTAATTATACATACAGGCGGATAAAACTATTTTCAAACCATCTCATCGATTTTCAAACAGTCTTATCCGCCTGTATGTCGGAAAAAGCGCAAAGGCATTTATTATTTCCTGTCAGATATCAGTTTTTAAAGTCTTTCTAACTGGGAAAAAAGAATAGCCGAAATAATTGTTTCTATTTCTTACGAATAAGTAACAGAGACTGACCGGCAGCATCACACATATTTACCTCTCCATTGCTAAGCACTTTATACTTAACAATCTTATCCAAGGCTGCAAGAATTGCATCTTCGGTTTCCATATGAGGGCACATCATACGAGTTGCACCGGCATTTCCGAAACTAATTTCCGATTTAACCGAATCAAGCTTTAAACCAGCAAAAAAACGGTTACAACTTGCGCTACCATAAATACGATTCTCTGCTCTGTCGAAACCGATAAAAGGCGCCTGCTCAACTTTTGAAGTATCTATAGCAGTGCCGTTTACAGCAACAATATCCCATTCACCAGTTAAAGCAACTGACGAAGCGCTATTTTTACTTGAAGAACATGCAGCTATTACAAAAGAGGCTACAATCGATAAGAGTAAAGTAACTTTTTTCATCTTTCAAATTATTTTAGTTCTGCTAATAAACAAATAAAGAGGTGCAAAGGTAGGCTATATTCTACAATTTCAAACATGGATTAACGCAGATTAACGCGTATCTTTGATTTTTCCTCTAATGTCCATAGAAAAAAAGAGGAATTATTTACCACGTCTTGAAAAAAAGCAGTATCTTTGTAGTATAAACTTAATATTAATTGAACGCAGATATGAAAACAACTTTCTTATTAGCTTCTACTATTCTTTTATTCAACACCCTGACAGTTTCGGCACAAAATGATTATTTTGTAAAAACTCAACAAGCAGCATCTACGGAACAAAACAAAGAATCCACTACGACACCGGAAGAAGATTTTATTAACGCCAACTTCCGTTATTACAGCCTGTGTGATTGGCAACCAGGCATGAAATTCATGGTTCTTCCCGAACGGAAAGACTTAATTATCCCCACCTTTAAATCAAAGGAAACAGGAAAAAATGTAAGTAGCGGTGACTTGAAATACAAAATATTCGAATATCTTGGTGTAGAAGAAACAGAACAAGGATATCTGCATTTCATGTTCGATTGCGAAAACAAAACGTATTATCATGAAGTGAAAAACACGTCGTTAGGCGACTATTGCTCCAAACCAAAGGCGGGAATCAACACGTTGGCTTTCTTAGGCGATGTAGATATTGCTAAGAATCTGCTTATCGGACAAACTTTTTACACCCGTGCCGAAAAATATCGCGTAGACGAAAACAATGCTGCTGGAGGTTATAAAGAAATAGAAATTCCTAACAATACAAAAGTAACAGTGACAGGTATAGGAGTGGGAAGCCGTTCTTTCCCTGTAAAAATAGTAGTAAAAGATGATAAGGGACGAGAATTCTATCAATCTGTGGCTATTTCTAAAACGAACAGCGGCATGGTAGATACAGAATTTATTATGGACCTAAAACCCATGTGGTTTCCTAATTCTTTTGCTCTGAATGATGCAAACAAAAGTGTACAGGAAAACCTGATGGAACAATATGCAGGAAAAGATGTGTATGCAAAAGAAAACTGCGATATGAACAGTGAGAAAGGTCCAAAACGCATCAACCGTTACAAACAGTTTGTTATTAAAGACATTGAAGCCATCAATAACTCACCTTATGTCAAGATGACTCTACTTGACTTGGAAGGAAACACTTACACAAAGGAAATCACGTTTAAACGATCAAGTGTAGCCGGAGATATTGCCGGAGAACATGAAAACTTCTTTACCGATGTCTTCGGCCAAGGGAACTTACGTTCCCGTTATCCGAAAATTGACGATAAGACATGGGATCTCATCAGCAAAGGTGAAATAAAACTAGGGATGAGCCCTGACGAATGTCGTATGGCTAAAGGAAATCCGTTACGCGTACATAAAAACCATGAAGAAGCAAGAGAAGACTGGTTCTATGAAGACCACTCAATTCTTACTTTCAAGCATGGCAAATTAGCAGAAATCAATTAATCATCAATCTTATAAACAAGTTATTGAAATAAATGGGTAAAGTTTTAATTATCGGCGCAGGAGGTGTAGGAACAGTTGTTGCGCATAAAGTAGCACAAAATCCGGATGTGTTTACGGATATAATGATTGCAAGTCGTACCAAATCTAAATGCGACGCTGTGGTAAAAGCCATTGGCAACCCGTCTATCCGTACAGCACAGGTGGATGCCGACAACGTAAACGAACTGGTAACTTTGTTTAATGAATTCAAGCCGGAAATTGTTATCAATGTTGCGCTTCCTTATCAGGACCTCACCATTATGGAGGCTTGTTTGAAAACCGGTGTTAATTATTTAGATACAGCTAACTATGAACCAAAAGATGTAGCACACTTTGAATACAGTTGGCAATGGGCGTATAAAAAACGTTTCGAAGAAGCTGGATTGACAGCTATCTTAGGGTGTGGATTCGACCCGGGGGTAAGCGGTATTTATACAGCATACGCAGCAAAACATTATTTCGATGAAATACATTATCTGGACATTGTAGATTGCAATGCGGGAAACCACCATAAAGCATTTGCCACCAACTTTAATCCGGAAATAAATATCCGGGAGATTACCCAAAACGGACGCTATTACGAGAACGGTGAATGGGTAACAACCAAGCCTTTAGAGATTCATAAGGCTCTTACTTACCCAAATATCGGCCCGCGCGATTCATATTTGCTTTATCATGAAGAACTGGAGTCGTTGGTAAAAAATTATCCGACAATTAAGCGTGCACGTTTCTGGATGACTTTCGGTCAAGAATACCTAACCCATTTACGAGTAATCCAAAACATCGGCATGGCTCGTATTGATGAAGTGGAATATAATGGTATGAAGATTGTTCCGTTGCAATTTCTGAAAGCCGTATTGCCTAACCCACAAGACTTAGGCGAAAACTATGAAGGGGAAACTTCAATCGGTTGCCGTATTCGTGGTATCAAAGACGGAAAAGAGCATACCTATTATATATACAACAATTGCAGCCACCAGGCAGCTTATAAAGAAACAGGCATGCAGGGTGTAAGCTATACGACCGGTGTTCCTGCCATGATTGGCGCAATGATGTTCCTCAAAGGCTTATGGAAAAAGCCGGGTGTATTCAATGTCGAGGAATTTGATCCGGATCCATTCATGGAACAACTAAACAAGCAAGGACTGCCCTGGCATGAAGTGTTCGATAAAGATTTAGAAGTTTAATCAGTTGAAAGTTTAGAATGTAGAGTGAGAGACCTTCATGTAAATACTTACTCTCAATTCCCAACTTTCAATCCTTAATTTAATAAAGAAGTGAAAGTAGGAGATAAAGCACCCGAAATACTCGGGCTTGATGAAAACGGAAACGAAATCCGTCTCAGTAATTACAAAGGACATAAAGTGGTACTTTATTTTTATCCTAAAGATAATACCTCAGGCTGCACAGCCGAGGCCTGTAGTTTTCGCGACGGTTACAGTGATCTTCGCAAAGCTGGATACGAAGTAATTGGAGTAAGTGTAGATAACGCTAAATCACACCAAAAATTCATTGAAAAAAATCAGCTACCTTTCCCGTTAATTGCTGATACGGATAAAAAACTGGTGGAACAGTTTGGTGTGTGGGGAGAAAAAAGCATGTACGGACGCAAGTATATGGGCACATTTCGCACCACTTTTATCATCAATGAAGAAGGCGTGATTGAACGTATCTTCACTCCAAAAGAAATAAAAACAAAAGAGCATGCTCAACAAATTTTATAAATATTAATTATATGGCAAAAAAAGAAAATAACGATATAGAACCGGGAAGCGTAAATGATAAGCTAAAAGCGCTTCAAACGGCTATGGACAAAATAGAAAAGAGTTTTGGTAAAGGTTCCATCATGAAACTCGGCGACGAGAATATTCAGGAGGTGGAAGTGATACCTACCGGATCAATTGGCCTGAACGCAGCATTAGGCGTAGGTGGCTATCCACGTGGACGTGTCATCGAGATTTATGGCCCGGAATCATCCGGCAAAACAACCCTGGCTATCCATGCTATAGCCGAGGCACAAAAAGCGGGAGGCATTGCCGCATTCATTGATGCCGAACATGCTTTTGACCGTTTTTACGCTGCAAAATTGGGTGTAGACGTAGAGAATCTGTGGATTTCCCAACCAGATAATGGCGAACAAGCTCTGGAGATTGCCGAGCAGTTGATTCGTTCCTCTGCAATCGACATTATTGTTATCGATTCTGTCGCCGCTCTGACTCCGAAAGCTGAAATTGACGGCGATATGGGTGAAAACAAAGTGGGATTACAAGCGCGCCTTATGTCTCAGGCTTTACGTAAGCTGACTTCCACAATCAACAAGACCAAAACAACTTGTATTTTTATTAATCAATTACGTGAGAAAATCGGAGTTATGTTCGGTAACCCTGAAACCACAACCGGTGGTAACGCTTTGAAGTTCTACGCTTCGGTACGGTTGGACATCCGTGGATCGCAACAGTTGAAAGATGGTGACGAAGTGATTGGCAAGCAAACGAAAGTAAAAGTAGTGAAAAATAAGGTTGCTCCCCCATTCCGTAAAGCGGAATTCGACATCATGTTTGGAGAAGGTATTTCTAGAACCGGTGAAATTATTGATTTAGGTGCCGATCTGGGAATTCTCAAAAAGAGTGGTTCTTGGTATAGCTACAATGACACGAAAATCGGACAGGGACGAGACGCCGCAAAACAATGCATGGCCGACAATCCTGAACTGGCCGAAGAATTAGAAAAACTTATCTTCGAGAAACTGAAAGATAAAAAGATGTAAAACCAGTTAATATGCTGTCATTCGGAAGAAATTCTTTTATTTTACTTCCGAATGACAGAATTTTCATCATTACTACCTAAAGGTATTCTTTCATATAACATAATCAAATCCTTACGCTTCTTCATGCTCAATCAAACAAGTATCAGCTGAAGAAGAGAATGAATTACCTGAAAAAGAGTTTACCTGTCAACTTAAAATAACACACTATATGATTAACCCTGTCTATTCTCCCGCACCGGAACGATACAACAGCGGAATGAAATATCGCCGTTGTGGAAAAAGCGGTATCCTGTTACCTGAAATATCTCTAGGTTTATGGCATAACTTTGGTGATGTGAACCCATTTGCCAACTCACAAGCAATGGCACACTATGCCTTCGACCAAGGTATTACGCACTTCGACCTCGCTAACAACTATGGTCCGTCATTCGGTTCCGCCGAAGAAACATTCGGTCTGATCATGAAAAAATCTTTCATGCCCTATCGGGACGAACTGTTCATCTCAACCAAGGCCGGACACGAGATGTGGCCCGGTCCCTACGGCAACTGGGGTTCCCGTAAATCGCTAATTAACAGCCTCGACCAAAGCCTAAAGCGAATGCACCTCGAATATGTCGATATCTTTTATTCTCACCGCTATGACCCCGATACACCTCTTGAAGAAACACTACAGGCACTTGTCGATATTGTACGGCAGGGAAAAGCTTTATATGTAGGATTGTCGAAATATCCCGTAGAAAAAGCGACCCTAGCTTATCGGTATTTGGAAGAACGAGATGTACATTGTCTGCTCTATCAGGGAAAATACAATCTGTTCCATCGTGAACCGGAGAAACAAGGGATTTTACAACAAGCTAAAGATAACGGCACCGGATTCATTGCATTCTCTCCGCTGGCACAAGGATTACTTACTAACCGTTATTTAAACGGAATCCCTGAAAACTCCCGTATGGCTCATAATAACTTTTTAAAGAAAGAAAGCCTAACGAACGAAACCTTGGAAAGAATAAAGGCTTTGAATGAGCTTGCCGCTCAACGTGGACAGACGCTTGCCGAAATGGCACTAGCGTGGTTATTAAAAGATGAATTAGTTACCAGCGTTATCATCGGCGCAAGTTCAGTAACACAACTGTCTGACAATCTTAAAGCCATAGAGAATACCACATTTACTTCAGCCGAACTTGAAAAAATAGAGTATATTATTGGCCAGTAAATGCTTCTCCAGTAAAATCCCTACCAGGTAAGCATTCAAAAACAGTAAAAGCGTAATGGTCAAAAGAACATGCCTAGAAAAGAAGCTTACCAAATAAACAGGCAAAGAGTTAGCCATTACATGGATGATTTTTATTTACAAGTAAAAAGTAACAAAAAGAAAAGGCACATAAGGTATTTCAGAAATGAAATATATCTTTTATAATGAACGTTCATTATCGACATAACGAACGTTCATTGTCCTGTAAACGAACGTTCGTTTCCAAAAGAATAAGCGTTCATTTATTTCTTTATTATTTATAACGTGAAGATGGCGAAGGTTATATGATAAAAGAAATAGACTTTTCAGTCCTCTTCATCCTCCTCAAAATCGAAATTAAACTCATCTAAGAACTCAGGAGCAGTAAACTCATCCAAACTACGACGATCTTTCTTAGTCGGTCTGCCGGTTCCTCGAGCTCTGTCTACAAAACCGCTTATGCGACTCAACTCCAATAGTTCATACTGGTCTGATGTCGTTACATTCTCCATCATTTCGGGAACAAGCTTAGCCCCTACCCGTTTCTCTATGGCTTGTAACACTTTAAAGGAGTAAGTGATAGGTGGCTTACGCACCTGAATAATCTCTCCCGGTTTTATCATCCGAGAAGGTTTTATCTGCACACCGTTGATACTAATACGCCCTTTCTTGCATGCCTCAGCTGCAATGGTACGGGTTTTAAATATACGGACGGCCCAAAGCCATTTATCAATTCTTGCTTCACCCATTTATTTCTTGTTATATTGATTCATAGTGATGTCAATACCTGCCAGACAAAAACTCTTGATAATGTCGATAGCCAAAGCCACTCGTTCATCCATCGTTTTCATATCCTCTTCAGTAAAATGCCCGAGTACAAAATCAATCTGTCCTCCACGAGGAAAATCGTTACCAATGCCAAACCGCAAACGTGCATAGTTCTGAGTACCCAATGTTGCGGCAATATGCTTCAATCCATTGTGACCGGCATCGCTTCCCTTCCCTTTCAAACGAAGCGCTCCAAACGGTAAAGCCAAATCATCAACCACAACCAGTACATTCTCTAAAGGTACCTTTTCCTGCTGCATCCAGTAACGAACAGCATTTCCACTCAGATTCATATAAGTAGAAGGTTTCAGCAATATCAACTGCCTCCCCTTCAATGAGAGCGTAGCGGTAGCTCCATAGCGGCTATCACTGAAAACAATATTGGATGCCTTAGCTAAGGCATCCAATACTCTAAATCCTATATTGTGGCGGGTATCGCGATATTCATTGCCGATATTTCCCAACCCTACAATCAAATATTTCATTGAAAGGAATTAACTGAAAACTACAGTTCTATTATTTAACCGCAGCGGCAGCACCTCTAGCGGCACGAGTTAATTTAACACCACAAACAACGGTTTCTTTTGCATTCAAAATTTCCAAACCTTCAAATGAAAGTTCACCTACCTTGATTGTTTTACCTAAACCGAGGTTTGTTACATTGATAACCAACTTCTCAGGAATCTTATCGTATGTAGCTTTTACTTTCAGTTTACGAACCTGTAATTGCAATTTACCACCGGCACGTACACCTTCTGCCAAACCTTCCAAAGCAACAGGAACT
>ERZ825137.2168-NODE-2168-length-23479-cov-7.806523_pt1 | contig 23479 bp, 22 predicted proteins | sample MGYA00519873_ERZ825137 | MGnify/ENA primary metagenome ERZ825137 (study PRJEB31778, sample SAMEA3449190) | human gut metagenome | biome: human gut; feature: human-associated habitat; material: faeces | place: United Kingdom | collected 2010/2012 ...
CAGAAATACAGCGTCCATGACGGCGGCGGCATCCGCACGGCGGTGTTCTTTCAGGGCTGTCCCCTGCGCTGCCGCTGGTGCTCCAATCCGGAGACCCAGCCTCTCGCCAACCCACGGCTCTACTGGCGGAACAAGTGCATCGGCTGCGGCCGCTGCGTGGAGGTCTGTCCCCGGCACATCGGCTGCCGCGACCTGCACAGTCCCGACTGCCGCATGTGTCTGGCCTGCGTGGAGAACTGCTGCACCGGCGCGCTGACGCTGGCGGCGCAGGAGATGACGGTAAAGGAGCTGGTGCAGAAGCTTCTCCGGGACGAGGTGTACTACCACAATTCCGGCGGCGGCGTGACGCTCTCCGGCGGCGAGGTGCTGCTGCAATGGCAGTTTGCCGCCGCGGTGCTGGCAGCCCTGCGGGAGCAATGCATCCACACCGCCATCGAAACCGCCGGCTTCGCCCCCTACGAGCACCTGAAAGCGGTGGCCGACCAGTGCGACCGCGTGCTCTATGACGTAAAATCCATGGACGACGCGGTGCACCGTTCGTACATTGGCGTGTCCAACCGGCAGATCCTGGACAACCTGTGCCGTCTGGCCGACAGCGGCGCGGAGGTGATCGTCCGCGTGCCCCTGATCCACAACGTCAATGACAGCGCGGAGAACATCACCCGCACGGCGGAGCTGGCGGCGGCCCATGGCATCCGCGAGATCGACCTTCTCCCCTTCCACCGGCTGGGCGAGAGCAAATATGCCGTGATCCAGCAGCCCTACACCATGCCGGACGCCACCGTGCCGCAGGAGCATATCGACGCGCTGGCGGCACTGCTGCGGCAGCGGGGGTTCATCGTTTCCATCGGAGGATAACACATGCAAGAGTATTTACTGGGCATCGACGCCGGAACCAGCGGCGTCAAGGCCATCGTTATGGATACCGCCGGCGTTATCTGCGGCAGCGGCTATCAGGAATGCGACGTGATAACGCCCCGGCCCAGCTGGGCAGAGCAGCGTCCCGCCGACTGGTGGGCCGCCTGTGACGGGGCTGTCCGTCAGGCGGTGGCCGTCTCCGGTGTGGGGCGGCGCATCGCCGGCATCGGCCTGTCCGGCCAGATGCAGGGCAGCGTACTGCTGCGGCGTGACAACACCGTGGCGGACACCTGCATGATCTGGATGGATCAGCGCTCCTGCGGCGAGGCGGAGGAGCTGAACGCTCGGCTCACGCCGGAGGAGACCATGCGCTATGCCGCCAACTACTGCCTGCCCAGCTTCTGGGCGGCCAAGCTGCTGTGGCTGCGCAGGCATCAGCCGGAGGTCTTTGACAGCATCCGCAAGGTGCTGTTTCCCAAGGACTATCTGCGCTGGAAAATGACCGGTGAGATCGCCAGCGAGGTATCCGACGCCTCCTGCACATGGCTGCTTGACCTGCCCTCCCGGCAATGGTCGGACCGGCTGTTCCAGACGGCAGGCCTGTCCCGTGAGCTGGTGCCGAAGCGGCTGCTGGAAAGTCAGGACGTGGCGGGATACCTGCTGCCTGACGTGGCGGAGCGTTGGGGCCTTCGACCCGGTATCCCCGTGGCCGCCGGGGCAGGCGATCAGGAGGCAGGCGGCGTGGGCATGGGTGTGACCCGGCCCGGCACCATCTGCAGCACCATCGGCACTTCCGGCGTGGTATTCGGATGCAGCGCCGCGCCCTTTATCGACCCGGAGCCCCACGGAATGTACAGCCAGTGCCACGCCGTTCCCGGCCAGTACAGCTTTCTGGGCTGCACGCTGGGCGCAGGCGGCTCCTTCAAATGGATGCGGGACACGTTTTTCGCCCCGCAGAAGGAAGCGCTGGCGGCACGCGGCGAAAGCATCTACGACTACATGACCGGCCTGGCCGCCGAGCAGCAGCCCGGCTGCGGCGGTCTGGTCTTTCTGCCCTATCTGGGTGGCGAAGGCACCCCTTATGTAGACCCCAACGCCCGCGGCGTATTCTTCGGACTCAGCTATCAGAGCGATCTGGGGGCGCTGTGCCGCGCCGTAATGGAGGGCGTCACCTTCTCTCTGCGGGACACGGTGGAGATCATCCGCGCCGCCGGTGTGGAGATCTCCCAGATCCGCGTGGCGGGCGGCGGCGCAAAAAGCGCCCTGTGGCGGCAGATGCAGGCCGACATTTTCGGCCAGAGCGTCTGCATGACCAACGTGGACGAAGCGCCCGCCGCGGGAGCGGCCATTCTGGCCGGTGTGGCGGCGGGACTGTTCCCCTCCGCCGATCAGGCGTGTCAGGCCATGGTGCAGCTGGTCTCCACCACCGAGCCCATCGCCGCCCATACCGCAGTTTATAACGAGTATTATCAGACCTACCGGGGGCTGTACCAGTCCCTGCGGCAGGATTTCGCCCGTCAGGCAGAGCTGGCCGCCCGCGCTGACGCCGCTTTGTCGGGCATATCACACAGCTAACAGCCGCACGCCCCGTGCAGCGAAAATGAAAGGAGCGGTTCCATTGAGTACACTTGACAGCAAAACCGTTACGTCCGGTGATGAGGCCGGGATCAGCAGAGAGCTGCTACTGAAGATGTGGGAAAACATGAATTTAGCCCGCAATTTTGAAGAGCATGTCCAGTGGTTATTCTCCAAAGGACTTGTTCACGGCACTACCCATTTGGGCATTGGTGAGGAGGCTACCGCAGCTGGCACTATCGCCGCCCTGAAGCCGCAGGACTATGTGTTCGGCACACACCGTGGTCACAGTCAGGCCATTTGCAAAGGCATCAGCGTCAATAATATGATGGCCGAGATCCTGGCCCGCGAGACCGGCGTGTGTAAGGGTAAGGGCGGCTCCATGCACATTGCGGACATGGAGAAGATGAACCATCTGGGCGCCAACGGCATCGTGGGCGGCGGCCAGCCCATCTCCGCGGGAAGCGCACTGGCCTCCAAGATCCTGGGCGACGGTGCTGTGACCGTTGGCTGCTTCGGCGACGGCGCCACCAACGAGGGCAGCTTCCACGAGTCCCTGAACATGGCCGCTGCATGGCAGCTGCCCATGGTGTGGTTCATTGAGAACAACTGCTACGGTGTGTCCACCGAGATCCACCGGGTCACCAACACGCCCCATCTGGCCACCCGTGCCGAGGCCTACGGCGTGCCCTACGCCCTCGTGGACGGCACGAACCCCACGGAGGTCTATGAGGCCATGCAGAAGGCCATGGATCACGCCCGCAGCGGCAAGGGTCCCTATCTGGTGGAGGCCACCGTGTACCGCTATCAGGGTCACTACTGCGGCGACCCCGCCGTGTACCGTCCCAAGGAGTACATGGAGCACGCGCTGGAGAACGACGGCATCGCCAAGCTGGGCAAGCGCCTGCTGGCGCTGGGCGCCACGCAGCAGGAGCTGGACGAGATCACGGCAGCGGCAGACGCCGAGATGACCGAGGCCGTCCGGTTCGCGGACGAGTCCGAATATCCCGATCCCGCCACGGTGCTGGATGATATGTATGTGAGCGACAATGAAAGGTGTGTGGCACGATGAAAAAGATCACTGTCAGTAAGGCCATCGGCGAAGCCCTGCACGAGGAGATGCTCCGCGACAAGAACGTCTTTATTATGGGCGAGGATATGGCCGTTATGGGCAACGTGTTTGCCATTACCAAGGGTTTTCTGGAGGAGTTCGGCCCCAACCGGGTCATCGACACTCCTATTTCCGAGGAGGGCTTCGTGGGTATGGCCGTGGGCGCGGCCATGCGCGGCCTGCGCCCCGTGGTGGAGCTGATGTATGACGACTTCGCCACCGAGTGTGCCGACCCCCTGTTCAACCAGGCGGCCAAGATCCGCTACATGACCGGCGGCCAGTGCAACGTGCCTATGGTGCTTCGTGCTCCCATGGGCGCCGGACGCCGCAACGCCGGTCAGCACTCCCAGTCTCTGGAGAACTTCTTCTGCCACTTCCCCGGTCTGAAGGTGGTGGCTCCCTGCTCTGCCGCAGACGCCAAGGGCCTGCTGAAGACCGCCATCCGGGACGACGACCCCGTCATCTTCCTGGAGCACAAGCTGCTGTACGCCAGGAAGGAGGAGATCCCCGAGGAGGAATACACCATTCCTCTGGGACAGGCCGCCGTCAAGCGCGAGGGCAAGGACATCTCCATCATCACATGGAGCCGCGAGGTGAACTTCGCCATGGAAGCGGCCGCCAAGCTGGCTGAGCAGGGCATCGAGGCGGAGGTGCTGGATCTGCGGACGCTGGTGCCGCTGGATTGGGACGCCATCGTCAAGACCGTTTCCAAGACCCACAACGCCATCATCGTCTCTGAGGAGGTCAAGCGCGGCAGCTTCGCCGGCGAGCTTTCCGCCCAGATCGGCGAGGAGCTGTTCGACGAGCTGGACGCCCCCGTGGAGCGCGTGTGCGGTCTGAACATCTGCTCCCCCTTCAGCCCCGTGCTGGAGGACAAGAACCTCCCCCATCCGGAGGACATCGTGGCCGCGGTCAAGCGCGTGCTGAACAAGTAAGGAGGGAGAATCATGGCTTTTGAAGTATTGATGCCCCAGCTGGGTCTGACCATGGAGGAAGGCACCGTCTCCCAGTGGGTCAAGCATGAGGGCGACGCGGTGAAGACCGGCGACGTACTGCTGGAGATCACCACTGACAAGCTGACCAACGAGGTCACCAGCGAGCACGACGGCGTGCTGCTGAAGATCGTGGCGCAGGAGGGCGAGGATGTGCCCGTCAAGGGTCTGCTGTGCTATGTGGGACAGCCCGGCGAGGCCGTGGGCGGTGCGCCCGCCGCAGCACCCGCAGCCGCACCTGCCCCCGCCGCGGCGGCCGTTCCCGCTGCCGCACCTGTGGCTGCCGCTGCCGGCGGCGCACGCGTGCGCATCTCCCCGCTGGCGCGTAAGACCGCTGCCAAGCTGGGCGTGGACGTGTCCAAGCTGACCGGCACCGGTCCCAGCGGCCGTATCCGTCAGCAGGATGTGCTGGCCGCCGCCAGCGCACCGCAGGCCGCCGCAGCTCCCGCTCCCGCACCCGCAGCCGCGCCCGCTCCCGCCGCCAAGCCTGTCAGCAAGACGGGTCTTGAGCTGATGGAGGGCGATACCGTTGTCAAGCTGGCCGGTATGCGCAAGGTGGTGGCGCAGCGCATGCTGCAATCCCACACCGAGATCCCGCCCGTCACCCAGAACACCAAGGTGGACGTGACGGAGCTGATGAAGTTCCGCAAGATGCTTATGGCCGAGACGGGCAACAAGTACTCCGTCAACGACCTGATCCTCAAGGCCACCGCCAAGTGCCTGCGGCAGCACCCGGAGGTGCTGGTGAGCCTGGACGGCGACCAGGTCATCCAGCGTGCCCATGTGAATCTGGGTATGGCAGTGGCGCTGGACGCGGGGCTGATCGTGCCCGTGATCCGCGATGCCGACCGGATGGGGCTGGACGCGCTGTCCGCAGCCGCCAAGGATCTGGCCTCCCGCGCCAAGAACAACAAGCTGACGCCGGACGAGTACAAGGGCTCCACCTTCTCCGTGTCCAATCTGGGCATGTTCGGCATCGAGACGTTCACCCCCATCGTCAACCAGCCGGACGCCGCCATTCTGGGCGTGTGTGCCGTGCAGGACGAGCTGGTGATGGATGACGAGGGCAATATCTCCAAGCATCAGGTCATGCGCCTGTCCTTCACCTATGACCATCGCCTGATCGACGGCGCGGTGGCCGCCAAGTTCGTGATGGCGCTCCGCGATCTGCTGGAGAAGCCCATGAGCATCATCCTGTGAGCAGGGAGGATACAAAGATGGCTTTTGAACTGAAAATGCCCCAGCTGGGTCTGACCATGGAGGAGGGCACCCTCTCCAAGTGGATCAAGCACGAGGGCGATACCGTAAAGGCCGGCGACGTGGTGGCAGAGATCACCACGGACAAGCTGACCAACGAGCTGACCAGCGAGCAGGACGGCGTGCTGCTGAAGATCGTGGCGCAGGAGGGCGACGACGTGCCCGTGAAGGGTACGCTGGCGTGGATCGGACAGCCCGGCGAGGCGGTTCCCGGTGCGGTGCCCGCCGCTGTGGCGGCGGCTGTGCCGCAGGCTCCTGCCGCTCCCGCTGCAGGCGGCAAGAAATCCGTCATCGTCATCGGCGGCGGCCCCGGCGGTTATGTGGCCGCCATCCGCGCCGCACAGCTAGGCGCTGACGTGACCGTTATCGAAAAGCAGTATCTGGGCGGCACCTGCCTGAACGTGGGCTGCATCCCCACCAAGTGCCTGCTGCACTCCGCCGAGCTGGTGGAGCAGATCAAGACCCAGGGCAAGGACATCGGCGTAGAGGTCGAGGGCGTGAAGGTCAACTTCCCCCAGGTCATCGCCCACAAGAACGCCATCAGCAAGCAGCTGACCAGCGGCGTAGCCGGCCTTTTGAAGCTGAACAAGGTCAAGAAGGTGGACGGCACCGCCAAGTTCACCGGCGAAAAGCAGCTGGAGGTCACCAAGCCCGACGGCAGCAAGGAGAGCATGACCGCCGATGCCATCATCGTGGCTACCGGCTCCGTCAATGCCCAGCCGCCTATCCCCGGTCTGAAGGAGAACCCCAACTGCATCGACTCCACCGGCGCTCTGTCCCTGGAGAAGCTGCCTGCGACCATGGCGGTCATCGGCGGCGGCGTGATCGGCCTGGAGCTGGCCTGCGCCTATGCAGCCTTCGGCACGAAGATCACCGTGGTGGAGGCCATGGATCACATGCTGCCTATGCTGGACGGCGATCTGACCAAGATCGGCGTGGCGCACATGAAGAAGATGGGCATGGAGTTCCATCTGGAGTGCCCGGTGCAGTCCGTGGAGGACAGCCCCGTGGGCGCGAAGGTGGTCTGCAAGGATAAGTCCGGCAACACCGTCAGCTTCGAGGCGGAGAAGGTGCTGGTGGCCATCGGCCGCAAGGCCAACACCGCCGCGCTGGATCTGGCCGCCGGCAAGATCGGCAACGATAAGGGTCGTATTCTGGTCAACGACAAGATGGAGACCAACGTCCCCGGCGTATACGCCATCGGCGACTGCGTGTTCGGTCACGCACAGCTGGCGCACACCGCCTCCGCCATGGGCGAGGTGGCGTCGGAGAACATCTGCGGCCATGAGGCGCACTACTGCGAGAAGACCAACCCCACCTGCGTGTATATGGAGCCGGAGGCGGCCTCCGTTGGTCTGACCGAGGAGCAGTGCAAGGCGCAGGGCATTGCCTACAAGGTGGGCAAATTCCCCATGAGCGCCAACGGCAAGGCGCTGATCCTCAACGGCGGCGAGGGTCTGGTGAAGATCATCGCCGGCGCCGAGTACGGCGAGATCCTGGGCATGCACATCATCGGGCCGCGTGCCACCGATCTGATCGCCGAGGGCGCGCTGGCTATCGAGGGTGAGATGACGCTGGACGAGATCATCGACACCATCCACTCCCACCCCACCGTTACCGAGACCATGCGCGAGGCGGCGCTGAACGCAGAAAAGCGCGCCATCCACACCAAGAACTGATTTCGTTACACTTCTCTTCCCTCCGGGAGCTCCTCTCTCACTCCCGGAGGGATCCTTTTCCCAACAGGAGGACATATGATGCAACACGCTGTACGCTATATGGAGACTCACTCCCAGAACCCGTACTACAACCTCGCCTTTGAGGAGTATGTGCTGACGCATCGCACCGAGGGCGACTACCTGCTGCTGTGGCAGAATGACAACACCATCGTGGTGGGGCAGAACCAGAACACCGAGGCGGAGATCAACCGTCCCTTTGTGGAGGAGCATCACATCAACGTGGTGCGCCGCAGCACCGGCGGCGGCGCCGTCTACCACGATCTGGGCAACCTGAATTACTCCTTCATCACCGACGCCGGGGATAAGGAGAGCATCAGCATAGCGCGCTTCACCCACCCGGTTGTCGAGGCGCTGAAGGGTCTGGGTCTGCAGGCGGAGGCCTCCGGCCGAAACGATATTCTGGTGGAGGGGCGCAAGGTCTCCGGCACGGCGCAGCGACTGTGCGGGAACCGCATCCTGCACCACGGCACGCTGCTGTTCGATGCCAATCCTGATATGGTCGCCGGCGCCCTGCAGGTGGATCCGGAGAAGTTCCGCTCCAAGAGTACAAAGTCCGTCCGCAGCCGTATCGGCAATATCCGCAGCTTCCTGAAGCAGGATATGGATATGCCCGCGTTTTGGGCGTATCTGAAGGATACTCTGGCCGGCAGCGGCATGGTGTTTGACGCGCTGACGCCGCAGGAGCTGGGAGAGGTGGAAAAGCGCAAGGCCGAAAAGTACGACACGTGGGAGTGGAACTACGGCCGCTCTCCGAAGTTTGATATGACTGGCAAGCGCTACTGGGATGGCGGCTGCCTGGAGGTCGGTGTCTCCGTTGCCCACGGCGTGATCACCGATGTGCGCTTCCACGGCGATTTTCTGGCGGTCTGCAGCATGGAGCCGCTGGTGGAGGCGCTGCGCGGCGTTCCCTTCCGCCGGGAGGACGTGCGCCGCGTGCTGGACAGCCAGCCGATGTCCGAGCTGTTCGGTGGCATCACGGAAGAGCAGGTGCTGGACACAATGTTCGGCAGCTGAACGGCTCCCGGAGCTCCTTCCGCTTGGAATAAAGCGGGTCGCAGGTCATCCTGACGGCGCATCATTCCGACCGTTTTTGCCATTTTATGGTAAAAGAACACGGCAAACAAAGTGCGGCAGTTCACCATGAACTGCCGCACTTTTGCATCACCGTGGGGCAACGAGGACACCCAGACGCTGATCGATATTCTGGCGCAATACGACGTCAAGACCACATTTTTCGTGGTGGGCGACTGGGCGGAGAAGTATCCGGAATCCGTCAAGGCGCTCCACGACGCAGGGCACGAGGTCATGAGCCACTCCAACCACCACGACCACTACAACAGCCTGTCCACGCAGCAGATCATCGACGACGTGACCGCCAGCAACCAGCGCATCAGCGCCGCCACCGGCGTAACGCCCACGTTGATCCGCTGCCCCTACGGGGAGTACGACGACCACGTCATCGCCGCCATCCGCTCCATGGGCATGGAACCCATCCAGTGGGATGTGGACTCCCTGGACTGGAAGGACTACGACGCGGAGACGATATGCAAGCGGGTGACGTCCAAGGTGCAGCCGGGGAGCATCGTGCTGTTCCACAATGCCGCGCTGCACACGCCGGAGGCGCTGCCCACCATCCTCAGCTGTCTTATCAACGACGGCTACACCGTTGTGCCCATCAGCCAGCTGATCCTCGATGCGCCCTACACCATCGACCACACCGGGCGGCAATTCCCGGCGGAGCATGCGGGGTAAGCGAAAGCCCCCTGTCTGCCGCGGTTAGCTGTCGGCATCCGCGGCACTCCGCAGGGCGCAGGGGCAGTACACAGGCATATAGAGAAGCCCTCCGGCTGCGCCGGAGGGCTTCTGTTTGTATTATGGCGACTACTTTACGCCTTTATGGCGGGAAGCACCTGGAAATCACCATGGACGTCCTGTATGGCATCGCCATACTGCTTGAAGTACTCCAGGATCAGGTCGGACATCTCCGTGCCGATCTCCCGCACCATCGGGCAGCCTACATAGCAATCGTATCCGCCGGTTCCGCTGGCGCGGTAGCTGTTCAGGCAGATGGTGAACACATCGTCCGGCGCAACCGGCTTCCCAGCCACCGTCATCCGGATCACTCGCTGTCCCACCGGCTGGGAGATGTCGTAGGCGTAGGACACGCCTGCGTAATAGTCATAGTTGTAATGCTCCACCTTCGGCTCCAGGAAGCAGTCGGAAACGCGCAGCGTCCCGTCATCGTTCCGGGTGAAATACTCCGCGCTGCGTTCCAGTGCCTGCCGCAGAACCGCTCCCGTGATCTGCAATACAGAGAGCGTGTTGGTGTAGGGATATGCGATCAACAGGTCGCGCCGCCGCACCACCTGCGGCAGCCCCGCCACATCGTTGGCGAGACTGGATGCGGAAAGCTGCGCGCCGGTCGCCCAAAGCTGCACCGCATTGAACAGATCCGCAAGGCCGCTTCCCTCCGCCGCCATCCGCAACGGCGTATCCGGCAGCAGCGGCTTGGACAGGTGACCCACCACCTGATCCAGCCAATCCTGCGCGCCGTGCTCCATACCGGCGAACTCCTCCAGCCACTCCCGCCGGCAGGTGCCGGCCGCGGGGACGGTTTCGCTTGTAAAGCGCTTTTTCCCTTCGACGACTGCCGCTTCAATGCGCAGGAACTCCTGTCCCCGGTCGGTGGGCTGCACCACAAAGGTGCCGCACACCGTCTGACCGTGGACGGTCATGTGCTGGTGTCCGGTGAGCAGGATGTCAAAATCCAGCTCCTGACACAGCCGGTAGGCCACGTTCTCGTGGGTGGCGGACAGCACACGGCCTGTGGCCAGATCCCGCTCGAAGCCTCCGTGATAGATACACAGCGTCACGTCCACCTGATCTCTCAGCTCATCCAGCGCCGCACGCGCGGCAGGAATGGGATCGCTGATGGTAACGCCGGACAGGTGCTCCGGCCGCTCCCAGATGTTCACATAGTCGGTAACGATGCCGACAATGCCGATCCGCAGCCCGTTTTCCAGCGTGTGGATCCGGGCGGGGAAGCGAACGCCCGCCCCGTCCCACCGGACGTTCTGGCAAACGCAGCGGGCGCGGAGGGTGTCGAGATAGCTGTCCAGATACGCCATGCCGTAGTTGAAATCATGATTTCCCAGCGTCACATAGTCATAGCCGCAGCGGTTCATCATTTCCGCAAACCGGCCGGCATTGCCCAGCGTATCGTGGCAGAAGGCACCCAGCGGTGAGCCCTGCAGAATGTCGCCGCCGTCGATGACCAGCGTGTTGCCGTCTTTCCGGAATTGGCTGGCACATTTGAACAGCCCCATGTCCCGCTCCTCCCGGCTGCGGTAGTCGGTGGGGTAGATATATCCGTGAAGGTCAGAGGTGAAATAAATGGTGAATCTTTTTGCTTCCATGGCTCACCCCCGTGCCAGCTTGACGCGGATCCGGGACGAGATCCATTCGATGATCAGCACCAGCACGATCAGCCCCAGCAGGATAGCGCCCACCTCGTTCCAACGGTAAGAGCTCATGGCGAAGATCAGCGGGGCGCCGATACCGCCGGCTCCGACCAGGCCCAGCACCGTGGCATCACGCAGGTTCATGTCGAAGCGGTAGATGATGGTAGATGTAAAATCCGCCGTCAGCTGCGGCAGGATACCGTAGCGGATCTTCTGGAACGTGGTGCAGCCCGCAGCGTCCAGCGATTCCAGAATGCGTTTGTCCAGATCCTCGATGCTCTCAATGAACATCTTGGACACCATGCCGATAGAGCACAGCGACATGGTGAGCAGACCCGCAAAGGGGCCGGGGCCGGTGACGCGGATAAACATCAGGCCATAGACGAAAGCCGGAATGGTGCGGATGGCGGCGATGAGGATTCGCCCCACCAGTGCCAGCGGCTTCGGCACCAGATTGCTGGCAGAGATGAACGACAGGGGCAGCGAGATCACCGCGCCCACGATGGTGCCCAGAAAGGCGATGCAAAACGTCTCCAGCAGCAGGTAGGGCACGCCGTTGGTGCCCAGCGTGAACAGCAGCTTGCCGGAGGGGTGAAAAATGCCGGAAATGATGTTCCCCGCCACCTCCAGCCCGTTGCTGGTGGGGTTGCTGGTCTGCACGGCCGTACCCGACCAGGCCAGCAGGCAGGCCACGATGAACGCCGCCAGCAGCTGCCACAGCCAGGTTTTCGGCGCAGAGGCATAGGCTTTTTGAATTCTCTGTTCCATAATGTGCCTCCTTACGTCAAGCGCTTGCGCAGCCAGTGGCTGATGCCCTCAATGACCATAACGGTCAAAAACAGGACGATCAGGATCATGCCGAGACTGTCATATTCCCGCCAGCCGATCTTTTCATTCATGATAAGGCCCAGGCCGCCTGCGCCCACATAGCCCAGGATCGACGCATAGCGCACATTGCCCTCCAGACAGAACAGGGATACGGACAGATACGTAGGCAGCACCTGCGGGAACACCGCCGTAGTAAAGGCCTGCAGCCGCGTGGCGCCCAGCGCCTCCATCGCCTCGTAGGGGCCCATGTCCACCGTTTCGATGATCTCGAAAAGCTGCTTGCCCACATAGGCGAAGGTGAACACCGCGATGGCGCAGGTACCGGCCATGGTGCCCAGACCGAAGATATAGGTGGCGATCAGCGCGCACACCAGCGTGGGCAGCGTCCGCACCAGGCTGAGGAACAGCCGGACGATGAACACCACCACGCGATTTGTCACAATATTGCTGGCGGCAGCGATAGCGAAGGGGATCGCCAGCACCGCGCCCACGAAGGAGCCCAGGAAGGACATCTTGACAGTGTCCCACAGCGGCTGCCAGATCTTGGCCAGATACCCGGTGTTTGGCGGGAACATGGCCGTGAGAATGTCAAAGAATTTGCCGCCCTTTTTCACCAGCACCGCAAAGTCGAAGCCGGTGATATGGACAGACAGCGCCCCCAGCGCCAGCACGATCAGGATGACCAGCGGCGCACGGCTGCGCTTTTCCTCCACCACCGTTCCGTTGGGCAGCGTGTAGCGGCGGGGCTTGAACAGACGGTCGTACAGGCTCATACGGCTTCCTCCGCCTGCGCGTCATCCCCGTAGATGGCATCCAGCACCTTCTGATCCACATTTGCAGAGGGGCCGTCATAGACGATCCTGCCGGCGCGGATACCGATAATGCGGTCTGCGTACTCCAACGCCAGCTCCACATGATGGATGTTCAGCAGGATGGAGATGCCCATCTCCTGATTGATGCGCACAAAGTCCTGCATCACCTGCTTGGCGGTGACCGGATCAAGGCCGGCCACCGGCTCGTCAGCCAGAATGATACGGGGATCCTGCGTCAGCGTGCGAGCCAGCGCCACACGCTGCTGCTGACCGCCGGACAGCTGGTCGGCGCGCATATAGGCCTTATCCAGGATCCCCACCTTGTCCAGCGACTCCAGCGCCTTGATTTTGTCCTCCTTCCGGAAGGTGCCCAGCAGCACCCTCCAGAACGGCATGTCCGGCACGCAGGCGGACAGCACGTTCTTGATGACGGTGGTTCGTGTCACCAGATTGAAGGACTGGAACACCATGCCGATGCCCCGGCGGAAGCGGCGCAGGCTCTTGCCTGACAGTGTGCTGACATCGGTGCCGTTTACCGTCAGCGTGCCGGCGGTGATCTGGTGCATCCGGTTCACCGACCGCAGCAGCGTGGACTTACCGGCGCCGGAGCGTCCGATAATGGCCACGAACTCGCCGTCCTGAATGGTCAGGTTCACGTCGTCCAGACCCACCGTTCCGTTGGGGTATACCTTGGATACATGGTCGAAAATGATCATACGGTCTCCTCTTTTCGTGAAATAAAAACGCGGGGAGGACAGCGGAAGGTTTGATCCTTACAGTCCTCCCCGCGCTTGGGAAAGTGCTTTAGTTAGCGGCAGTCAGCTCCTGAACGAGCTTCTGCGCAGCGCGCTCGTTGTCGTAGTCGGAAGCCTGTGCCACCTGATAGCCGTTGTGGCTGTAGATCTTGATGACTTCCTTACCGGCATCGGTGTTGCCGATGTTGATGAACGCCTGCTGCAGAGCGGCGATCAGGTCGGCATCCATGATCTCGGAGTTCTTGCTGACGGAGATGGTGTCGTTGTAGATGGGAGCGGTGACGCCGATGACGCCGGTCTCCTCCCAAATGCTGGCCTCACGGCCAAACTCGGTGTTCCAGCGCTCGGCATAGTCGCGGCGGGCGTCGGCATAGGTCACCAGCACGTCCACCTGGCCGGAAGCCAGACGGGCAAAGGCGCTGGCGTAGGAGTCGGACTGCACGGCGCTCTTCAGGTCAGAGATGCCCTTGCCGTAGTGATCCTGCAGCCACAGAGCGGGATAGATGTAGCCGGCGGGAGAGGAAGTACCCATAACGCTCCAGTTGGCGCTGTCCAGATCCTCCCAGGTCAGCTCCTCGCCGTTGTTGACCTTGGCCTGCAGCTCCTGGCCCTTGTCGGAAGGACCGGCGATGAACAGGGCGCGGTAGGAAACAGCCTGCTTGTCGGAAGCCTCGGTGGGCTGGCCGTCGTTCCAATCCTTGGCATTGTCGGAATCCTTGCTCAGACCGTTTCGGGTGGCGGTCAGAATGACCTCGGCGCCGTCATCGTACAGCACATACGTGCCGCCGGGGATCAGGCCCACATCGATCGTACCGGCCTCAAGACCCTCTCCGACAGCCTCATAAGTCGTGCCGACGGTGATCTCCACATCACTGACCTCATAGCCCTGGTTGGCCAGCTCGTCCTTCAGCATCTGCTTCAGGGGCTCGGTGGCCGTGATGATCTCCTGGGGCTCACGGGACGGGACAAAAGCGACCTTCAGCGTCTCAATCTTCTTTGTGTCGCTCTCATTGTTCTGCGCGTCGCTGTTGGTGTCCTTGCTGCCGCAGCCTGCCAGCAGGCCCAGCGCCATGACCAGCGCCAACAGAAGTGCAAAAAACTTCTTCATTTTCTTTCCTCCTTAAAGTCTGTGTTCCTTCGTCCGGACGCAGTGTCCGGAACAAGATACCGCATGATGCGCAAAGAATGCACCATACCGACGCTCAGTATAGCATACCTTTTAGAGGAAAAATTTTCTGTTTTGGTAAAAAAAGTAATATCACGCGGTGGTCACGGTCGGTTTCCCTCAAAGTAGAACGCCACCAGCTCCTCAAAAGCCAGGATCACCCGGCCGAAAAAGGTGTTGGGCAGGCTGCCCGCCAGTGTCTGACGGGAGCCGTCCACCACGAATACAATATCCGACATCTGGGCCAAAGTGGAGTCGCTCCGCCGCGTGAAGGTAACGATCCGGTGGCCATTCTGCTTGGCGTGCCGTACATCGTTCAGCACCGGCCCGGTCTCGCCGCTCTGGCTGACGGCGAACATCACCGGGGCGTCCTCCGGCCCGTTCGGCAGATGATGGGCGTCGCGGAAGAGCATATAGTCGTAGAAATGCACGTTGTTGAATACCATGAACCCGCAGATGGACAGACGCTGGGCGATATATGCCCCCACAATGTTGGAGAAGCCCTCTCCGGTGGTAAACAGCTTGGCCTGGCGGGAGCGGTCTAAAAGGCCGCAGAACCGGGAGATCAGCTCATCGGAGTAGTTGTCGATAAGACTTTTGAGATTTTCCGCGCCGCGGCCCTCATCGTGAGAATCGAACTGCCGGCTTAGATAATAGTACAGCTCACTGTATCCGTCAAAGCCCAGTCGTTTGCACATCTTAACGATGGTCGTGGTGGAGAGAAAATTCTCGCTGGCAATCTGCTGGATGCCCACGCGCTTTTCGCCCCGTTCGATGTGTGCGGTGATGCTGGTGATCACCTTTTTTTCGTCCTCGGACAGTAAGTTTGTCAACAAAAAATAGCCGTCGCCCATGGTATATCCTTTCCCGCTCGTGCATTTCTTGCATAATGTGTTTTTTATACCATCGATTGACAAGGACCCCTGTCAATCGATGGTAGTATAGCAAAATCTTCCATTCTCTGCAATGTTGACTTTGTAAATAGTGGGTCAAGTAAATGTATCTGAAAATGGTATTGACCTGAAGTCGTGTTTGTGGTTTATTTTAATGAAGAAAATATAGACACAAGGAGTGTGCTTTGCCATGAATAAAAATGTATTGATCATTTCCTCCAGCCCCCGCAAGGGCGGCAATTCCGAGACACTACTGGACCGGGCCAATCCGCTGTATGACACCGACTACGCCTTCACAAAGGCCTATCTGCTGGCCACAGCGGCGGAGAATGAGCCGGAGACGGTGGCAGGTACGGAGAAAGCTGTGCAGGGCTGGGTGGATTGCTTCCCCCGCTGTGAGCTGGTTGAAACGGTGTTTGCAGGCGGCGTCAACGAAGTCGGTGAAATTGTCGGGCATCCCGCACTGGAAAAAGCCTATCAGGTCGGCAAAGAGATCTGAACAGGAAAGGCGTGCGACAGATCATGTGGATATTGTCTGCCTTCGGTTCGGCGCTGTTCGCCGGTCTGACAGCCATTTTGGCCAAATGCGGCATCCGCAGGACGGATTCCACCGTGGCCACCGCCATCCGCACCATAGTGGTGCTGGCCTTTTCGTGGCTGATGGTGTTCATCGTTGGCTCGCAGGATACCATCGGAGATATCAGCGGAAAAACGCTGCTATTTCTGGTGCTGTCCGGCCTTGCCGCCGGCGGGAGCTGGCTGTGCTACTACAAGGCGCTGCAGTTGGGCGATGTAAACAAGGTAGTGCCCATCGACAAGTCCAGCACTGTGCTGACCATTCTGCTGGCGGCCATCTTTCTGCAGGAGGGCATCAGCCTGCCCAAGGGCATCGGCGTGGCGCTCATCGCCGTGGGCACGTTTTTGATGATTGAGAAGAAGCAGAGCAGCGGCGAGACGAAAAGCGCGGCATGGCTCTGGTTCGCCCTGGGCTCAGCGGTGTTCGCCAGTCTGACGGCCATACTGGGCAAGGTGGGCATCAGCGGCGTGGAGTCCAACCTGGGTACGGCCATCCGCACCGGCGTGGTGCTGGTGATGTCGTGGATCATGGTATTCGTCACCGGCAAGCGGGGAGAGCTGAAGCGTGTCCCCCGGAACGAATTGGGCTTCATCTGCCTGTCGGGATTGGCCACCGGCGGGAGCTGGCTGTGCTACTACAAGGCGCTGCAGGACGGCCCTGCCAGCGTGGTAGTGCCCATCGACAAGCTGAGTATCCTTGTGACCATCGCGTTCTCTTACTTCGTATTCCACGAAAAGCTGACGAAAAAATCGGCACTGGGGCTGATGCTCGTCGTTGGCGGTACGCTGCTGATGCTGGTTTAACCTCTGTTTGCCCCTTATTTATATGGCGCTACCGTAAGGGCACACCTTCGCAACCATGGCGCTGCAAAACGGCATGGACGTCAAGACCGTCAGCAGTATGCTGTCTGTCGGGAGGATATCCAGCGGCAGCACGATACCATGAATGACATCCTATTTCAAGCAAAAATGCTCTGACGATTGGTTTCGTCAGAGCATTTTTGCTTTCGTTGAAAATAAGTTGCGTCAAATTCGCGTCAAAAGGCGATTTTGATAGCATCGAAATCCGCAAAAGCCTTGTATTTCAAGGCTTTTCTGGCTTCTGCAATTACTCCCACTCCACGGTGGCGGGGGGTTTGGAGGTGATGTCGTAGCAGATGCGGTTGATGTGCTTGACCTCACCCACGATGCGGCCGGACACCTTGTCCAGCAGCTCATAGGGCAGACGAGACCAAGTGGCGGTCATGAAATCCTGGCTCTGCACAGCGCGAAGGGCCAGCGTATAATCGTAGGTGCGCTCATCGCCCATAACGCCCACGCTCCGCAGGTCGGTGAGCACGGCAAAGAACTGGCTGGTGGTGCGGTCCAGGCCGGCCAGTTTCATCTCCTCACGGAAGATGGCGTCGGCATCCCGCAGGATGGCCAGCTTGTCTTCCGTCACTTCACCGATGACGCGGATAGCCAGTCCCGGGCCGGGGAAGGGCTGACGCCACACCAGCTCGTCCGGCAGGCCAAGCTCTGTGCCCAGCTTGCGGACCTCATCCTTGAACAGGCGGCGCAGGGGTTCGACGATGTCCTTGAAGTCCACGCAGTCGGGCAGACCGCCTACGTTGTGATGGCTCTTGATGACCACACTCTCGCCGCCCAGACCGGACTCCACCACGTCGGGGTAGATCGTACCCTGGGCCAGGAAATCCACCGCGCCGATCTTCTTGGCTTCTTCCTCGAACACGCGGATGAACTCCTCGCCGATGATCTTGCGCTTATGTTCCGGCTCAGTGACGCCTGCCAGCCTGCTGAGAAAACGCGGTCCGGCGTTGACGCGGCGCACGTCCACATGGAACTGGTGTTTCATGACCTGTTCCACTTGGTCGCCCTCGTCCTTGCGTAGCAGGCCATGATCCACAAAGATGCAGGTCAGCTGATCACCTACGGCGCGCTGGAGCAGGGCGGCGGCCACAGAGCTGTCTACGCCGCCGGACAGAGCCAACAGAACGCGGCCGTCGCCGATCTTGCGGCGGCACTCGGCCACAGCCTCCTCCAGATAGGAGGCCATGGTCCACTCAGGACCAAAGCCGCAGATGAGGTACAGGAAGTTCTGCAGCACCTGCGTGCCGTACTCCGTATGCAGCACTTCCGGATGGAACTGGACACCATAGAGCTTGCGGGTGTCGTCCGCCACGGCGGCGAAGCCGCAGCCGGCGGTGGTGGCGACGACGGAGAAGCCGGGGGCGATGCGCTCCACCTCTACGCCGTGGCTCATCCAGCAGATAGACGTCTCGGGGATGCTATCGAACAGGGGAGAGGGGGTGTGGGCCAGCTGGATCTTGCCGTACTCACGGGTCTCCGCCTTGCGGCACTGGCCGCCCAGCAGCTGCATCATCAGCTGCTGACCATAGCAGATGCCCAGCACGGGGATACCCAGCTCAAACAGGGCCTTGTCCACCATGGGGGCGTTGGGCTCGAACACCGTGGCAGGACCACCGGTGAGGATCAGGGCATCCGGCCCGAAGGCGCGGATCTCGTCCATGGACAGGCGGAAGGACTTGATCTCACAGTAGACGCCGCATTCACGGACACGGCGGGCTACCAGCAAATTATACTGGCCGCCAAAGTCCAGTACCAGAACCTTCTTCATGTCAGCTATCCTCCCGGAAACGGATCACACCGCCCTCAGCACTGTCGATGATGGCCAGGGACTTGATGGGGTAACCCTCCCGGCGCAGGCTGTCGCCGCCGTCCTGGAAGCCCTTTTCCACGGCTACGCCGATGCCGGCCAGCGTTGCGCCGGCCTTGTTGACGATGTCGATAAGGCCGCGCATGGCATAGCCCTTGGCCATGAAGTCGTCGATGATCAGCACGCGGTCATCCTTGGTGATCCAGTCCTGGCTCACCAGCAGGGTGACTTTCTTTTTGTACGTGTAAGAAAAAATATCGCTCTGGTACAGACCGCCCTCGATATTGTCGCTCTTGGCCTTCTTTGCAAAGACCATGGGAACGCCATATCTCTGAGCGCAGATCGTCGCCAAAGCGATACCGCTGGCCTCGGCGGTCAGCACCATCGTGATATTCTTTACGTCGAAATACTTTGCAAATTCATCCGCCATATCACTCATCAGAGCCGTATCGACCCGGTGGTTCAAAAATCCGTCCACCTTGATGATGCTGCCGGGCAGAACACGGCCCTCCTTGATGATGCGGTCCTTCAGCTGCTGCATTGTCACCACTTCCTCTCAAAAATATATTGAACTTATCTTACCTGATTTCACGCGGAAAAACGACATGGAAAATGGAAGAACTATTCGGGGGAACATACCGGTTTTTTGTGGGTTTTACCGGGGAAAACGTTGCCAGACGCTAAGGGCATACGCCGCGCTCATTCCTTCGATAAGCTGTCCTTCACAAAGGCGGTGAAGCGCTCCGCAGCGGCGGACTGAGGAACGTCATTCAGCAGGCACATATCTACGCTGCGGGCCGGGATCTCAAAGCTGGTATTGAGCTTTTTCAGCCGTCCGCTCTCCAGATCGCGGTGCACGAATTCCTCCGTTACACCGGCCACGCCGAAGCCGATGGCCGCCAGATCCACCAGCAGGCTGCGGGCGCCCAGCTCGATCTCGGGGTTCAGGCGCAGACCGTTCTGCAGGAAATACCGCTCCAGGTACAGGCGGCTGGACGCCTTGCGCTCCAGCAGGATCAGGGGAAACGCGGCGATCTCATCCAGGGAGTAGATGTGGTCAAAGTCGCAGGGGTATTCTGCGCCGGCTACGAAGATGGAGTGGGTGTTAAAGCAGGGATAGATGTCCAGCGAAGAGGTATCTGACGGTGTGCTGGCAAAGGCGATGTCCACCTTGCCGGAGCGCAGCAGGCCCAGGACCTTATGGCTGCGGCCGGACACGATCTGGATGTGGATGGCGGGGTGCTGCTTATGGAAGCTGTCCAGGTAGGGCAGCAGAAACTGGCTGGTGACGGTGTCGCTGGCGCCGATGATGAGCTTGCCCATTTGCAGCTCCCGGGTCTGGGACAGCTTTTCCTCGCCCGTCTCCAGCAGGCCCATGGCGCTGCGGACGTACTCATACAGCATCTGTCCCTCCGCTGTCAGGGTAACGCCCCGGGAATTGCGGGCAAACAGACGGGTCTGCAGGTCGTGCTCCAGCTGCTTGATGGACTGGCTCACGGCGGACTGGGAGATATACAGTGCCTGGGCTGCGGCGGTGATATTGCCCACCTCGGCCACCTCTTTGAATACGCGGTACAGCTCCAGCTTGACAGACATGAAAAACGCCTCCTATTAGGTAGATGAATAGCGCGCGCTGCGCTATCTGACACAATTATATCAAATATTCCGCCGAATACAAGGGGAAATTGCATCAGGAGGGCGGTTTTCCCTTGCATAAATCCACGGCGTGTGGTAAGATATGTGCCGTTGAACGAGATATAAGGAGTACGCCTATGAATAGATTGAAGGATCTGTGGTCCGGGCAGGACCTCATCAACCGCATCATCCTCATTTCAGGGGTGGCGGTGTTCATTTGGTGTCTGATAAAGGGGCAGGGAATGTATGGCCTGGTGATCCTGCTCGTCATGGCTTTTCTGATGATCAGTCGCTTTAACAGCCTGACCAAGCGCCGCGGCCGCCTGTACGGCACGATGTATTTCCATATGCCCGATGGGGAACTGGTGCCGCGCACCTTTGAGCAGGTCAAGACCGAATACGTCAAAGGCGGACAGAGCCGCTATGCCGACCGCAAGGTGTCGGTGTGCTTCCCCTGGTGGCGCATTACAAGCGACGGACAGGGCGACACAGGCTTCGGACTGTCCATCCTCCTCAAGAGCAGCGCGGAGCTGGCGGCGGAGGCCGCCGGGCTGAAGCGGGGCGAGTTCGTCCGCGTCACCGGGAGCATCGAGGCGGTAAATAAGGGCTATTTTGTCATAGGTAAGCTGGAAGAGCTGACCCGTATCACCGAGGACGAGATGTTCCCGCTGCGGGATAAATTTCAGAAGTGACCAAAATTCTTTGGAACAAAGGAGATAATAACTATGAGCTTTATGATCGAGACGTCTGCGCGTCATATCCACCTGACCCAGGAGACGGTGGAGAAGCTGTTCGGCGAGGGCTATCAGCTGACCATCCGCAAGCCTCTGTCCTATCCCGGCCAGTACGCCAGCAATGAGCGGCTGACCATTGTTGGCCCGAAGAAGGAAATGGCCAACGTGTCCATCCTCGGTCCGGTCCGCAAGGCTGACCAGGTGGAGGTCTCCGCCACCGACGCCCGCACGCTGGGCATCGACGCTCCTGTCCGCGAGAGCGGCGACGTGAAGGGCAGCGGCGCGTGCAAGCTCATCGGGCCGAAGGGCGAGGTGGAGCTGTCCGAGGGTGTTATCGTGGCAAAGCGCCATCTGCACATTCTGGAGAACGAGGCCAATGAGCTGGGTGTCAAGAACGGCGACATCATCAAGGTGGCCTGCGGCGGCGAAGGCCGTAAGCTGATCTTCGACGATGTGGTGGTCCGCGTCAACAAGGACGGTGCTACCACCATGCACATCGACACTGATGAGTCTCAGGCTGCCGGCAACCCCACCGTGGGCGAGATCTACCGCTGAAAACATCAGGACGAAAAACTGACCGCCCGGTGGGCGGTCAGTTTTTCGTCCTGATGCCGTTATTTTACCGTGGTGATGGTCACATCTCCGCTGACAGTCTGAAACTCCCAGGGTGCGTCCTTCGTGTGTGTCACGGGAACATCGCTGCTGAACTGGCCGCTGGTGGTGCGGAGCTCCACAGACAGCACCGAAGTGGTCTTGCCGGTGGGGATGGCCAGCGTGACCGGACCGCTGGAGGTCTCAATGTCCAGTTCCGTGGGCAGGATGTCCAGCGTCAGATCAACATTTCCGCTGACGCTGTCCGTTTGCAGCTCCTGGGTGCGGACGCTGCCGGAGATCGCCCCGCTGGTGGTGGAGAGGGAGATACTGGCGGCGTTGGCGGCATTGACGCTGACGGCGCCGCTGATGGAGGTCACGTCCAGCTCATCCAGCGTCAGGGTGTCCTCATCTGTCAGATCGACGGACACGGCGGCACTGACCGTATCAATATCTAACGCGTGAAGCACCATGCTCCGGGGCAGCTTTAGCATCAGATGCTTTTTCTCCGATACGCTCAGCAGCTGGGGCTGGGAACGGATGTCCAGCGTGCTGTCGTCCTCGTTTACGCGCCACTCCATAGGCACGCTGACGGCGCCGTCATCGGCCAAGGTTTCCTTAATTTCGATGCCTTCGCCGTCGTACAGCTCCACGCTGACACTGCCGGAGATCCATTCGATGTCGATGGAGCGGAAACCGTTCAGCTGCACCACGTCCGCGCCGCCCAGCGTATAGCCGCTGTCGGGTTTAACGGTGGTGACGGCGGCATCAGGTGTGCCGCTGTTTTCGGGCTTTACGGGGTAGCCGCAGGCCGCCAGGGCCAGCAAAGCGCCCAGCAACAAAAGCAGCACGGCCAGTTTTTTCATAAGGGCATACCTCACTTTCGCAGTTTCTCCCAAATGGCGACCTGACCTGTTTCGCGGGTACGGGCCATGTCGATGACCCGCTGGTTTCGGCTGCCCCGGAATTGGAGGGAGATGTCTTTCAACGCCTTTTCAAAGCGGCCATCTACCAGAATGTCGATGCAGGCCAACAGGTCGTCCGTCACTTCGCAGCGGGGATAGCTGCCATCCTTCAGCAGCTCGTCCTCCAGCCGGAAACCGGTGAAGCACCAAATATCCTTGTTGGGGTATTTATCCCGCACCTCGCGCAGGAGTGGTAGGAGGTCGCGCTGGTTCTTCGGCTCAAAGGGCTCACCGCCCAGCACCGTCAGGCCGCGGACAAAGGGCTTGTCCAGCTCGGCGAAGATCTCTGCCTTCGTATCCGCCGTAAAGGGCGCTCCGTAATGGAAGTCCCAGGTTTGGGGCTGGAAGCAGTCGGGGCAGTGGTTGGTGCAGCCGGATACAAACAGTGTGACGCGGACGCCCGCCCCATTGGCGATGTCGTATTTTTTCAGCTCTCCGTAGTACATGGAAAGACCTCCTGATGGTGGGTAGTATAAGGGAAAATCCTTAAATTAACATTAAAAATGGGGTGGATCTGAAAAGGGCGGGGCGGGCTGTGGCCCGCCCCATTGTATGCTGTGATGATGGCTTACAGGTGCAGCACTCGGTCCTTGATCTCCTGGGTACGGCCCTGATTCCAGAACTGTGTACCGATATAACCGCAGGTGCGCCGCGCCACGTTCATTTTATCCTGATCGGTGTTGCCGCACTGAGGGCATTTCCAGATCAGCTTGCCGTCCTCCTCGACGATCTCGATCTCGCCGTCCCAGCCACAGACCTGGCAGTAGTCACTCTTAGTGTTCAGCTCGGCGTAGATGACATGGTCGTAGATGAACTTCATGACCTCCAGCACCGCGTCCAGATTGTTCTGCATAT
>ERZ825137.2173-NODE-2173-length-23446-cov-3.856569_pt1 | contig 23446 bp, 19 predicted proteins | sample MGYA00519873_ERZ825137 | MGnify/ENA primary metagenome ERZ825137 (study PRJEB31778, sample SAMEA3449190) | human gut metagenome | biome: human gut; feature: human-associated habitat; material: faeces | place: United Kingdom | collected 2010/2012 ...
CGGCGTGCTGGAATGGCAGAAGACCAAAACCGAGCGGGTGCTGGCGAACAATCAGCTGGAAACCGACACCGACGGCAACGTGATCTATGACGAGGCCGTCGCCCTGAACGGAGAAGCCGCCGCTGCGGAGCAGTGGGACACGCTCGTCGACCGTCTGGCCGCGCTGACCGTGTCGGGAAAGATCCCCGCGGACTACTCCGCCGAGGGAAAATCTCCTCGCTGGCAGATCGTGCTGACCACCGAGGGCGGCACGGTGCGCACCATCGCCGCCTACCCGCTGGACACCTTCTCCGACGCGCTGATGGTGGACGGCGTGATTCGCTACTATGTGCATATCGAAGCGCTGGACAGTGTGCTGGGCGAATTCAGCGGTTCTCTGACGGACTGACCGATTGAGCCGCCGCGTCCGCTTCCAGCACCGCCTTCATCACCTGCAGGAGCACCGGCCCCAGCAGCAGCCCCAGAAAGCCCGTCAGCCGATAGCCCGCATACATGGCCATCATGGTCAGCAGCGGATAAAGCCCCAACTGACGGCCTACGATCCGCGGCTCGGCGATCTGCCGGATCACGATCACGCCCACATAGGCGCAGGCCATGAACACCCCCATGCCCGTGCTGCCGCCGATAAACGACAGCAAACTCCACGGGATCAGAAACAGCCCCGCGCCGATCACCGGCAGCGCGTCGGCCACGCCGATCAACACCCCTGCCGCCAGCCCGTAGGGAATGCCGTAAATCACAAAAGCCAGCGTCAGCGCCGCCGTCACGATCAGTGACACGGTCAGTTGGCTTTTCATTTGCCCAAATAAGGCCGTCAGCAGGTTTTTCCGTACGAATCCGTACCGCTGCCGCCAGCTCACGGGCAGCGTCCGACGAAAAAATCCCCGGATGCGCTCCCGGTCGGCGGAAAAATAATAGGTGCCCATCACCGTCAGCACCACGCCCAGCAGGGCGCTAGGCAGGGACATTGCCGTGGAAAACGCTCCGCCAGTGACCGCCGCCGAAAGGCTTCCCGCCCAGCGGAGAAGGCTCTGCTTCAGCGCGTCCAACGCGGCGGCGATGCCCTGCGAAACGCTGGATGGCAATAGGCGGTTCAGGTCTTCGTACCATCGCTGCAAATAGGGCAGGGCTACGCTGTCCACCCATTGAATGAACTGGGGCACATTTTTTACAAGCCCGGTGAACTGGATAGCGAGCTGCCGCAGCAGGCCCGCCAGCGCCGCTCCCACCACGCCGAACAGCAGCAGAATGGCGATGGGCGCGCCGATCTTCCGGCGGATATGGAATTTGCCCACGCCCCTTTCCAGCCGAAGGAGCAGCGGTTCCAGCAGCATGGCGCACAAAAGTGCTGCGGCGAAGGGCCACACATACGGCAGCGCGGCCCCCAGCGCCGCGACGGCCAGCAGGGTGCCGCCCAGCAGCGCCGCCCGGCGGGGCAGACCGTTCCAACGGCGGTTCCAGTTTCGCAGTCCCTCCAATGTCTTGCCCTCCCGATGGTTTTTGAGGCAAAAAAGCCCCGGCGGGAATCATTTTTCCCGCCGGGGCCAAAGCTATGCTTTTTTAGAAATGTCCGCCGCCTCCGCCGTGGCTGGTGCCGCTGGAAGAGGTGTGAACGCCGCTTCCGCCGCCTCCCCCATGGCTGCCGGTATTTTCCGGCGGGTCTGGCTTGCGCACCCGGGTGGTGGTGGTGCGCAGATAGGTGTCCTCCTGATCGGTCAGCTTCATGGCGCCGTTATCCTGATAGGAATAATGATAGGTGCTGCCCTTCAGGCTGTAGCGCGACCGAACGCAGGCCACGTAGATCAGGCACACCGCAAGGCCGATGACCAGCGCCAGAAGAATTTCGTTTTTGGTCAACGCCTTGTGCCGGGCCGTGAGCCGCTGGCCGGTGACCACGTCGTAGCGGTACTGGCCCTCGGGAATGCCGTCCCGGATGTACTGCCGCACGATGGAGATCATCTGGGAAGCGCCCTGCGCGTAGGCTCCTGCCGACAGATAGCGGGTCACTTCGTCGATGGCATTTTCGATCCGTGCGTCGGTCATGTAGTCGATCATCGCGCCGGTGGTAGACAGGTAATGATAGCGATCGTCCATGTCGATGTAGTACAGAATGCCGCTTTTTTCCTCATCCAGCCCAAAGCCGCCCTGCTCATAGAACGCGTCGGCGATCTGCTGGGCGCTGCCCTTGTGGCTTTCGTTGGACGTGACGATGACGAAATCCATGCCTGTTTCTTCCTGAAAGGCCTGAATTTCCTGTTCCAGCTCCTGAACCTCCGAGGCGGTAAACAGTTCCGCCCGGTCGAAGACCCGGTCGCCGTCCGCCAGCGCGGCGCTTGCCCACAGGCAGGACAGGACCAGCAGCAGGGCAAAAATCCGTTGATAAATTCTTCTCATCGTTCTCTGCCCCCTTAGAAAAGAAAATAAGCCAGCGCACAGAAGACCGCGGCTACCGTCAGCCCGATCAGCAGCCCGTGCCGCCACAGACGGCCCATGTCCACCGGCAGTTTGCCGCACACCTGCCCGGTACAGCCGTTCATGACGTAGTAATAAGGCTCGTCTTTGTTCTTCTTGTTGGGATAGGTCAGCACCCACGTAGGCAGCAGCACGTACTTGGTCTTGATCTTCTTCACCGCCGCCGTGGTGTTGGCGGAGCAGGTCTGATACTGGCTGGCTGTGTCCCGCAGCATGGAGTTCATGTATCCCTGCAATTCCTGCTCGATCTCCTGCCGGTAGCTGTCCGCTTCCAGATCCCGGCGCTCGGCCAGAAAACCGGAAAGGAACGCGCCGGAGAAGGGCTTGGCATTTTCCAGCGGGAAGGGGTGAACGCCCTCGGTCAGCTTACGGTTGGCCTTGGACAGCGCAGGGCGCAGAATATCCTTGAACACAAATCGTCCCTCCCGGCGCACATGGTAGTGCCGGGTGTTGGTGACCACATATTTGCCCTCGTCAAACACGTCGGACGTGGTGGCTTCGCCGTCCAGAACGCCTTCCGTCTGGCATTCGCTGACGAAGTGCGGGTAGTAGACGCCGCTCATTTCCTGAATCTGCGCCTTGGAAAAGAACTTTTTGGGAACGAATTTCCGGGTGCGGATCCACTCGGTGATCTCCTCGATGGCTTTTTCCTTGCCAATGGTAAAGGGGAGTACCTCATCCGGCTTCATATCGGCCGTCAGCTTGCCCTGCAGCACCACCGGGCTGTGGCAGTAGTAGCAGTGGGTAGCCACGGTGGTTTCATCGGTCATGATCTCGCTGCCGCAGCTGGGGCAGTGGTAGACCACCTGCGCGCCGGAGGACGGCTCTTTCGCTTCTTTTTCGGCTTCTTTTTGGAAAGCTTCCGCTTTGCCCTTCAGCTCCGATTCGGGAAAGGCGGAGGAACAGAAGGGGCATTTCCATTGCTGACTGTCCGGGTCGAAGGTCAGATAAGCGCCGCAATTGGGGCATTTATAGGTTACACCCGCCATATTTTCACCTCGTTGCATGGAGCACTTCGGGATGTGGAAAACCCGAAGGCTGATTCGTGCGTACAGTATAGCATGAATTTTATGGTTTGACAAATGGAGGACGAGCGTTCCTGAAACCGGCTCATTCATTTTGGCAATCTGCCGGGCGGCCTACTGCCTGACTGGAAAAAGCAGGGCCGCCCGGCAGCAGCAGAGCGACCCTATCCAAAGAGGGTTACGGATACGATTGTCATTTTCAATCCGACTTTTTGGGGGAGAGGGAAGTGGAGCATTCCGGGGCAGCCAGCATCCCGGCCAGCAGCACCGGCACACCGTAGAAGGCGATCAGCAGGTAACGCATAATGGCCACCGGCCCGATCAGGCAGGTGAACCACACGGTCAGGATAAAGGTAAACGCGGCCATGTAGCCCTTCTGGCGGCGGTAAACAGCCAGCGCCAGCCCCGCCATGGCCAGCCAGATCTGGAAGGCTGCGTCGCTCAACAGCCGCACGCCCGGCAGTCCCAACAGGGTAAGGGTCTTGTCGTACTGGCGATACAGCTCCTTCAGCGCGGGAATGTGGCTTTGCTCCACCAGCGGGAAGGTCTCCTCCATCACGCTGACCCGGGATTCGGTGTCCAGATAGTAGATCATCTCGGAGCCGGGCAGCAGATAGGGCAGGTTCTGGATCAGGAACGCTTCCATATAGGGCTTGAGATTCGCCGGCAGCATCTGCGCCCAAAGGGACAGGATGTCGCCCATCCGCTCGTCCACCACGTCGTAGTCGCTGGCCCACTTGACCGGGTCGGCCAGCACCGGGGAATAATACTCCGCAAAGCCGTCTGGGTACAGGGTCTCGATCAGCTCCCGCGCTTCGTCGTCGGGCAGCGCGTCGGGGTTCTGCTGCAGGGTGCGGGCCATCTGCTGCAGCGGAATGGACAGCATCTCCACCCGGTCGATGTTCTCCGCCTCCAGCGCCGCTTTCAAGCCGGCATTCACGCCGAAGTACAGCGCCATACAGGCCAGCAGCAGCGCGCCCAGCCGCAGCCGCGCCCCTTTGGCCCACGCCACGGCAAAGGGCAAGAGCAGGGCCAGCGCGTACACGCCGTTATTGCGCATCAGCAGCATCAGCACGGTAATAACCGTCAGCCGAATCACGCGCCAGGGAGAGCGCAGCGCCTTGAAGCCGTCCTGCCACACGTCCACCAGTTCCAGCAGAAACAACAGACCCAATCCACTGAACAGAATGTCCTTCTGGCAGCTGAACGAGAAAATGGAGTAAAGCGGGAACAGGGCGAACAGCAACGTAACGCAAACGCGGCTCCAAAGGGGCGCGCGGTGCTTGCGCAGCCAGCGCAGCGCCCATGCCATCATGGCGGCCAGCAGCACCATCTGCACCACGGAATAGATCGCCACACCCAGCGTGCTGTAGCCCTCCGGATCCAGATCCACGCCGGTCATGACGCACCAGCCCAACAGCAGCGTATGCAGCAGCGGGTGATGGGCGCTGAAATCCTCGTTATAATACTGATAAAACTGTGTCGCGGAGTCGGCCGCGAAAATGCCCGGCCAGAAGGCCAGCCATACCGGCAGCCAGCACACCAGCAGCAGGGCAAAGGCAAAAGCCCAGTTGCCCAATACCCGGCTAAAAACAGACTCTGCTTTCGCCGGGGACGCGGAAAGGCGGTTCATGCCTTGAAACAGCAGCGCCAGCGCCGCGCCGTACACTGCCGTGAAGCTCGCCGCCGCCAGCACCCCGTACAGGAACGGCAGCCATCGGAACGCCGAAAAGCCATTATTGGCCCGCACGTCGACACAGACCACCGTCACTACGGCGAACATCCCGCCCAGAAAATAGGCCGTCCGATTCAGCCGCCGGTCGGTAATCTGAAAGGCGTTTTTCAGCAGCAGATACAGCCCCGCCAGCAGGATAAGTGTAAGCGCGCTGCCCGCAAACAGGCTGTCGTTCTCCGCCAGCCCGTACCCGTTAGGCAGCCGCCAGGCCGCCACGGCGGCGATCGCCAAAGCGGCGGCGTTGGTTTGCCGAGACGTAAGCTGTTTCATTCGCGTTCTTCCTTCCTTTTGTCCGCGCTTGTCTGGCACAGAGCCAGCGATTTTCTTTTCAGGGGAGACCTTCATGCCGGTTCCGTGTTTCCTGCGGCGCGCAGGCGAACCGAAGTCCGGTCAGCCTGCCCAGTATATCATGATTTTTTTGGCTTGACAAACCGCCCAATCAGCGAGAAACGAAGCCCGTTTTCCCCCGCAGCGCATGACCGCCCGCGTTTTGGCGTACACTTTTTCCGGTTTCGTTTTGACATCCTGCCCAAACTGCGATACAATCAGAATCAGAATTTGACCCCCGGGTTTGGGGAACGAAAGGAGACGCGCCATGGAAGCGGGAGCCATGCAAACGCTGTACGAACGGCTGCTGCCGGTTTTCTCCAAAAAACAGCTGATGGAAAACGTCCCCATGAGCCGTTATACCACACTGCATCTGGGCGGCCCGGCTCAGCTTCTGTGCGAGCCGGACGGGCCGGAGCAGCTCAGCGCCGCGTTTCAGGCGGCTCGGGAGCTGGACGTGCCGGTCACGCTGATCGGCAACGGCTCCAACCTGCTGGTGAAGGACGGCGGCATCCGTGGGCTGGTCGTTCATCTGGGAGAGCGTTTTTCCGAGGTCAGCGACCCCGCGCCCCTGCCGGACGGCCGCTTCGCCATCACAGCGCAGGCGGGCGCGTCCCTGCAGAAGCTCAGCAAGGCGGCGGCGGATCACAGCCTGACCGGGCTGGAATTTGCCGCGGGCATTCCCGGCACCGTAGGCGGCGCGGCGTACATGAACGCGGGCGCTTACGGCGGTGAGCTGAAAGACGTGGTCACGCTGGTGACAGCCATGGAGCAGAGCGGCAAGACCGTGGCCTATACCCCGGCCGAGCTGCAAATGAGCTACCGCCATTCCCGTTTTTCGGACGAAGCCGTGCCCAGCGCCATTCTGTCGGTAACGGTTGCCCTGCACCCCGGCGATCTGGAGACCATCCGCGCCACCATTCGGGAGTTCGCCGCCCGCCGCCGGGAAAAGCAGCCCCTGTCCGTCCCCGGCTGCGGCAGCACCTTCAAGCGGCCCGAAGGTCAGTTTGCCGGGACGCTGATCGACAACGCCGGGCTCAAGGGTCTGCGGATCGGCGGGGCCAGCGTCTCCACCCTGCACGCGGGCTTTCTGGTCAATGACGAAAACGGCACTGCCGCCGATTATCTGGCCCTGATCGCCGCCGTACAGAAGGCGGTGCAGGAGGACAGCGGCGTATGGCTGGAGCCGGAGGTCCGCATTCTGGGAGAGGACGCGCCGGTTTCCCTTCTGTAAAGCCCAGTCAATACAAACGAGGTGCAAAAAGTATGCAGTACCTGATCCTGACCGGGATGAGCGGCGCGGGCAAGACCGTCGCCATCCGTTATCTGGAAGACCTTGGCGCGCTGTGTGTGGATAACCTGCCGCCCATGATGCTGGTGCCCTTTATGGAGGCCTGTCAGAACACCAATCTGCACAAGCCCATGATCGCCATCGCGGCGGACGTGCGCTCCGGCGAGTTTTTCGACGCCAAGGCCGTGACCCGCATGATCGACGAGGCCCGGCTGGTGGGTTTCCACATCGACACGCTGTTTTTCGAGGCCAGCGACGAGGTACTCATCAATCGTTACAAGGAGACCCGCCGGGAGCATCCCCTGAGCGGCGAGGGCCTTTCGCTGGAAGAAGCCATCCGGGAGGAGCGCAGCCGCCTGCAGCCCCTGAAGGAAGCGGCGAATCATCTGTTTGACACCAGCAATCTGCGGCCCCGTGCCCTGCAGAAGATGCTCAATCAGATCGTGCTGCACGCCGGGGAGGAATCTCCCCTGCGGGTGGAGGTGCTCAGCTTCGGCTTCAAGCGGGGCATTCCCCGGGAAGGCGATCTGGTCTTCGACGTGCGCTTCCTGCCCAATCCCTTCTACATTCCCGAGCTGGGCCACCACACCGGACTGGATCAGGATGTGAAGGACTTTGTGCTGGGGCACCCCGTCACGAAAGAATTTCTGGAAAAATGCATGGACATGCTCCGCTTCCTGCTGCCCAACTACATCAACGAGGGCAAGCATCGGCTGGTCATCGCCATCGGCTGTACCGGCGGGGCGCACCGCAGCGTGGCCATCGCGGAGTATGTGGCCGCCGAGCTGCAAAAGCTGGGCTACGGGGTCAACGTCAACCACCGGGACATTGCGCTGGAGCAGGCTCACTGGGCCGCCCGCAGCGAGTATCAGAAGGGCGAGCCGTAACGTTTCGGTTTTTCAACCCCGTTTTTCCGTCCAGCTTGCGGAAAAGCGGGGTTTTTTGATTTGCCCGGTTTCTTCTGTTTCGGGCCAAAACCGGCAAAAAGTTTGTCAAAAAATGTCAAATTTATTTCGCCGCATCAATCGAAACCTACCATGAAATAGCAGATTCGTTGACAAGTCATGACGCGCATGTTATACTTGCAACAGTTTTCAGGCGAAATGAGGCGGCATTTTACCGGCATTTCAAGTCCTGCAAGGGCATACGGCGTTTCAATGTTCCTTAACATTTTGTAATATATCAATTTCATATTCCGTGCAGGGAAGGGGTATATTACACGATGAACAGGCAATATGGAGGCGTCGGTATTGGAGAAGCAGCTTAAAATCGTATACTACTACAACAGCGGGTTTTCGGTGCAGGTGGGCAGCACGCTGTTCATCTTCGACTACTGGGAAGGCGAAAATCGGAGCCTTTCCGCGTCAGTCCGCATCCGGCCGGAGTTGTTGAAGGCCTACGAACGCATCTACGTCTTCATCAGCCACGCTCACCCCGACCATCTGGATCCCGTGGTATACACGTGGGCCAAGGAAGGGCTGCCCATTACCTACATCGTTTCCAGCGATATGCCCATCGGCACCATCGGCAAACGGCTGGCTCCCCTGCAGGAAAAACAGTTGACGCAGGACATCTGGGTCAAGGCCTATCAGTCCACCGATCTGGGCGTGGCCTTTCTGGTGGAGGCCTACGGGCTGCGCATTTTCCACGCGGGCGACCTGAATCTCTGGCACTGGCGGCAGGAAAGTACTCTGCGGGAGATCGAAGCCGCCGAAAAGGATTTCTACGACGCGCTGGAACCCCTGAAGGGCGAACACATCGACGTGGCCATGTTCCCGGTGGACCCCCGGCAGGGGCTGATGTACGACGCGGGCGCGAACCACTTCATCCTGACCGAGAAGCCGCGGGTCTTTATTCCCATGCACTGGCAGGACCGGCCCGAAGTGGCCATCGACTTTGCCCGCCGGGCCAAGACCGCCCAGACGGAGGTGTTGGCCATGGTCAAGCCGGGCACGGTGGCGAACCTGACCTTCACGGACGATCTGCTGGACATCCATGTCATCGAGCCCCCCAAGGATCTGGAGGACCTCCCCCCCACCCCCATGCGCCGTCCCGCCCTCTACGACCTCAACGGCGAGACCGATCCCTTCCAGGACACCGATCTCCCCGTCGACATCCAAGGGGGCTGAGCCCCCTTTCGGACTGCGCGCAGGGGGTGACCCCCTGCACCCCACTCCGCGCCCATAGGGCGCGGGAGCACTCGAAGGACATGCGACTTGGCTGCGGAGTTACCGCCGCTCGGCGACGGGCCTCGCGGCTCGCCGGTCTGGTGTAGTTTCCTGTTTGTTGGCGTATGCAGACCGCCGTCGAGCAACAGGCCCTCCGGCTCGCTCCAAAGGCCAGCAGAATGTAGAAACACCATCGACTTTTTGCCCTGCAAAATCAGCCATGCTACATCGAATTATCCCAACTCGCACTATTTGACCTTCGCCCCACCCAAGCGGCGGCGGAGCAGAGCGGCGATAGGCAGCGGAGGGAAAAAGCCTTGCCCTTTTTGAAAGAGGAAAAGAGTGAGCACGAGCGCGCACGATAGCTGGTGATAGCTATCCAACTATGCTGCGCGCGACATTGCGAACTCCCTCTTTCAAAAATGGGCATTAAAGGGCTTTTTCCCGTAGTCGCCGTGCCGCCGGCTTTCTTTGGTACTTTCTTTCGCTTCGAAAGAAAGTACTGCCCCCCTTGGGGCGGCAGACCCACCGTCCGCGCCGGAGTCGGCGCGTCAATCCCCTCCGCGGAAAGGGGTATGCGCCAACGGGCGCACCAAAGGGCTTTCCGCTCGCCCTTTGGAAACCTTCGGGCACCGAAGCTGGCGAGAAACCCGAGAGACTGCAACCATTGCTCCTGCAAAAAATTTTCGCTTTTGGAAGCGAACAAAATGACCTTCCTCGGGGCAAACCATCAGCGCAGCCCGCACTGCCGTGCACACCGCTTGTTGTTTGCCTGAACTCCGAGCCGTTAACCGCCTACGGCGGTTGTATACACCGAACACGCACTTTCCTCCCCTGTCCCCAGAAAATTCCCCTTTTGCTTTTTTCAAAAATCCGTGCTAAAATAATCCCGCTGTGTGGCTGAAAGGCGTAAGTCCAAGTGAACGGACTTGCGCCTTTTGATTTGCCCAAAGCGCAGGTCTTGTTTGGGGACCTGCGCTTTTTTCATTTCATCGGCAAATCAGAGAAAGAGGAATCAACCATGGAAAAATCCCGTCTGGAAACCACCCCCATTCCCAAATTGATGCGGAAATACGCTCTCCCCTGCGTGATCTCGCTGCTGGTGGCGGCGCTGTATAATATCGTCGACCAGATCTTCATCGCCAATGCCAGCTACCTCGGCTCCAACGGCAACGCCGCCAATACGGTGGTGTTTCCCCTGACGGTGATCGCGCTGGCCGTGGCCGTGATGATCGGCGACGGCTGCTGCACCTTCGTCAGCCTTTGTCTGGGCCGTAAGCAGCCGAAGGACGCCAGCGGAAGCATCGGCAGCGCCGTGCTGTGCTGTGTGTCCGCCAGCCTTGTGCTGACCGCCTGCTATCTGCTGTTCCGTGACCCGCTGCTGACCCTGTTCGGCGGTACGGTCAATGAAGAGACCTTCCGCCTGTCCAAAGAGTACTTCTTCTGGATCACCCTGGGCGTGCCGTTCTATATGTTCGGTCAGTGTCTGAACCCCATCATTCGCTCCGACGGCAGCCCCGCTTTGCCATGATCTCCACGCTGGCGGGCGCGGCGGTCAATCTGGTGCTGGACCCACTGTTCATTTTCGGCTTTCACTGGGGCATGACGGGCGCGGCAGTCGCCACCGTGCTGGGCCAGCTGCTGACGGCGGGTCTGGCGGTGTGGTATCTGGCCCATATGCGCACCGTGAAGTTGGAACGGGATAGCTTCCATTTTCATCCCCGGCTGATCCGTCAGTATGTACCGTTGGGGATCTGCAGCTTTCTGAGTCAGGCCTCGCTGGTGGCGGCTATGGCGGCGATCAACAGCATGACCCGGAAGTACGGCGCGCTGGACCTGGTCTTCGGCCAGCCGGAATACGCTCAGATTCCTATGGCCGTCATCGGCATTGTAATGAAATTCTTCCAGATCGTCATTTCGATCTCCATCGGCATGGCGGCGGGCTGCATCCCGATCGTCGGGTATCACGTGGGCGCGGGTCTGAACAGCCGAACCCGTCAGGTGCTCCGCCGCCTTCTGTTGATGGAAGCCGCCGTGGGCGCGGCGGCTACGCTGATTGTGGAGCTATTCCCCCAAGCACTGATCGGTATTTTCGGTGCGGCCAATGAGAGCGTCTATTACACGCAGTTCGCCATCAAGTCCTTCCGGGTGTATCTGTGCCTGATGACGCTGGCGACAGTCAATAAAGCCGCGTTCATCTTTCTGCAGTCCATGGGCAAGCCCTGGGCCTCCACCCTGCTTTCTATGGTGCGCGAGGTGGTATTCGGCGTAGGCTTCGCCCTGCTGCTGCCGCGAATGTTCGGACTGGATGGCGTGCTGTACTCCATGCCGGTGTCCGACGCGCTGACCTTTGTGATCTCCGTATGCCTGATTCTCCGTACCTGGCGGGAATTGAAAGTCGACGATTCCGGCCGTGTTTATCCCGCATAAGACATTCTTCATATCTTTCCGAACGTTCGGTGAAAATTTTTCTGGTAAGATTCGGAAAGCCGTGGTATAATGCCTACGAACTCCCGGTTTCTTCCGGAAAAAGGAGGAAGACGTTTGGAACGCATCAAGCGCAACGAGCGGATGGCTGCCCTGACCAAATGGCTGACCGATTCGCCCAATCAGATTTTCACGCTTTCCCAATTCTGCGAGCGCTTCGGCTCGGCCAAGTCCACCATGAGCGAGGATATCGACATTCTCCGTCAGGTGTTTGAAACCTTTGAGCTGGGGCGGCTGGAGACCGTCACCGGCGCGGCCGGCGGCGTTCGTTACCGTCCCTATTTGAGCCCGAAGGCCTCCTATGACTTCGTGCAGGAGCTTTGCGGCCAGCTGTGCGTCCCTTCCCGGGTGCTGCCGGGCGGCTTCCTGTACCTGAGCGATATTCTCAGTATGCATGAACTGGTGTGGAAAATGGGCATCATTATCGCGGGACAGTTCTATGACGCGGCCCCCGATTTTGTCCTCACTATGGAAACCAAGGGGATCCCGGTGGCGCTGATGACCTCCCGGGCGCTGGGCGTTCCGTTAGTGATCGCCCGCCGCTCCAGCAAGGTGTACGAGGGCTCCGCGGTGAACATCAACTACGTTTCCGGCTCCGATCACCACATTGAGACCATGAGCCTGAGCCGCCGGGCCGTCAACGAAGGCCAGCGCGCCCTGATCGTGGACGATTTCCTCAAGGGCGGCGGCACCGCCAAGGGAATGATCGACCTGATGGCCGAATTTGATGTGGAGGTGGTGGGCACGGCCTTCGTCATGTCCACCGAAAACCCCAATCAGCGCTGCATCCGCAATGAAAAGGCGCTGATGACCATGAACGTGACCAACGACCCCGCGTCTCTGACCGTCCGCCCCGCCCCGTGGCTGCGGGAGCTGGCCGGAGAGGGCGCGGTCTGTGCAGAACAGGAGGGAACGAACTGATGACCTGTTACGGCTGGCTGACGGAAGGCAGCGCTTTTGCCAAAAAGCCCCTACTGGGCAAAATGAGCCGGGATTATGTGCTGGAAGCCCTGAAGGGCGTTGAGATCATCGAAAAGCCGGAGCAGCTTTCCGGGCGAAAGACCGATCTGGTTATCGTCATCCGGGAGGACATGGCCACTTTCCGACAGAAGGAGCTTGCGCTTTTGCTGGAAGACGCCAAGCGGGAAGCGCAGATTTTCCGTGCGTTGGGCACAGACGAACCCCTTGCCATTGCCATGAACGCTGAAACGGCTGTGCAGGTAATGAAAGGGATCGAGACGCTGCCTGACCTGACGGAGCTGGAAAAACGGCTGAAAAAGGCCGGGTTCCAGACGGCTGACTGGTCTGCGGACGAGAAGATGGAAAGCGTGCCCTTCCCGGTAGCTTCAGCGTCGAATTTTTCCGCTGCCTACAAGGAGATCAACCAGCGGAATATCGCCCGTCACGAGCAAAACGGCGTCATTTTTCTGGCTCCCGAACGGACGATCGTGGAAAGCGATGTGGTCATCGCGCCCGGCGTCATGGTCTACCCGGGCAACACCCTGCAGGGCAGTACCCGCATCGGCGCGGACTGTGTGCTTTATCCCAACAACCGCCTGAGCAACACGGTCGTAGGCCGGGGAACCACCATTGAAAGCAGCGTCCTGCTGAACTGCGCCGTAGGTGAGGAAACCACCGTAGGCCCCTACGCCTATCTGCGGCCCGACACCAGCGTGGGCAGCCGCTGCCGCATCGGCGATTTTGTGGAAATCAAGAATTCCTCCATCGGCGACGGCACCAAGGTCTCCCACCTGACCTACGTGGGCGACAGCGATCTGGGCCGGGACATCAATCTGGGCTGCGGCGTGGTGTTTGTCAACTACGACGGCAAGGTCAAGAACCGCTCCAAGGTAGAGGATCACGCCTTCATTGGCTGCAACTGCAATCTGGTCGCGCCGGTTCATGTGGGCAAGAACGCCTATCTGGCCGCCGGTTCCACCGTGGTGGAGGACGTGCCGGAGGACGCGCTGTTCGTGGCCCGCTCCCGCGGCGTGGTCAAGGAAGACTGGGTCAAGCGCCGCAAGGAAGCCGGGAAACTGTGATTTTGAAAGATGCCAAAAGCTCAGAGCAAACGCCCTGAGCTTTTCTTATGCCATTCAAGCCGGATACTATCGGAGAGCGGCCGTCCTTCCTTCCAGAATCGGCAGAATGCCCGCCGGTCCCGGCAGTCCGATCCGGCAAGGCTTGCCGGACATTCTTTGCCTTACTCCTTGACTTCTTCCTGTTCCTTTTTCAAACGGCGGCGGCCCAGCAGGAACCACACGATGGACGCGCAGAAGGCCGAAGCCGCATCCCAGATCAGGTCCTCCATGGTGTCCTGCAGAGCTTCCCGGCCCACCAGCTCCACGCCCTGCGCCGTGCGGAATTTCTGCATATTCAGACCCAGCAGCGCGTCGAAGGAATATTCGTAAATTTCCCACAGCGCGCCCAACGCCACTGCGAAGCAGAAGGCGAACATCGCCGTAAATCCCGGGCTCAGCGACACGGAGATCTTTCCGGAGCGGTTCAGCACGTCCACGATGGTAATGCCCAGAAGGCTCAGCATCACTGCGGAGAAGCTGTGCAGAAGCGTGTCCCAGAAGGGCACCAGATAGTAGAAGTCAAAGACCTCGCCCAGAAAAATAGCGCAGTACAGGAACATATAGTACTGAACGTACAGCACGTCCGGCACAGGCAGCTTCCAGCGCCGGGCCGCCCGGGAGGGCAGCAGCATGACCACCAGACCCAGAATGCACTGGGTGAGCATGAGCAGATAATCGCTGCGGGTCTTGCCCTCCGTGCCTGCCGGGAGGGACTCCGGCGCGCCCGCCAGCCGAATGGCGGAATAAACGGACGCTGCGGCCAGCGACACAAACAGGATGATCTCGAAAACGCGGGATAACGTATGGTGACGGTTTGCCTTGGACTCGGGTGTTTTTTTCATCGGGCGGTCTCCTTGCACAGTTCGGGGATAAAGTCAGTCTGTTCACCTTCCGCACGGCCCATTCCACCGGCAGAAAGCACTTTATCAGTATACGGGAATCAGTGGGAATTGTCACTGGTCAGAAATCCGATTGTGCACAAATCCAGCGCAAAAATCCCGAAACAGGCAAAGCCCGTTCCGGGAAAACTTACTATTCCGCATTTTTTCGGATCAACGGGGCAATCAGCCCGGCAAAGCCGTGGCAGCAGCTGGCCCGAGGACTGAGGAACTCCCACAACGTGCCCGTCTGCCGGGCCATTTCGCCGTAGGACGCGCGGATTTCATCCAATACCTGCCCCTTGCGGCCGTAACGATCCAGGATCAGCATCCGCAGCAGCTTGCCGATAAAAGCGTTGGAGGGGTACAGTCGTGAGGCCGCCAGCCACGCGCCGTCCGGGGCAAAGAGGTTTTGGAACAATTCCGGCGTATCATCCGGGGTGGACAGGTCGAAAAAGAACGCATAATACTGGCAGGTCTCCGTGCATTCCTCCGTCACGGTCCACCCGCCGTCTTCCTGCCGCAAAGCCCGGTCGTGCCAGAGCGTGCCGTCGAAAAACACGTCCCGCAGGGTATGCCGTACCCGCGCCGCTTTTTCCGCCAGCGCGGGGCGATCGTACAGCCGTGCCACCGCTTCCAGCGCCGCCGCGTAGAGCATATTGCTGGGGGCGTTCACATCCTGCACCAGCTCGTTGGCCTTGGACCACTCCACGAACACCCACGCTTCCAGCTTTTCCAGCAGCCCCAGCTCGTTTTCAAAGCCCTCGAAATAATGCAGCGCGTCCAACAGGTGTTTTTCTGCCAGTTCCGCCATTTCCCGATCGCCGGTGCGGCGGACGTACTCCTCCGTTTCCAGCAGGAGCCACAGCATCCAGTTGGGGATAAAGTTGCCGTTGCGCGGGTCGGATGGGTAGCACATGGGGATCACGCCCGGTTTCAGCCACGGATAGCGTTCCGGCAGGAAATAGTTTTCCAGATAGGTTTTTTCCGTCCGATTGGCCCCGGTCAGCGCCCATTCGGCTCGCCCCATGAAGAAGCTGTCACAGCTCCAGCCTGCCCGTTCCCGGGAGGGACAGTCGGTAAAAAGATCGTAGCTGTTCTGCCGCAGGGTCTCCACGGCGGCATGGTCGATCTGCCGAAGCAGGCCGTCTCCTACGTACTCTGGCAGCGGCGGATAATCCTCCGCCGGGGCGGCGGCTTCCAGCAGGTGCAGACGGCGGATGGTGCAGCGACCCTCGGCGCAGACCAGCTTGAGGTATTGCATCGCTGCCGGTTCAAAGGCCGTGAAGCGATGAACACCCCGGCTGAACGTCAGCTTCATAGCCCCGATCAGGCTCATTCGGAGAGGGTTCACGTCCCCATCCGTCAGAATCTCATCATACAGAGCATACATAACACCGGGTTCATCCCATTCGATCTCCATCGTAAGGAAGCCTGTTTTTTCTCCATCAAAACGCAGCCACGCGCCGTCTTCCTTTTTCAGACGAAGGGGCAGCGCAAAAGGCACGGAAACGGGCGGTTCGTGATTCGGCAGAATGGCGGAAATGTCCCGGGTCAGCAGAGTCGTGCATTCCTCCCGGCGGTAGCCGCCAATCAGTTCCCCTATGCCGGTGGTGCAGCGGTCATCCCACGGATGCGCGTGGACAAAATCCCATGAAACGGGCTTCTGCTTCACCAGCCAACGGGGCGCGATCTCCGGCAGCGCAGGTAAAGACCGCCGCGCCGGAATCAGCCGCTTGGGCTCGCAGCCTGTCAGCGGTTCGGCCATTCCCCGCCCGCTGCGCCAGCCGTTCCAGTCTCCCGTCAGGTCGTAGACCTCGCTGAACCCCCGCTGATAGCTGTAGCGTTCCACCTTCTGCTCCCGGTAGGGCAGACGCAAGCCAAAAAATTCGCCGCCCTCCGGAAGGGTTCGGGCAATACATTCCCCGTCCGCCCAGACCTCCGCCTGCAGGAAGGGCGGCTGATCGGCCAGAAAAAACGTATTCACCCGGGGCACGTTGATCTCGATCGCCAGATGGCTGATCCTCGGCCCCGCTGCGCCCGTCAGGTCGATTTCGCTGACCCGGTGCCAGCCGTGGGCGCAGCGCACCGGCCCGTAGGCCAGATGTTCCCCGTTCAGATAGACGTGATAATGCCCGGCTACGGCCAGCTTCAGTACGGCGCTGCGCTTTCCTTCCAGCTTGAGCGGCGCGTAAAACCCGGCGGTCAGGTTTTTTTCGTCCTGCCGTCCCTGCAGCCATACCGGCAAAGACTGTTCCATCATGGAGCGCGTCCTCCTTTGCCCTGTGCTTCTTCCGATTTTCCCACAATTTAGCATATCCCAGCCATGAAAACAAGCACGTTTCTTATCCCCAAAGACGACCTGTGTGAACTTTTCCAGCAAAAAAGCACGGAGAGATTTTTCTCCGTGCATTCGTCCCCCTCTAAGGGGATTATTGTTTTTCCCGGCGCTGCCCCAGCTTTTCCACGCCCAGCAGCGCCAGCACCAGAAATACCGGCGCATACAGGAACAAATATCTCGGCCAGACCTCGAACAGCAGCTGATAAGCCGTCAGCCCCAGCAGGGACAGGGCGCAGAGCTGCACGGCGTACTCCCTCCGCCGCAAAAGGGCGGCGGCGAGGCAGCCTAGCAGCACCATCAGCCAGAGGCCCTGCATCACGGCCCGGTAAGCGGGATTCCACGCGCCTTCCCGATAGAAGATTTTCCGCAGGAACAGCGACAGACGGTCGCTGCGCCGCACCGGCTCCTCCACCAGATAGCTGTTGAAGGCGAAAGTACCATCCGCGTAAGCCTTATAGGCTTTGACGGAAAAGAAGTGCAGATTTTCGCCCAGGGTACGGTTCTGTACTTCTTCCAGCGCCCGGGCCAGATTGGCGCGGGTGCGTTCCTTAGCCGTGGCAAAGCTGCCGGAATAGGTCACGCCCTCAGCGGAATGTCCGCCCCAGTACTGGTCATCCAGCCCGATCATGAGATAATGGGCGCTGCCCAGCGCTTCCTCCGGGGCTGTAGAGCCCGTCAGCAGCTTGACGGAGCCTTTTTCCAGCGCCATACCGGGCAAAACGCCTATGATAACGGCGGCAAGGATGCACAAACCCCGTTTCCAAAGGGCGGCGTTTTTCTTGCGGAAAAGGAAGCGGATCGTACCCAGCAGCAAGGCAGCGATCAGCAGGATATAGGCGCTGGGCTTCACCGCCCCGCCCAATGAGCAGCACAGCGCCGCCAGACCGTAGCGCACCGGCGCTTTCCAGCCCGTCAGCAGGATCAGCAGCCCCAGCACGGGAAACAGACAGGCATAGGTGTCCGTGTAGGGCATGATGATAAATGGCGAAAACAGCAGCCATACCGCCGCCAGCCCAAAACCGACCCGCCGAACAGAGGGACGCACCTTGAGCCGCCGCAGTACCGCCATGGCCGTGGCCACGCTGAGGTTGGTCAGTAGCGCCGCGCCGTAAACCTCCAACACATAGGGCTCGGCCAAGCCCAGCTTCTTTCCCAGCCGATACACCAGCGACAGGATCACCGTCAGCGGCGCGTTGTTGGGGCACTGACGGAAATAGACGAGCCATTCCTCGGACAGGGGCTGACCCAGTGCCAGCGCTTCCGCGCCCTGCCGGACGGCGGAAGGGTCGAAGGCAAAATAGAACCACAAACACCGGGCCATCAGGCATTGAACGGCGAACAGCGCCAGATACAGCGCGGCCCGCGCCCACGACATCCGAACGGAAGAAGCCGGCTGCGGCAGCTTGGCCGGCCGAACTCTCAGCCGCCAGACCCACAGGCCGGTCAGCCCTGCCGCCGCCAGCAGCAGAACCCAGTTTTCCACGCAGAAGCCATGGGCATAATACCCCTCCATGGCCCGCTGGCCCAGCGTCACAAGCCCCAGCACCCACAGGAGCATGGCGGCGTACAGCCAGCAGAAAAGGGGAGAAAGCCAGTCGCGGCTTTCTCCCTTCAAGGTTTTGGTCATGCTTTCACCTGCTTGGCGAAGGTGTCCTTCAGCCCCACCACCCGGTTGAACACGGGCATTTCAGGGGTGGAATCCTGATCCTTGCAGAAGTAGCCCACCCGCAGGAACTGATAGGTGTCGCCCACGTTGGCCTCGCCCAGCGCCTTGGAAAGATAGCCGTGGCACACTTCCAGACTGTTGGGGTTCAGCTTCTTGAGGAAATCGGTCTTGAGAGTGGCGCTGGACACCACATTCTCCTCGCCGTCGGCCTCCGCCTTGGCTTCGGCCTCGCTCTGAGCAGCCTCGGCGGCTGTCTCCTCCTCGGTCTCCTTCATCATCAAAGGCTCGTACAGACGGGCTTCGAAGGGAATATTCTCGCTGGCGCTGACCCAGTGCAGCGTGCCCTTCACCTTGCGGTTGGCACCCTCGGTGCCGTTGCGGGTGTCCATATCCACGGTGCACAGGACGGCGGTCACATGACCGTCTTCGTCCTTTTCGCAGCCGTCGCAGCGCACGATGTACGCGCCCTTGAGCCGCACCTCATTGCCGGGGAACATGCGGAAATACTTCTTCACAGGCACTTCCATGAAGTCTTCCTGCTCGATGTAGATCTCCCGGGTCAGCACCACCTTATGGGTGCCCCATTCGGGATGATCGGGATGGTTTTCCATTTCCAGTTCTTCCGCCCGGTCCTCCGGCCAGTTTTGCAGAACGACCTTCAGGGGATGCACCACGGCCATGGCGCGGCGGGCCTTGCCGCCCAGATCCTCGCGCACGCAGTGCTCCAGCAGCGCCAGATCGACGGTGCTGTCCGCCTTGGCCAGACCGATGCGGTCGATGAAGTCATGAATGGCGGCGGGGGTGTACCCCCGGCGGCGCATGGCGCACAGCGTGGGCATCCGGGGATCGTCCCAGCCGGACACATAGCCCTTTTCCACCAGCATCCGCAGATAACGTTTGGACATGATGGTCTGGGTCAGGTTCAGACGGCTGAACTCGATCTGCCGGGGATGGCCGGGCAGCATATTCTGGGCGTGCTCCACCACCCAGTCGTACAGGGGGCGGTGATCTTCATATTCCAGCGAGCACAGGCTGTGGGTGATGCCCTCCAGCGCGTCGCCGATGGGGTGGGCGAAGTCGTACATGGGGTAGATGCACCACTTCTTGCCGGTGCGGTGATGTTCCTTATACAGGATGCGGTACATGGCCGGGTCACGCATGTTGATGTTGGGGCTGGCCATGTCGATCTTCATCCGAAGGATCATGCTGCCCTCGGAATGCTTGCCCGCCTTCATTTCTTCAAACAGGCGCAGACTTTCCTCCACGGGACGGTCGCGGTAGGGGCTGTTCTTGCCGGGCTTGGTCAGGGTGCCGCGGTATTCGCGCACCTGCTCGGGGCTCAGCTCGCACACATAGGCCAGACCGCGCTTGATCCAGTCCACGGCGATTTCGTAGCACTTGTCATAGTATTCGCTGGCGAAGAACAAACCGCCCTTCCAGTCGAAGCCCAGCCAGTGGATGTCGGCCATGATGCCGTCCACATACTCGGTCTCTTCCTTGGCGGGGTTGGTATCGTCAAAGCGCAGATTGGTCACGCCGCCGAATTTTTCGGCGGTCTGGAAATCCGCGAACATGGCCTTGCAGTGGCCGATATGCAGGTAGCCGTTGGGTTCGGGCGGAAAGCGGGTGTGCACGTTCTGGTAACGGCCACTCTCCAAATCCTGCTCTACGGCTTCCCAGATAAAATTGGTCTTGTTCGTCGTGGTCGTTTCCATTCTGATCGCTCATCCTTTCCTGTATTGACGGCTGATAGCGGCGGTTGGCCGCAGAAAGCAGTCGTTTCGCCCATTATAGAACGAAAACGGGCGTTTGGCAAGGGGCGCGGGCCACGCGCAGCCCTATTTCCCTCTTGTTCTTTGGGTCTGGCAGGACTATACTGTGGGGGAGTTTTTGGAACGTCAAGGGAGATGGAAATTCATGTGGGCTGTGTATGCGGTGCTTGCCTCGGTATTTGCCGCGCTGACCTCGATCTTGGCGAAAGTCGGCATCGACGGGGTCAATTCCAATCTGGCGACGGCCATTCGCACACTGGTGGTGGTGGTCATGTCCTGGGGCATGGTGTTCCTGACCAACGCGCAGGGCGGCATTGCCGAGATCAGCCGGAAAAGCTGGCTGTTTCTGATCCTGTCCGGCCTGGCCACGGGCGCGTCGTGGCTGTGCTACTACCGGGCACTGCAGCTGGGACAGGCCAGCAAGGTGGTGCCCATCGACAAGCTGAGCGTGGTCATCACGCTGATTCTGGCGTGGGTGTTCCTGCACGAGCAGTTCAACATGAAAAGCCTGATCGGCGCGGCGCTGATCGCGGCGGGCACGCTGGTCATGGTGCTGTAAGCCGGTCACGCCCTGGCGGCGAACTCGGCAAAGGCATTATCCACCGCCGTTTCAAAGGCGGGATAGCGCATGGACTTATGGATGGCTTTCAGGGTCTTGGGTCCCAGCCCCATGCCCTTGCCCAGACAGGCCCAGACTTCTTTCATTTTGCACAGCACAAAGGCTTCGGTGCCGATCTGCGCCCGGTAGCCGTCATAGAGCATCTGGTGAAACCGGCGGAGAGCTTCGACGCTCTCCGTTTTTCCATTGTACAGATTCACAAGCCCCGGATGATACAGAAAGCCCCGGCCGCACATGACGCTTTCCGTTCCGGGATGGCGCCGCTCGAACTCCCGCAACGCTTCGGCGGTGAAAAGATCACCGTTATAGCACACGGGGAGCTTGCTTTCCCGAAGGGTGTAGTCGTACCACTCCCGATGCGGGCTTCCGCCGTATTGCTCCGCCCGGCTGCGGGGATGCAGGATCAGCCGCCGGGCCGGGTATCGGTTGAACAGCTCCAGCAGGGCGGGCCATTCCTCCGGGCTTTCCATGCCCAGCCGGGTCTTGAGGGACACAGCAACCGGCGATTTTTCGAAAACTCCGTCCAGAAAGCGTTCCAGCTCCTCCGGGTAGGCCAGCAGCCCCGCGCCCCGGTGCTTGCGCACCACTGTGCCGGAGGGACAGCCCAGATTGATGTTGACCTCCTCGTAGCCCAGCGCTTTCAGCTTGTCCGCCGCCCAGAGAAAGTCCTCGCTGCTGTTGGACAGGATTTGGGGCACGGCCTTCATACCGGCGTTATTCTCCGGAAGAACGTCCGCCTGCTCCCGATGGGTCAGCGACTGGCCCCGGGGGCTCCAAAAGGGCAGAAAATATTCGTCCGCCCCATCGAAACAGGCGTGCTGGGCGCTGCGGTACAGCCAGTGCGCAATCCCCTCCATAGGGGCGAATAGAATTTTCATCGGGCATCTTCCTGTTCTTTGCCATAGTCAAAAAAAGTACCGTTTGGATGATAACAGAAAATATGGTAAAATGAAACGGAGAAAGTCAAAAAATGGGAAAAACCCACTGGGAGGGACGCGTATGGAGAAGCAAAGGCACCGGGAAATTTTGCTGCTGGGCACGCTGCTGATCGTGATCTACACGGCGGTGCAGCACGCCGATCTGGCCTGGGGGCTGCTGCTGGCGCTATTGAAGATCCTGCAGCCCTTTCTCTTTGGCGCAGGGCTGGCATTTATCCTCAACGTGCCCATGCGGTTTTTTGAGACGAAAGTCTTCGGCGGCATGAAAAAAGCGAAAAGTCTGCGCCGCCCGCTTTCTTTGCTGATCGTACTGCTGCTGGTGGCGCTGGTGATCTACCTGATGGTAGCGCTGATGGCCCCGGAGATCAAGCGGGCTATCGAGAGCATCATTCTGCTGGCGCCCAAGGCCTTCGCCAAGCTGAATCAATGGCTGCTGCAATACGACATCGATCTGAGCGAGTATGTTCAGAGTATGCTCCAGACCCCGGATCAGATCAAGAATCAGCTGGACCAGCTGCTGAATCTGGCCCTGAAGGGCGCGGTCTTCTCCACCGGCGTGATCGGCGCAGTGTATTCGTCGGTTTTGCAGTTTTTCTTCACCGTCATGTTCATGATCTATTTTCTTTTCGCCAAGGAGCGTCTGCAGCGGCAGCTGACCCGGGTGGGCTTCGCCTATCTGCCGAAAAAGACCATGGACCGGCTGCTGGAAGTGGGCAGCCTGACCCTGCGGACGTTTTCCTCCTTTATTTCCGGGCAATGTCTGGAAGCGCTGATCCTTGGCGGCGCCTTCTTCCTGTGCATGACGATCTTCCGTTTCCCCTATGCTTTGCTCATCAGCGTCTTTATTTCCGTAACGGCGCTGATTCCCGTCCTCGGCGCGTGGATCGGCTGCATTACGGGCGCACTTTTGATTTTAATGGTGGATCCCATGCAGGCGCTTTTATTTGTGGTCATGTTCATCGCCCTGCAGCAGTTGGAGGGCAATCTGATCTATCCCCACGTCATGGGCAACGCCATCGGTCTGCCGTCCCTATGGGTGCTTTTGGCCGTCGTACTGGGCGAAGGGCTTCTGGGCATTGTGGGGATGCTGCTGTTCATTCCCCTCACGTCGGTGATCTACACGCTGCTGCGGCAGCACGTGAACCAGCGGCTGCGGGAGCGTTCGCTGGAGCATGTGGGAGAATGAAATGGGGGGCTTCCTTTGGGGTATCCCGGCATTATTTTCGTGAATAAAGGCAGTTCAGGTGTACACAAACAGAGCGCACTGTCGTGCGCTCCGTTTAATGTTTGCGTTGAGGAAAGAGCAGGCCTATTTTATAAATTTGAATGGGATATGTCTGCGGCTGCGGCCCAAAGGGGTGCAGGGGGCGAGCGGAAAGCCCCCTGCAAGCGGCATGATACGGCAACTTTGCCGAAATCAGTTCCCTGTCGGCGGGAGAGTGGGATTTGACATCCCATGGGTTTCTCGTCAACTTCGGTGCCCGAAGGTTTCCAAAGGGCGAGCGGAAAGCCCTTTGGTGCGCCCGCAGGCGCATCCCCCTTGCCGGGGGATTGACGCGCCGACTCCGGCGCGGGAGTGGGACTTGCCGTCCCATGGGGCGCTCACACTTTTCTTTCGATGGCGAAAGAAAAGTGTGCAAAAGAAA
>ERZ825137.2178-NODE-2178-length-23410-cov-3.421066_pt1 | contig 23410 bp, 19 predicted proteins | sample MGYA00519873_ERZ825137 | MGnify/ENA primary metagenome ERZ825137 (study PRJEB31778, sample SAMEA3449190) | human gut metagenome | biome: human gut; feature: human-associated habitat; material: faeces | place: United Kingdom | collected 2010/2012 ...
TCGTCCGTTCATCAAATATACGCCGACCTGGCCCCGCTCCTTTATGCCGCCCAATCAGACCCAGCGGAACCTGATTGCCCGGATGAAGCTGATACCGGTTAACGCATTGATTCAGAACAAGAGCATGGTGCTGATCGATGATTCCATTGTAAGAGGAACTACAAGCAGACAGCTTGTAAGTCTTTTAAGAGAGGCAGGCGCAAAAGAGATCCATCTAAGAATCTCTGCACCTCCGTTTCTGCATCCGTGTTATTATGGTACAGACATCGATTCGGAAGAAAATCTTATTGCATCCCACCATGGAGAAAAAGAGGTCGCCACGCTCATCGGGGCGGATTCACTTGGCTATCTTCCGTTGGAATGCCTTCATGAACTGACAGGAACGCATTCATATTGTGACGCTTGTTTTAGCGGGAAATACGCGACTGAAATTCCCACAGATGTCCGAAAGGACCGATTTGAACAAAAATTATCCGAGAGGTGAAACAAATGGAAAAATGGAATAAGAAGCTTCTTCTGGAAGACGGAAGTCAATTTTATGGCTATGGGTTTGGCAGTCAGGAAGAGAAAATAACGGAAATAGTATTTAATACGGCGCCGGTTGGGTATCAGGAGATCCTTTCTGATCCATCCTACACATATCAGACCGTTGTTATGGCATATCCGTTGATCGGAAATTACGGGATTGCAAAAGAAGACTTTGAGACAAAACAACCTTCCATCGGCGGGCTTGCCGTGAGAGATTATAATGATATTCCTTCCAATTTCCGCAGCGCCGCCACGCTGGACGAGGTGATGAAACAGTATCATATTCCCGGTATTTACGGCATTGATACGAGAAAACTGGTAAGAAAGATCCGGGATTTCGGAAGTTGTAAGGCGCTGCTTACAGATGCGCAGACATCGCCGGAAGAAGGATTGAAAAAACTGGCAGGATTTGAGATTCCGAAAGATGCCGTAGAAAAGGTCAGTTCTAAAGAAATAAGATACTGTGCCGCCAAACAGGAAAATTATCTTGTGGCGGCCATTGATTGCGGAATAAAAGAAAATATTATACGAAGTTTAAATGCAAGAGGCTGCAGCGTCATGGTATATCCATGGAACACTTCTTATGAAGAAATTCAAAAACAAAACCCGGACGGCGTCTTTTTGTCTAATGGACCGGGCAATCCGAAGGATGTAAAGCCGGTTCTGGAACTGGTACGGAAAATAAGAGGAAACTTTCCATTATTTGGAATATGCCTTGGACATCAGATGATCGGGCTTGCCTATGGCGCGGGGACTTATAAGTTGAAATTCGGACACCGGGGAGGAAACCATCCGGTAAAAAACTTAAAAACCGGGAAAATAGAAATCACGTCCCAGAATCATTCTTATGCTGTAGATTATGCCAGTCTGAAAAATACCGATCTGGAGATGACCCATATCAATCTGCTGGATCATACAGTAGAAGGAATTGCCTGCAGAAAAGATCATGTTTTCAGCGTCCAGTATCATCCGGAAAGCGCTCCCGGACCTCAGGACAGCGGGTATTTGTTTGATCAATTTATACAGATGATGGAGGAAAACAAACATGGCAAAGCGAACTGATATAAAGAAAATACTGGTTATTGGTTCTGGTCCTATTGTAATCGGACAGGCAGCGGAATTTGATTATGCGGGAACACAGGCATGTCTTGCGCTGAAAGAAGAGGGGTATGAAGTAATCCTGTGCAATTCCAATCCGGCGACTATAATGACAGACCCTGCCATTGCAGATAAAGTTTATATGGAGCCTCTTACATTGGAATATATGGCAAAAATCGTCCGCCATGAGCGTCCGGACGCCATAGTACCCGGAATCGGAGGGCAGACAGGACTGAATCTTGCAATGCAGCTCGAGAAAAAAGGAGTTTTGAAAGAATGTCAGACAGAACTGCTTGGAACTGGAAGTGAAAGCATCCGGCAGGCAGAAGACAGAGAACTGTTTAAAGAATTGTGCGAAAAATTAGGAGAACCGGTACTGCCGTCCCTTGTCGCCAATACAGCAGAAGAAGCCCTTCAGGCGGCAAAGACCATCGGTTATCCGGTAGTTCTGCGTCCGGCTTTTACTCTGGGCGGAACCGGGGGAGGGTTTGCAGACGATGAACAGGAATTTCTGGGGCTTATTCATAATGCGCTTGCCTTGTCGCCGGTTCATCAGGTATTGGTTGAAAAAAGCATTAAAGGTTTTAAAGAAATTGAATATGAAGTCATTCGTGATTCTAATGATACGGCAATTACGGTGTGCAACATGGAAAATCTGGATCCGGTAGGAATCCATACAGGAGATTCGATCGTAGTCTGCCCATCCCAAACCTTGACGAATAAGGAATACCAGATGCTGCGAGACAGTGCGCTAAGGCTGATCCGGGCTCTTAGGGTGGAAGGGGGATGCAATGTACAGTTCGCACTGGATCCTCATTCTTTCCGGTACTACGTTATCGAAGTGAACCCACGTGTTTCCCGTTCTTCTGCACTGGCGTCAAAAGCAAGCGGATATCCCATTGCCAGAGTGTCTGCAAAAATCAGCGTAGGTATGACTCTGGACGAGATCCCCCTTGTAAACACCCCTGCTTCCTTTGAGCCTGCCTTAGATTATGTAGTAACGAAAATGCCTCGTTTTCCGTTTGATAAGTTTGCAGATGCCAATCAAAAGTTAGGCACGCAGATGAAAGCGACCGGAGAGGTGATGAGCATTGGACGAACATTTGAAGAAAGTCTGTTAAAGGCGATCCGTTCCCTGGAAACGGGAGTATTTCATCTATATATGGAGAAATTCGATGAAAAGACAAGGGAAGAGCTTCTTTCCTATATAAAAGCAGGAACGGACGACAGGATCTTTGCCGTTGCACAATTATTAAGACTTGGCTGCAATGTTCAGCAAATTGCTTTTGAAACAAAGATTGACGGCTTTTTCCTGGAAAAAATGAAGAAAATCATAGAAATGGAAAATATGTTAAAAGCAAATCCATGGAACAGGGACGTCCTGCATGAGGCAAAAAGAGGAGGATTTTCCGATCGCGCTGTGGCATGGCTCTGGAATACAGACGAAGATACTGTCTTTCGCATTAGAAAAGAAATGCATCTGTTCCCGGTTTATAAAATGATCGACACCTGCGCTTCTGAATTTGACAGTTATGTCCCTTATTTTTATTCTACTTACGAAGAAGAAAACGAATCGATAGCAGAGGACAGAAAAAAAATTCTGGTGCTTGGATCAGGTCCTATCCGAATCGGTCAGGGCGTAGAGTTTGATTATTCGACAGTTCATGCCGTAAAAACAATACGCAATGCCGGATATGAGGCCATTGTGATCAACAATAATCCGGAAACAGTTTCTACGGATTATACGACTTCCGATAAGCTGTATTTTGAACCTCTCTGTGTCGAAGACGTGATGAACGTAATTGAACTGGAGCGGCCGGATGGCGTAATCGCCTCGCTGGGAGGGCAGACTGCCGTGAATCTGGCAGAGCCTCTGGAATCCAGAGGCGTAACGATCATCGGAACAGACTGCGAGGCGATCGAAAAGGCAGAGAACAGGGAGTCCTTTGAGAAGCTTTTGGCCGCGCTTTCTATTCCGCAGCCCAAAGGTCAGGCTGTAACGAATATTGAAGATGGTGTAAAGGCGGCAGCTGCAATAGGCTATCCTGTGCTGGTACGTCCGAGCTTTGTATTAGGCGGAAGAGCCATGCAGATCGTGGCAAAAGAAGAACAACTGCGGCAATATCTGAAAACGGCGGTGGAGATCAATGAAGAAAAACCGGTATTAGTGGATCATTATATCAGAGGAAAAGAAGTGGAGATCGACGGAATCTGCGACGGTCAGGATGTATTTGTGCCCGGCATCATGGAACTGGTGGAGAGAACCGGCGTACATTCCGGCGATTCCATCAGTGTGTATCCGAGTTACAGCATTTCAGACCATGTAAAAGAAGTGATTCTGGATTATACAAGAAGATTAGGTCTTGGAATCGGAATCAGAGGATTGTTTAATATTCAGTTTATTGTGGATCAGGAGGAAAACGTGTATATTATAGAAGTAAATCCACGCTCATCCAGAACCGTTCCGTTTTTATCAAAAGCCACAGGTTATTCTCTGGCGGATATTGCGACAAGAGTGATTCTTGGCATCAGCCTGAAAGAGCAGGGCATCGACACATGTTATCCGGAAGAAAAGAGTTTCTGGTATGTAAAAGCGCCCGCGTTTTCTTTTGCTAAGTTAAATGGAATGGATGCGTATCTGTCCCCTGAGATGAAATCAACAGGAGAAGCCATAGGATACGATCGAAAATTTCCTCGAGCCATGTATAAAGCCTTAATCGCTTCCGGTGTGAAAATGCAGAACTACGGAACGGTCATGGTAACTCTGGCTGATGAAGATAAAGAAGAGGCGCTGCCTCTTATTCGACGGTTTTATGAAATGGGATTCAATATAGAGGCAACAGTCGGAACCGGAGAGTTTCTGAAAGCGCATGGGATTCGCACTCGTATCCGCAGAAAGCTTAGTGAAAACAGCACCGAAATTCTGGAAGCGATAAGATCCGGCTATGTAAGCTATGTCATTAACACAAGAGCCATTTTATCCGGCGTTCATTATGAAGACGGACTGGCGATCAGAAGGACAGCCATCGAAAACAACGTAACGATGTTTACCTCTTTGGATACCGTAAAGGTACTTCTGGACGTGCTGGAAGAAATTACCATAGGTGTTTCGCCTCTTTACGCATAAAAACAAAAAAAGGAGAACTGCAGAATGATACCAAATATGAATTATCAAAATTTAAAAGAATCTTATTTGTTTTATAATATCGCCCAGAAAACAAAAGCTTATCTGGAAGCACATCCGGGAGCGCATCTCTATAGAATGGGAATTGGCGACGTTTCTCTGCCGCTTTGCGATGCCGTTATCCAAAAACTTCATGAGGCAGTAGAAGATCAGGCTCATAAAACAACCTTTCATGGATATATGCCGGAATGCGGAGATACGGAACTTCGGACAACCATTGCGGCATACTATCAAAAAAGAGGAGTAAAATTAAGCCATGAGGAAGTCTTTGTCTCCAGCGGGGCAAGTGATGAGCTGGGAGATATTTTGGATTTGTTCGGAAAAGAAAAGACAGTGCTGATCATGGAACCGGCTTATCCTGCTTATGTGGATGCGAACGTGATTGCCGGAAACACGATTATCCATATTCCGGCGGGAGAAGAGAACGGATTTGTTCCTGTGCCGGATCCGGACATTGCGGCAGACGTGATCTACATCTGCTCTCCGAATAATCCAACCGGCGCTGTATTTGACCGGGAGGCATTACAGGCATGGGTGGATTATGCCAACAAAATGAATGCCATCATCCTGTTTGATGCCGCATATGAGGCATTTATTGAAGAAGATGACATCCCCCACAGTATTTTTGAAATCCCGGAAGCGAGAACCTGTGCCATTGAAATTTGCTCTTTGTCTAAGACCGCGGGCTTTACAGGAACACGCTGCGGATATACAGTCATTCCAAAAGAACTGTTTCGCGGCGGAATGAGTCTGAACCAGATGTGGGTAAGAAACCGGACGACGAAAACAAACGGTGTATCTTATCTTATCCAAAAAGGAGCTTCGGCTGTATTTACGGAAGAAGGACAGCGGCAGATTCGGGAGGGGATTCAAATCTATAAAAAGAATGGAAGATGTCTGACGGAAGTACTGGATCGGCTCGGCATCTGGTACTGCGGAGGGAAAAACGCTCCTTATATTTGGATGAAATGCCCGAATGGAATGGGAAGCTGGGAGTTTTTTGATTACCTGCTTAATGAAATCCAGGTAGTGGGAACGCCCGGAGAAGGGTTTGGAGCGTGCGGCGAGGGATATTTCCGTTTCTCTACTTTCGGGTCGCCGGAAGATACGAAAGAGGCGGCTGGAAGGCTGGAACTGCTTCTTCAGAAACTGCTTTGATTTCGGGCCGTCATGAACCTGCCTGTAAGGGAGCGCGGTTTTAATCTTATAAATTTTACTTTGATTTAACAATGAAGCGCTAGTCGATTTTACATGTTTTTTATACAATGATATCACAGCGGTAAAATGTAATGTTGTGAAAATGAAGAAAAGATGATATGCCGTACATCCGGTATTTACAATGAGATGAGGAAATTTTGCCTAAAACGTAGGACGAGCGGACATCGGCTCTCTTTTCGGTCTTCATATCAAAGACTGAAGAGCTTGCGATGGAGCTGAAAAAAGATTATACTATTGCCATAGTTACATATAATATGCAGCAGGCAGTGCGCATGTCTGCCAATACGCATGTCTGCCAATACGGCGTTTTTCCTTCTCGGAGAAGTGTGGAATGCAACAATACAGAAAAACTGTTTTCAATACCGTCAGATAAAAGAACGGAAGACTATATCACAGGGAGGTTTGGTTAAGCTATGCGTAACAGATTTGACAGACAGCTTCATTTATTGGACGAGCAGCTTACCCATATGGGCGAGTTGTGCGAGACTGCGATTGCAAAAGCAACGCAGGCATTGAAGGACGGAAGCATTGAACAGGCAAAAGTGATCATTGCCGAGGATGAGGAGATTGATCAGATTGAAAAAGATATTGAACGTCTCTGTCTGAAACTTCTCCTTCAGCAGCAGCCCGTGGCAAAGGATCTTCGCAGGATTTCTGCGGCTCTGAAAATGATCACAGATATGGAACGTATCGGAGATCAGACATCGGATATTGCAGAGATCATTTTGTCGTCAAAAGGAGTTGCGGCTACAGATGAGATCCATGTAATCGGTACGATGGCATCTGAGGTGAGCAAGATGGTCCGCACCAGCGTCACGGCATATGTTGAGAAAGATTTAGAGCTTGCACGCAACGTGATGAAGGCGGACGATGAGATCGATCAGTATTTCGAGGAAGTGCGGGATGAGATGATCGAGTTTATAAGAGAAGAAAAAGGCGAGAACGGGAAACGCATTTTTGATCTGATCATGGTGACAAAATATCTGGAACGTATCGGAGATCATGCGACGAATATTGCCGAATGGGTAGAATTTTCCATTACGGGAGTGCATAAGGATCATGCGATCATACATGCGGAATAATGAACAAAACAAGTAAAGGAGAACTGGAAGAATGATATATTGCGTGGAAGATGACGACAATATCAGAGAACTGGTCATATATACATTGGAGACAACGGGGCTTAAAGCCAGAGGGTTTGCGGATGGTTCGGCCTTTACGGAGGCTCTGGCGTTTGAAACGCCGGAGCTTATTTTGCTTGATATCATGCTTCCGGGAGAAGACGGTCTGGAGATATTAAAAAAATTAAAATGTTCGTCCAAGACGAAAAGTATTCCGGTGATTATGGTAACTGCAAAAGGATCGGAATATGATAAAGTGATCGGTCTGGATTCGGGAGCGGACGATTATGTGACAAAACCGTTTGGGATGATGGAGCTTGTTTCCCGCATCAAGGCGGTTCTTCGCAGAAGCAAAGGATCGCAGGAAAGGGAAAATCCGGAAATACAAGGAGTTCATATTGATGTGAAGAAACATGAAGTGACCGTAGATGGACGGACAGTACCTCTTACATTAAAAGAATTTGAACTGCTTGAAAAGCTGATGAGAAACGAAGGAATTGTTTTGACAAGAGATCAGTTGCTTACAGAAATATGGGGATATGATTTTGACGGAGAAACAAGAACTGTTGATGTACATATCAGGACGCTTAGACAAAAGCTGGGTGAAAAGGGAGAAATCATTCAGACAGTACGCGGAGTCGGGTATCGCATAGGAGGAAGCGCATGAGTATAAAGAAAAAAATCCAGCAAAGCATGACTGTGATTTTGACGGTAACTCTTGTGCTTGCTTATGTGATCCTTTCGGTTATCCTTTATAATCGGAATATGAATCTGCTTCAGACAGAAGTAAAACAGGAAGCGGCATATATTCGTGAAGCGATCAATTTGTCTGACAGCGATTATATGAAACAGATGGATAATGTTGTGGAAAGCACAAGGGTGACGCAGATCAAAGCAGACGGAACGGTTCTCTATGATTCACGCAGAGATGCAGACATCCTTAAAAACCACGGAAACCGAAAAGAAGTCAGAGAAGCTCTTTCTAAAGGAGAAGGGGCAGACGTAAGAAAGTCAGAAACGGTAGGGAAGGATATGTATTATTATGCTCTTCTTCTCAACGACGGAACGGTGCTGCGCGTATCCAAGTCGATTGATAATCTGGCAAGTACCGCAGTCAGTCTAATGCCGGTGATGGGAATTCTTGCCGTACTGACAATATTGTTCGCTTTCGCTTTGGCAAGATGGCAGACAAACCGATTGATCAAACCGATCAATGAACTTGATCTGGAACGTCCATTGGACAGTGATATTTATGAGGAATTAAGTCCTTTGCTGGAGGCGATGGACCGGCAGAACAGAGAAAAAGAAGCGGTTGCGAATATGAGGAAAGAGTTTTCCGCAAATGTATCTCACGAACTGAAAACGCCGCTTACGTCGATTTCCGGCTATGCGGAAATCATGAAAAACGGATTGGTCCGTCCGGAAGATATTTCCGGTTTTTCGGAACGCATCTACAAAGAGGCGCGCAGACTGATCACCCTGATCGAAGATATTATTAAATTATCAAAGCTTGATGAAGAATCTGTGGAATTGGAAAAAGAAGATGTGGATCTGTATGAACTGACGAGGGAGATTGTCAGTCGTCTTTCGCCGCAGGCGGCACAGAAAAATATTCGGATCGAACTTTCGGGAGAATCTGTTCATTATCATGGAATCCGGCAGATATTAGATGAAATGGTTTATAATGTCTGCGAAAATGCAGTAAAATATAACTATGAAAACGGAAAAGTTTCGGTTTGGGCGGGAAATACGTTGAATGGACCGAAAATCAGTGTGTCAGATACAGGTATAGGAATTCCGAAAGAACATCAGGAACGCATATTTGAGCGGTTTTACCGAGTCGATAAAAGTCATTCAAAAGAGCGCGGAGGAACGGGACTCGGACTTTCGATCGTCAAGCACGGAGCGCTTCTGCATGGGGCGAAGGTCAGTGTGGAAAGTGAAGAAGGAAGAGGAACGAAGATCAGTATGCAGTTTCCGCGAATTTGTCAGAAATAAATAGGAACACCGATAAAACATAAAGGGTCTGGTATCAGGCTCTTTTTTGTTCTCTTAAGAAGCTTGAAAAATCCATCAGAAAAAGTTTAATTAAAAGTTTGAAAAATTATAAGATTGTGCTATTATACATATAACAAATTCCGAAAGGAGAAAGATATGATCATAGAAGTTGATTTTAACAGTGATGAAGCGATTTATATTCAGCTTTGTAATCAGATCATCATGGGGATCGCTACATCGGTCATTCATGAAGGAGATTCACTTCCGTCGGTGCGGCGTCTTGCGGATACGATCGGCGTCAACATGCACACGGTAAACAAAGCATATAGTGTACTGAAGCGGGAAGGCTATATCAGTCTTGACAAGCGAAGAGGAGCTGTAATTTCTCTTGATATTGATAAGTTAGAGGAACTGCAGGTGATGAAAAGACAGCTTCAGATCGTTCTTGCAAGAGGCTGTTGTAAAAATATTTCGAGGCAGGAAGTGCATGAACTGGTAGATGAGATATTCGATGATTATGAATAATTTGTTTTAGCAGATTTGAAAGCAAAATAACCGACAGGAGGAACTTATGCATATTTCATATACAAAACAGGCGGCAAATGCAGTCAGATATGCTGCGAAGAAAGCAAAGGAGATGAAGCATCCTTACATAGGTACGGAACATCTGCTTCTCGGACTGCGGGAGGAGTTTTCGGGGGTTGCGGGACAGGTGCTTGCGCAAAACGGCGTTGAGACAGAAAAGATCATGCAGCTTATGGATGAACTGATCGCTCCCCGGGAGGAGATGCCCGCATCGCAGAAACCGAAAGAAAGTCCAAGGCTTCGCTATATCCTCGCGAACAGTGAGAAGGAAGCGCATCGTCTCCGTACAGCCGAGGTCGGAACGGAGCACTTGCTTTTGTCGATGATACGGGATGTGGACTGCGTCGCCGCAAGAATTTTGATCACGCTGAATATCAGCCTTCAAAAACTTTTAAAAGATATTTTAAATGCATCGGGAGTCGATCCGAAAGATTATCAGGATGAACTTCAGGACGAGTCGAGAGGAAGCGGCTCTGTGATCGAGCAGTATTGTACAGATATGACGGCTCGGGCAGAGGAGGGAAAACAAGATCCCGTTGTAGGCAGGGAAGAGGAGATGTATCGCCTTATGCAGGTGTTAAGCCGCAGGACGAAAAACAATCCCTGTCTGATCGGAGAGCCGGGAGTAGGAAAAACGGCGGTTGTGGAAGGTCTGGCGCAGCGTATCGCGGCAGGCGTTGTTCCGGAAAAAATGAAAGATAAGCGGATTTATACGCTTGATCTTCCGGGAATGATCGCAGGGTCTAAATACCGGGGTGAATTTGAAGAACGTATGAAAGGTCTGATCTCGGAAGTAGAGTCCAACGGAAATATTATTTTGTTTCTTGACGAGATCCACACAATGATCGGAGCGGGAGGAGCAGAAGGGGCGATCGATGCATCCGGCATCTTAAAACCGTCTCTTGCAAGAGGGGAACTTCAGTTGATCGGAGCGACGACGATCACGGAATACCGGAAATATATCGAGAAAGATGCGGCTCTGGAGCGGCGTTTTCAGCCGGTATCGGTAGAAGAACCTTCGAAAGAACAGTGTCTTGAGATATTGAAAGGGTTGAAAGGAAGATACGAATCGCATCATAAGGTGCTGATTAGAGACGAGGCGCTGGAAGCGGCAGTTTCGATGTCCGAGCGGTACATTACGGATCGTAACCTTCCCGATAAAGCAATAGATGTGCTTGACGAGTCATGTTCAAAAGTCAGTCTGAAAGGATATAAAGTACCGGAAAACCTGACGGCTTTGGATCTTCGCCTGAAAGAACTGGAAAAGCAAAAAGAAGAGAGTATTAAAAACGGTTGTTTTGAAGAGGCTTCGCTTTTACAGAAAGAGCAGGAGGAGGCAGAGAAAAAATCGGAGCAGCTAAAAAAACGTTTTCAGAAAAAAACATCTTCTTCTCAGCCGGAAGTGACAGAAGAAGATATAGCGGAAGTTGTTTCCGCATGGACAAAGATCCCGGTTCAAAAACTTGCGGAAAGCGATACGGATCGTCTTAAGAAACTGGAAAGTGTCCTCCACCAGAGGGTCATCGGTCAGGAGGAAGCTGTGAAAGCAGTTGCCCGTGCGGTAAAGAGGGGGCGTGTAGGATTGAAAGACCCGAAACGCCCGATCGGTTCGTTTCTGTTTTTAGGACCTACAGGCGTCGGAAAAACAGAGTTGTCGAAAGCGCTTGCCGAAGCGATGTTCGGCAATGAAGAATCGATGATCCGTGTTGATATGTCCGAATATATGGAGAAACATTCCGTCTCTAAAATGATCGGATCTCCGCCGGGATATGTCGGACATGAAGAAGGCGGTCAGCTCAGCGATCAGGTGCGTACACATCCTTATTCGGTACTTTTGTTTGATGAGATCGAAAAGGCGCATCCCGATGTGTTTAATATTCTTTTGCAAGTATTGGACGACGGACATATTACGGACTCCAAAGGGCGGAAGATAGATTTTTCCAATACCGTTATCATTATGACATCAAACGCGGGAGCAAAAGCGATCATAGAACCTAAGAAGCTTGGATTTGCGGCAAAAGATGATCCTGCAGGCGATTATAAGCGTATGAAACAAAACGTGATGGATGAAGTAAAACAGATCTTTAGACCGGAGTTTTTAAACCGTATTGATGAGATCATCGTATTCCATGCTCTCGAGAAAACGCATATGAAAAAGATTGTTACGCTTATGTGCCGGGATTTTACAAAAAGGATCGAAGATCAGATGGATATCCGCCTGACTTTACGGGAGTCGGCAAAAGCGCTTATTGCGGAAAAAGGAACGGATGCAAAATATGGCGCAAGACCTCTTCGCCGCGCTCTGCAGACAGAATTGGAAGACAAACTTGCGGAAGCGATCCTGAACGGAGAAGTGAAGCGGGGAGACTGCATTGAGGCGGGAACTGTGAAAAAAGAGATTCGCTTCATTCGGAAAGAAGATCGTTTATAGGAGTAGAAAAATCAAATATTTTATATTATAATGGTACAAAGGTCAAAGGAATGCGAAAGACAATGATTTACACAAAACATATCCTGTGATCACATTGTGAAATACTTAGGAGGAAAATGAAGATGGCAGCAGTGAAGGAATTATTGCGCGCGGAGAATGACGGAAGTCTCAGTTTCGGAGACTACACTCTTTCGGAAAAAACGAAGAAAGATAATTATGAATTTGAAGGTGATATTTATAAAGTAAAAACCTTTTCGGAAATTACAAAACTTGAGAGGAACGGAATGTTCGTTTATGAATCTGTTCCGGGAAGCGCAGTGGAAGGTTTTAAAGAGACGGATTCAGAAGTTGCGTTTTCTGTTTCCGCAAAGGGAGACGTTCAGTTTACTTTGGAATTAGAGCCGGAATGTGAGTATGAAGTATTTATTGACGGCGAGTCCGCAGGAAAGATGCGTACGAATTTAAGTGGAAAACTCAGTGTCAGCGTGGAACTTTCAGAAGGACAGGAAGCGACAATGAGAGTTGTAAAATGTTAATATATTAACTGAAAAGTTTACAAATACTTAAATTGATTTCGGGGTGGATGCTATATCCACCCCGTTTGTCTGTAGGCAGATCTTATGCTGAGAGGCGTTTAGAATCTGTCTTTTAAGATGGATGTGTCAGATCTGATTGTTTAATGAGTGTTTGATTTTGAGAAGGAGAATGAATGGCAAAAGGAAAGAAAAGTGTGTTTTTCTGTCAGAATTGCGGGCATGAAGAGGCAAAATGGCTCGGTCAGTGTCCGGGATGCGGGGAGTGGAATACATTTGTAGAGGAAAAGATCGGCAGCGGTGTGACGAAAGGCAGTACACAGGGAGCAAAAGCTGTTCGCGAGCTTGTCAGAGAAGCGAAAGTGATCCCGCTTAACGATGTAACGGCTGAAGATGACGTGCGGTGCGCTACAGGCATCAAAGAATTAGACCGCGTGCTCGGAGGAGGGATCGTTCCGGGATCGCTTGTGCTTGTCGGCGGCGATCCCGGTATCGGAAAGTCTACTTTGCTGCTTCAAGTGTGCAGGATTCTGGCCGATAAAAAGAAAGTTTTATACATTTCGGGAGAAGAATCGCAGACGCAGATCAAACTAAGGGCAAACCGTATGGGAAACTTTGCGGACGGATTGTTTCTTTTATGTGAGACGAATCTGGAGATCATAAGAGGAATTCTTGAAAAAGAGCGTCCCGAACTTGTTGTCATTGACTCTATTCAGACGATGTACAGCGAAGAAGTTTCATCCGCTCCCGGAAGTGTGTCGCAAGTAAGAGAATCGACGAATGTATTTATGCAGCTTGCAAAAGGATTATGTATTCCGATTTTCATTGTCGGACATGTGACGAAAGAAGGAACGGTAGCAGGTCCGCGTGTCTTGGAACATATGGTTGATACCGTGCTTTATTTTGAAGGAGACAGACACGCTTCTTACAGAATTTTACGCGCTGTGAAGAATCGTTTCGGATCGACGAATGAGATCGGCGTGTTTGAGATGCGGCAGAGCGGACTTGAGGAAGTGGAAAATCCTTCGGAATATATGTTGAGCGGCAGACCGGAACAGTCTGCGGGATCGGTCGTTGCATGTTCTATGGAAGGAACTCGGCCTATTTTGATCGAGATACAGGCGCTTGTATGCAGGAGTAATTTCGGGATGCCGAGGCGTACGGCTGCCGGAACGGATTATAACAGAGTGAATCTTCTTATGGCAGTGTTGGAAAAACGTCTCGGAATGGCGCTGTCTAATTCGGATGCGTATGTCAATATCGCCGGAGGAATCAGAATGAACGAGCCGGCGATCGATCTTGGTATTGTTATGGCGCTTGTTTCAAGTTACAGAAACCGCCCGGTTGATGAAAAGACGATCGTGTTCGGGGAAGTCGGACTAAGCGGAGAAGTCCGCGCGGTCAATATGCCCGAACAAAGAGTAGCAGAGGCGAAAAAGCTGGGATTCGAGACGTGTATTCTTCCGCAGGTGTGCATGAAAATGGTAAAAGATATCAAAGGAATTCGACTCATCGGGGTAAAAAGCGTAAACGAGGCGGTCGGGATGATATAAGCGCCTGTTCATGAGTAAACCGCTGACGTTAGCTGCGATAAGCACGCAGCGCGGTTTTACGAATGGCGCGGGCTGAACTGTTATGGCCTGAATTTTTTGAATGGAAAAAATATGCGGTTGTAAAAATAGTATAAGTAGAGTATAATAGCAGTAAGTTAAAAGAGAAATAACCTGAGATGTGCGATAACCTTGTTATTTTGAACCTACATTAGTTTAAACGGGATTCCTATATTTCTGTAATATGTCAGGCCTCCGACAGCAGTGGACGACAGAAAAGCAGATGCGGTTGCCCACCTAGCCGTGGCTAGGACTCAAAATACAGGGAACGGCATTTTGGGGAGTTACAAAAGATAAAGGCGGCCGTCCTGTACGACCGCTTTTTGCAATGGCGATAAGCCGAAGTTTGGGTTTGTCCCGGAGCTTGGCAGCCGTTTACAATCCCGGTACGAGCCTTTGGTGATTCCGGTGATTCAAATGAAATTAAATGGAATTATGATGTGAATATGAAAAAAAAGTGGGAAAAGATAAAAAGTCAGATATTTAAAGTTATTATAACGATAAATTCTCATCACACAGGCGCTTATGCAGCACAGGCGGCTTATTTTTTTGTGCTGTCTTTGATCCCCATATTTTTGCTTCTCTTGACGATGGTTCGCTTTACGCCGATAACGATGAGCGAAGTTATGACAGCGGTTTTGAAAGTATTTCCGGAAAGTGTTGCGCCCATGATACGTTCGATCGTATCTCAAGTATATTTTCAGTCAGGAACGATCGTTCCGGTTACGATTGTTGTAGCGCTTTGGTCAGCGGGGAAAGGCGTTCTGTCTGTCACATCGGGATTAAACAGCATCTGTGAGAATATGGAGACGCGTAATTATTTTTATCTGAGGATAAGAGCATCGTTTTATACAGTTATATTCCTATTGGCTATCGTAAGCTCCCTTGTATTATCTGTATTCGGAAACAGGATCAGCGTGATGGTATATGAGCACATTCCGTTTTTAAGCAAAGTTGTCGAATTTATTATTCGGATCAGGACGTTTGTTACATTTGTCGTGTTGACTGTTTTTTGGGATCTTGTGTACCGTTTTCTTCCGAACAGGAGAAATATGGCAAAGACAACTCTTCGCAAACAGCTTCCGGGAGCGGTGTTTACGGCATGCGGATGGCTACTTTTGTCGTTCTTTTTTTCGGTATACCTTGATGTGTTTAAAGGCTTTACAAGTATGTACGGAAGTTTGACGACGATTATTTTGATCATGCTTTGGCTGTATGGATGTATGTACATTATATTACTGGGCGGAGAGATCAATGCGCTTCTGGAAAAATTTTTGCAGAAACGGGCAGGCAATTTGAAAAAGAAGAAAGAGAAAGAAGTATAATCCCTCGGGCAAAAGCATAGTCTTTTGTTACGGGGGTGATTTATTATTGATCTATGTTGTGGAAAAAGGAGATACGTTGTCCGGCATTGCGGTAAAATTTGGCGTGCCCGTTTGGAAGATCGTTTATGATAATCAGCTAAAAGACAAAAATCAGATCGTGCCCGGGCAGGCGCTTCTTTTGTTGGAAGTTGATGAGGGGCAGGCAGAGGAAAGTACACAGCCTGAATTGGCAAAAGGGAAAACAGTCGGCGGATATGCTTATCCTTTTATAGATAAAGAAATTTTAGAACAGTCGTTTCCTGCGTTAAAAGAACTTCTTGTATTTTCTTATGGTTTTACATTTGAAGGGAATCTGGTTCCGCCTTTGCAGGACGATCTTTGGATGATAGAGACCGCATGGCGTCACGGAGCAAAACCGATCATGGTTCTTACGCCGTTTTCGGAAGGAGCTTTTAATAATCAGCTTGTAAAAGTGCTTACGGAAAATGTCGAGGTACAGGAAAGGCTTTTGGAACAGTTGACTGCGGAAGTAAGAAGGCGGGGCTTTGCGGGAGTCAATATTGATTTTGAATATGTTTTGCCTGAAAATAAAGTTCAGTATGCTGCGTTTATCGGGAAAATGAGAGAACTTTTAAGGCCGGAAGGATATACGGTATCTGTGGCAGTTCCGCCGAAGGTGTCAAACGAACAGAGAGGGCTTCTTGTAGAAGGGGCGGATTACAGACTGATCGGGGAGAACGCGGATTACGTTTTTTTAATGACTTACGAGTGGGGGTATACGTACGGACCTCCGATGGCTGTCGCACCGCTTGATAAAGTACGTCAAGTTGTCGAGTATGCTCTTAGCCAGATCCCGGCGGAAAAATTGATTTTGGGGATACCAAACTATGGATATGACTGGCAGCTTCCTTATGAGAGAGGAGTTACAAGGGCTCAGACGATCGGAAATGTGCAGGCAGTGGATCTTGCTGTTGAAAACGGCGCGTTGATCCGGTATGCGCAGACTGCCCAAAGTCCGTGGTTTACATATAAGAAAGGCGGCATGGATCATGTTGTCTGGTTTGAAGACATCAGAAGTATTCAGGCAAAATGGAAACTCGTTCAAGAGTTAGATCTGGCAGGAGCCTGGTATTGGAATTTGATGAGGAAATTTCGGGGCAACTGGCTGATGTTAGAGTCCCCGGATGCAGGAAGAAACACTTGACATGAAGCAGGGGGAAAGGAGTATGATATCAAGAGAAGATAATGAGATAAATGAAAAGGAGACGATGTGATATGAACGGAAATTTTGTTTATTGTAATCCTACGAAGCTTTATTTCGGAGAAGATTCTCTTGATTTTTTGAATGAAGAGCTTCCGAAATACGGGGAAAATGTTGTGCTTGTTTATGGTGTAGGTTCTATTAAAGAAAACGGAATCTATGATAAGGTAATAAATATATTAAAAAAGAATGAAAAAAATATCGCGGAAATCCCGGGCGTTATGCCGAATCCGACTTTGAAAAAATTGTATGAAGGAATTGAGACAGCAGGAAAGCATAAGGCAGACCTGCTGCTTGCCGTAGGCGGCGGATCGGTATGTGATTATGCCAAAGCAGTGTCTGTATCCGTGAATTGTACGGAAGATCCGTGGGAAAAATATTTTGTGCGGTTTGAAGAGCCTGACTGTGAGGTTATTCCGGTCGGTTGTGTTTTGACCATGGTCGGAACAGGGTCGGAGATGAATGCGGGATCGGTTATTACGAACGAAAAGACGAAGCAGAAGATCGGGCATGTGTTTGAAGATGAGAAGATTATGCCCAGATTTTCGATTTTGAATCCACGTTTTACAATGACACTGCCACATTATCAGATGACTGCCGGAATTTATGATATTTTTAATCATATTTGCGAACAATATTTTTCAGATACAGATGATAATACGAGCGATTATATCAGTGAAGGCTTGATGCGTTCTCTGATTCATTCAAGTAAGATCGCAAATAAAGACCCGCAGGATTATGAAGCGAGAAGCAATATTATGTGGACGGCAACATGGGCACTTAACACGCTTGTCGCATGCGGAAAATCGACAGACTGGATGGTTCATATGCTCGGACAGGCAGTAGGCGGATATACAAACGCGACGCATGGGATGACATTGGCGGCAGTTTCACTTCCGTATTATCGTCATATTATGCCGTATGGTCTTGAAAAATTCAAACGGTTTGCGGTAAATGTATGGGGCGTGGATGCTTCGGAAAAAGAAGATCGGGAAATTGCGGAAGAAGGTCTGGCAGCTATGGAAAGCTGGATGAAAGAGCTGGGGCTTGTTATGAATCTGTCAGAACTTGGGGTGACAGAAGAGATGATAGAAGGGATTGCGGATGTGACGATCGTATTCGATACCGGGTACAAGAAACTGGATCGAACAGAAATTATCGATATTTTCAGGGAAAGTCTCATATAGTAACAGTTCAGTCTGCGTCATTCGTAAAACCGCACTGCATGCTTATGGCGGCTGATGCCACTGTTTTACTCATAAACGGGCGGCCATCTGTATGGCTGAACTTGTTACCTTATATAACGAGAAGTTGAACAGTCTGTTCCGATTATGCTATACTTGACAGAGAGCTGCCGAAAGGTTCGGCAAAGAATCATCTGTACTATTTTATAAAAGTCAGGCAGAAGATCGGGAGGTTGTGATGACGGGCGGTATTGCGAAAGTAGTCATATTCAGTTTTACAGAAAGAGGAACGAAGCAGAATCGATACATATATAGGAAATTAAAGATGCAGGGGTATATCTGTGAAGGATATGCTCCTGCAAAGTATGTTATGGGAGAAAAAGGCGGGGTGAAGCAACTTCCGAAAAAAAAGGAAGATTTGATTCGGGAACGCTGGGGAAAGTGGGCATTTTTATTTATCGGTGCGGCAGGGATCGCAGTTCGGTATATTGCGCCTTATGTGAAAGATAAATTTACGGATTCGGCTGTCGTCGTGGCGGATGAAGCCGGGCAGTATGTGATCCCTTTGTTGTCCGGTCATGTGGGAGGAGCGGCAGAGCTCGCGGATCAGATAGCAAATCTGCTAGGCGCTGTCAGTGTGCATACGACTGCTACAGATGTGAGAAAAAAGTTTGCGGCTGATGTATTTGCAAAAAAAAATGCATTGTATATTACGGACAGAGAGGCGGCAAAAAGAATTTCCGCAGCGGTGCTTGACGGCGAATTGATCGGAATTTATGCGCAAGGCGATCATGCAGAAAATGCCGTAAAAAATTCAAAAGAGATGTTTTCGGATGAAGTTTGCATATGTAATACGATAGAAGAAGTAATGAAGTATCGGTATCGGGTCATTCTTGCAGATTCGTTTCCTGCGATAGATGAAAATACACTTCTTTTAAAGCCGAAAAATATTATTGTCGGACTTGGATGCAGGAAAGGAATTTCAGAAGAACTTTTAGAAAAAGGTCTTTTAGAAATTTTGAAAAAGAATCATCTGGATATGAATCAGATTGAAGCGCTTGTAAGTATTGATCTAAAGAAAGAAGAACCTGCCGTTGTTTCGCTGGCGGAAAAGTATAAAGTTCCGTTTTTGACATATTCGGCGGAAATGCTCAACGAGGTGGAAGAAGTCTCATCTGCATCTTCTTTTGTCAAAAAAATAACAGGAATAGATAATGTGTGCGAGCGTGCTGCGGTGACATATTGTAAGAAACACTGCGAGTATTTTGAACTGATTGCCGGGAAAAGCATCGAGACAGCGATGACTGCGGCAATCGCAAGACGAAATATATAAAGACAGAAGAGTGAAAGGAAAAAGGCACGGAGGAAGAAACAAATGGTATTTGAATTACAATTTTTAGATTGGCTGCAGACGCTGCAGACGCCGATTTTAAACGAAATTATGAAAGCGGTCACACATCTTGGAGACGCGGGCGCTCTGTGGATTATACTGGCGGCTGTTCTGCTGGCATTTCCGAAGACGAGAAAAAGCGGGGCGATCGTTGCGGCTGCGCTTATTGTCGATCTTGTGTTATGCAACGGGATCTTGAAAAATATATTTGCCCGCACGCGCCCGTTTGATGTAAAAGAAGGGATTTCGCTGCTGATCACGGCGCCGAAAGATTTTTCTTTTCCTTCGGGACATACGGCGGCATCGTTTACAGCGGTTGCGGCGCTGTATTTTGCAGGAGAGAAGAAACTTTGGAAAATAAGCTGTGCTGTGGCTGTTTTGATTGCGTTTTCCAGAATGTATCTGTACGTTCATTATCCGACGGATATTTTGGGCGGGATCATCGTCGGAATCGTATCAGGACTTGTCGGGGCGTATATAATAAAACGGGTACAGAAAAGAGGCGTAGTTCCGAATTAGATAAAAAGACTTGATGAATATGCAAAAATGAACGAGAAGAAATAACAGGGAATTGTTATGATAATTTAAAGCTGTTCATTTGCAGGGAGACAGACATTATGAAAAATGAAAATCAGCATTTCTCAGCAGACAGACGGAAATTCGGCAGACATTTTTGGATCGGCGCGGCAGTGGCCGGAGCGCTTTCGGCGGCGGTTATATTTACGGCGGCGAGTGCGGTTTACCGAAAGAATCGTTTCGATCTGAAAATCGGAGAAGAAAAAGTTGGATCAAAGGAATATCAGCTTTGTATGGATCTTGTAAAATATGATGTGAAGATGGAGATCCAAAAGCGGTATGACGCTTTGTACGGTGAAGATTTTTGGGAGCAAAGCTATGAAGGACAATATGGATATGAGATTTTAGCGGATCACACGGTGGAAAAGATCAAGTATATTCATGTGGTGTATGATTTGGCGGAAGAATACGGCGATGTATCCGACGGAAGCTTTGCGGCGATTGAAAAACGGTGGAAGCAGGAAAATGCAAAAAGGCAGAAAAAGGTAGAAGACGGAGAAGTCATCTACGGTCTGAAAGAATACACGTTTGACCTTTATATGCAGTATGAGATCAGTATGTATAAAGAAATTTACTGTAATGATACTGACAGAAAAGGAATGGATCTGACCGAAGAAGAAGTAGCCGAATATTACAGTCAGGGAGAATGGGTTTTTCAAGACGACGGGGAAAAGGCTGATTTGGAAACTGCGCGCATTGCGGTTGAGAGAGAACTGCGTGAGAAAAAATATGATGCCATGATCGCTCAGATGACAGAAGATTTAGAAGTAAGCGGTGATTTGGAAGCAGTTGATCGTTTTACTTTGGATCATTTAAAACGATAACAGTCAAGGCGGCGCCGGCATATGACCGGGAATATAAAGAGGCGCTTTGGAGATTGTATCAGGTGGGAAGGAGAAAAGTATGAAGAAGAAATGGGTGAGCGGAATGCTCGCGCTCTTGCTTGTCGGAACGACTGTCGGATCGATGATGCCGACAGAGGCGGTGCAGGCAGAAGAAAACAGTCAGGGAAAGACGTATTATGTCGATTCTGAAAACGGAAAAGATACAAACGACGGACTTTCTGAAGGAAAAGCATTTCAGACACTGAACAAAGTAAATGATCTTACGCTCGGAGCGGGAGACCGAGTTCTTTTGAAAAACGGATCGGTGTTTGAGGATCAGGCGCTTCATATTAAAGGAAGCGGAAGTGAAAACGCTCCTATTAAAATTTCTACATATGGGGATGAGAAAGACGGACGTCCTCAGATCAATACAAACGGTCATGGACAATGGGAATTAAATTACGGGCACAAACTTGACAATCAGAACCATAAGTGGCACGGAACAGTATCTTCGTCTATTTTGCTGAAAGATGTAGAATATATCGAAATCGAAGGACTGGAGATTACAAATGACCGGGATTCCGCAACAGATGCAGAGAAAGATAAAAATTATAAATACAATGACGCGGAATGCATGGACAGGACAGGCGTTGCCGGAGTTGCAAAAAACAAAGGAACGGTTGACCATATCGTATTGAACGATCTGTATATCCATGATGTGACAGGCAATGTTTACAATAAACATATGACAAACGGCGGTATTTATTTTATTGTTGAAAAGCCGGAGAACGAGAGCGCGACGGAAATTGCCAGATATAATGATGTGACGATACAAAACTGCTATCTTGATACGGTAAACCGTTGGGGAATTGCGGTCGGATATACATATGAATGGGCAAAATTCAAGGGCGGCGCTTTAAGTGATGAGACGATGAAAACATACGCGTCCTCAGACGTTGTGATCCAGAACAATTATTTGAATAATGTCGGCGGAGACGCGATCACGACAATGTATATCGACAGACCGGTCATCCAGTATAATGTATCGGAAAATGCGGCGGCTCAGATTAATACGACAGATTATACAGATCCGCAGCCACAGCTTGACGCAAACGGAAATCCAAACGGAAAGACGCATACAGGAGGAAGAGTCGCGGCAGGTATCTGGCCGTGGAAATGTAAAAATGCGGTGTTCCAATATAATGAATGTTTTAAGACGTTAAATGCCTCAAAAGGAAACGGAGACGGACAGCCGTGGGATGCAGATTATGGAGACGGTACAAATTATCAATATAATTACAGCCACGGAAATACGGCAAGTACGATTATGTTCTGCGGAGGCGAATCGATCAATAATACGTTCCGTTATAACATCAGCGTACATGAAGATATGGGACCGCTTGATCCGGCAGGAAACGCAGGAAATACACAGGTGTACAATAACACATTTGTGATCAAAGAAGGAATCCGGTCGATCTGGTACAGAGATTCCGGCCCGGTTACGATGGAAAACAATATTTTCTATTTTGACGGAGAGCAGCCGGCGCAGATTACAAACTGGAATCCGCGTAATAATAAAGTTTATTCCAACAATCTGTTTTATAATGTAAGTTCTTATCCGGATGATAATATTCCACACCATTTTCTTCTGTGAAAAATCCCATATTATCCATCCGTGCTTCCATCAGATATCCCATTGGAACTTCCGGCAGCATTTTCTTGCATTTGTTGATGGATACCAGATTAAAGGAAGAAAAAATCACGCGGTCTTCCATCTGGAATTCCCGCACCATATCGATTACTTTTTCTTCCAGGTGTCCGTAGTAATACACACTGTTTTTCAGTTCAATATTGGTAACCAGTCCCGTATCCTTTACCCAGGTCAGATACTCCCGCAGCGTTGGAATCCGCTGAAAGTCATATTTTCCTTCAAACTTTCCGTAGCAGTCAACAAGACACAATTCCTGATACGTATAATCACGAATATTTCCTGTTCCACTGGTCGTTCGGTCAATGGTCTCATCATGCATGATCACGATCTCATCGTCTTTCGTCAGCTGTACATCCAACTCGATGCCATAACAGCCAACTTCTTCCGCTTTTTTAAATGCCAGCATAGTATTTTCCGGATATTTTCCGCTGAATCCTCGATGTGCAAATACCTTCATTATTAGCCCTTCTTTCCTGTATCCCTGAAAATTCGGTATCTGATATTTCATGAATACATTTCTTCACTTCCCTTAGTATGACAGATTGTTGTCTGATTTTCAACTACAAACCAGACAAAACATACCACACCGGATTTTGCTGCTGTCGCAGCAGCCAGGATCTTATGCACCCACGGATTTTAACTCATTTCCCACAAAAAGAGCAGAAAACTTTATGTGCTCCATAAAATTTTCTGCTCTTTTTATTATTGGATTCCCTTGCTCACTTTAGGTTTCTGCCATTGATAATCACCGTCGACCAGTTTGCTGTCCTCTTCCTCCGGTGCCTGTGGAACTCGCAGGACAAAGACCGGATCAGTATACGGATTCTTCAGTT
>ERZ825137.2193-NODE-2193-length-23283-cov-3.836749_pt1 | contig 23283 bp, 22 predicted proteins | sample MGYA00519873_ERZ825137 | MGnify/ENA primary metagenome ERZ825137 (study PRJEB31778, sample SAMEA3449190) | human gut metagenome | biome: human gut; feature: human-associated habitat; material: faeces | place: United Kingdom | collected 2010/2012 ...
CTCAGCTTCTCCGGCACCTTGTCCGGAGAACATTTTGTATTCAATAATATTTTACTTGTCCCGTCATCAAAATGCAAGTTGTTCTTGCGAATATAGCTTTCCACAACATACATCGGCTCGTCCAGACTGAAATAGTCAAATGTGCATATAAACACGACATAGGTGGTTTTCAAATCTTTGAATTTGCTGCCTTTTTCAAGGCAGTCGGTATCCATAAGAACCTGATAATATCTGCTTCTTTTTTCAATATCATGCTTATTGGTTGTCTGCAGCTCAATATCAATCCATTCATTTGCGGTTTTCACATATGCGTCGAACCTGACTCCACGCATGTCTTTTCCGAAATCAAGGCTTGCCTGCGGTACTACCTCCGGCTCCTTTGCCTTGTCAGGCAAAAAATTATCTGCCGTTGCTATTTTTACCTCGCCTATTTCCTCATTAGGAAGTAGCAGTTCCACAATCCCTTTACAAATATCAGGATCCCTCATTACCATGGTAAATACAAAGTCATTTGTAAAAGGTCTGAAATCGTCCTTGTTCTGTGCGCTTTCATTTTGTTTTTTCTTAGTTTGTTTCTTCTTTTTTCGTTTTTTTCTGCTCATTTTTTTCTCCTTTTATTTTCAGAAAGCAAAAAACGCACAATAAAAAACCGCTTAAGTTGAAACTTAATTCAACCTAAACGGCCTATCTGTGCGTTTTCATAAATTGTCTATGCTACCATTTTACTACACCTCGTTTTTACCGTCAATTCTTTTTTTAAAATTACGCTTCGCCTTGAAATTTTAATAGCTGCAGGGAAACAATCAGAGGTGATTTTCGTTAAAAGTTTTTTGTATAAGTTTCGAGAAATATAGGCACAGCTATAATTCTACCTTACATATCCTGATATATATTGCTGTATGGAATGATATATCGTTCTTCTGCCAGTCTGTATATTACAGCACTCTTTATTGAAAAGCAGCAAAAAAGACATACCTTTGCGATATGCCTTTTTGATATTCTTTATCTCATGTCTGCCGCTATGCGTTAAGCGGATATTTAGCTGTAAGCTCTGCAACTATCTGCTTTGCTTTCTCTCTGCTGTCCGCATCTTTGATTACAAGTGAGATTGCCTCTGCCAGTTTGTCCATATCCTCTGTATTCATTCCTCTGGAGGTAACAGCCGGTGTTCCAAGACGGATACCACTTGTCACAAAAGGAGACTTGGGATCATTCGGAATAGTATTCTTGTTCGCCGTAATATGTGCTTCATCCAGCATCTTCTCAACAGCCTTACCTGTCAAGTCAAACGGGGTAAGATCCATCAGCATCAGATGATTGTCTGTACCACCGGATACAATCCTGATTCCTCTGTCCATCAGACCCTTGCAAAGAGCCTGGGCATTGTCAATAATGTTCTTCTGATACTGCTTAAAGTCATCTGTAAGGGCTTCTTTGAAGCAGACAGCCTTGGCTGCGATCACATGCATCAAAGGACCTCCCTGAATGCCTGGGAACACTGCCTTATTGAAGTTATATTTATCTGCGGCTTCCTGATTGCAGAGAATCATACCGCCTCTCGGTCCACGCAGCGTTTTATGCGTAGTTGTGGTTACCACATCAGCATAAGGAATCGGGCTCGGATGAAGTCCTGCTGCCACAAGTCCTGCAATGTGAGCCATATCAACCATCAATACTGCCCCAACCTCATCTGCAACCTCACGGAACTTCTTGAAATCAATGGTTCTTGCATAAGCGGATGCACCGGCAATGATCATTTTGGGCTTACACTCCAGTGCGATCTCCCTTAATTTATCATAGTCAATAAATCCCTCATCATTTACCCCGTAAGGCACAATATTAAAATATTTACCGGAAATATTCACCGGACTTCCATGTGTCAGATGTCCGCCATGATCCAGGTTCATTCCCATAATGGTATCTCCCGGATTACAGATTGCAAACTGTACGGCAAGATTGGCCTGTGCACCGGAATGAGGCTGTACATTCGCATAATCGCATCCAAACAGTTCCTTGGCACGCTCGATTGCAAGGTTCTCAACCACATCTACACACTGGCAGCCACCGTAGTAACGCTTTCCCGGATAGCCTTCGGCATATTTGTTTGTTAACGGGCTTCCCATAGCTGCCATAACAGCCTTGCTTACCCAGTTCTCAGAAGCAATCAGTTCAATATGACTGTTCTGGCGCTGCTGTTCATCCACAATTGCCTGTGCAATTTCCGGATCTTCTTTTCTGACTTCATCCAATGAATACATAATTCTCCTCCTCTGATTATAAATATAGGTAAGTATACCATAAGAAACCCGAAAAAGAAACATTGCTTTACTCTTTCGACAAATACTGCTAAAATATAGTGAGAATTCATAGGGGAGAACACTTTTCATGGTAAATATGGTAATTAACCCGGCATCCAAATCCGGCCACGGACTTGAAATGTGGAAGGAACTGGAAGACTGGCTTTTAAAACACAGTATTGAATATGAAGCCTTTTTGTCCAAAGGTCCTGGCGATGTCACCAGGATAGTACACGAATTATGCGAAAACGGATTATCCAAAGCCTCTTCCATGCTGCGGATTATTATTCTGGGAGGTGATGGGACCTTTAATGAAGCCCTGCAGGGAATTACCGACTTTGACTGCGTGGAAATCGGCTATATTCCTACCGGTTCCAGCAATGACCTGGCACGTGACCTTGGAATAAAGGGAGACCCTTCTTTCCTTTTATCCCGGATCCTTGTGTGTGACAAGCCACACCTTATGGACCTTGGCCGCCTGACCTATCACGACTCTGCCAGTGAGCGCTCCAGACTCCATGAAGAAAAGGACTCTGACACCCGCTATTTTGCGGTAAGCTGTGGCATCGGTTATGATGCTGCCATCTGTGAAGAGGCACTGGCATCCCACTTTAAAAACACCTTAAACCGCCTCGGACTGGGAAAACTTACCTACTTGACCATTGCCTTAAAACAGCTTATATTGACAAAGAGAGGAAATTGTACTATTACATTAGATGGTAGGGAACCTTTCGAGCTGAAAAGCTTCTTATTTATAGCAACCATGATTCACCGTTTCGAGGGTGGCGGCTTTATGTTCTGTCCGGATGCCGATGCGCAGGACGGACGCTTTAACCTTTGTGCGGTTGGACCGATTGCGAAGCTGCGGATACTCTTTGCACTGCCGTCTGCGTTAAAGGGGCAGCATTACCGCTATCCGCACATCTATCCCTATGACGGGGCTTCGGTTCACATCGAAGCAGACCGCCCGTTCTGGGTTCACACCGATGGAGAGGTCTCCAGGAAGAGCAGCTCCATCACAATTGAGTGTTTACAAAAGAAGATTCATCTATTAAAATAGGAATGTTTCTTTGTAGACATGAGGAGGAAATGAGGAAATTATGAAAAAGTTTTATGAAAGGTATAAGCATGCGATACCTCTTATTGTGTATGCATTCCTATACCTGAGCTGGTTTTCGTATCTGGAACGTACCGTACAGAACCCGCAGACGATCATCCATATGAAATGGGATGATATGATTCCGTTTTGTGAGGTATTTGTTATTCCATATTACCTATGGTTTGGTTACGTTTCCATTGTTGTACTGTACCTATTATTCAAGAATAAACAGGACTATTACAGGGCTTGTACTTTTCTTTTTACCGGAATGACCATTTTCCTGTTAGTCTCTACCCTCTGGCCGAACGGACATCACCTTCGTCCCACAGTAATGCCGAGAGATAATATTTTTACGACAATGGTCGCCGCCCTTTATAAGGCAGACACTCCGACAAACCTCTGGCCGAGCATCCACGTATATAATTCCATCGGTGCCCACCTGGCGGTTACTCATAATGAGAAGCTGCGAAAGAACAAAGTGATTTACTTCGGATCATTGATCCTGTGTATTTCCATTATTCTTTCTACTGTATTCATCAAGCAGCACTCCTGCTTTGATGTCATTACCGGTATTCTGATGGGTGCCATCATGTATGTGATTGTTTATCAGCTTGATATTATTTCGATCTATCAGACACGGCAGGCAGCCAGACGCCAACGGATGCGCGAGGTATAGACTGTTGTTATATTCTGTATTCTGCAAAATATGTAGTCGTTGCCTGATACAAATATCCAAAAGCAAAAGAGTATCTGCAGAAGATAAAATTCTTCTACAGATACTCTTTTTATATTATGTATTGTTATTTGTCTGCCTCAATCGGAAAATGAACGGTAATTTCAGTTCCCTTTCCGATTTCACTCTTTAATTCCAGCTTACCGTGATGATACTGTACCGCATGCTTCACGATGGAAAGTCCAAGACCGGTACCGCCGGAGGACTTGGAATGACTCTTATCCACGCGGTAAAAACGTTCAAATACTCTGTCCTGATGTTCCGGTGCAATTCCAATTCCGTTATCTTTCACACATAGAACAGCTTCTTCGTCCTTCCGGTCGACCATAATCTCAACCTTTCCTCCCGACAGATTATACTTAATGGCATTATCACAAAGATTATATACAATCTCATACATAAGTCTGCGAACACCATACATAATCGCGTTTCTACCTGAAAGAGAAAGGGTGATATCCCTTACACCTGCTGCAGATTCCAGATTCTGCTCCACTTCCTCTGCAATATCCATAAGGTCAAATTCCTCACAGGGAAGTTCATTTCCTTCATCTAACTGGGACAGACGGATGATGTCCTCAATAAGCGCCACAAGGCGTGTTGCTTCCTTCCGGATGTGGCCGATAAACCGTGGCATATCCTCCGGCTTTACCATACCGGTTTCAATCAGATCCGCACTTCCGATAATTCCCTGAAGCGGGGTCTTTAATTCGTGGGAAACATTCGCGGTAAACTCTCTCCGGTTCCGCTCTGCATATTCCTGTTCCGTGATATCAAATGCCAGCATAACTGCACCAAGCACCTTCCCGGCAGATTCAATCCGGCTGATATCCAGCTGGTATTCCCTTCCCATTCGTTCGATCCGGATCTCGCTGTGCCCCTCTTCAAAGGTTTTTTCAATAGCAGCACTCAATGTCCTGCTCCGGTCCAGTCTCAGGAAGTCATGTCCGACTGCTCCCTGTGTATCACTGCCAAAAATATTTCTGGCGGCAGGATTAATGCTTAACACAATTCCTTTATTATCTAATAATACCAGCCCTTCCTTCATGCTCTCTGTAATCTGGTTAAATTCGTCGGTCTTTTCTTCCAGTCTGCGAAGCTGTTTTGAAATTTCACTGCTCTGCCGGTTAATCCGGTTAAGCAAAGGAGAAATCTCTTCATAGGTTTCATTTTCCAACGGTCTTTCCAGATCCAGATTATTCAGCGGCTCTACAATCCTCTTGGAAAGACGGCTCGCAAGCACGCCGGAAAGAAGCAGGGCTCCAATAATGATAAATATAATCGGCTGCAGCATACCAAGAACCAAAAGTCCTGTTGTTGCATATTTTGCGGAAATACGCAGCACCGTTCCGTCCTCAAGACGTTTGGCATAATATCTGGTCTTTTCCATCAGTGTTGCGGAATACCGGGTTGATTCACCAATCCCCTTTTCAAAAGCAGTCTTTACTTCAGCACGGTCCTTATGATTCTCCAGTTCCTCATTTCCTGTTTCTGTATCATAAAGAACCGTTCCATCTGTATCAATCCAGGTCAGCCGATAATGATCAGACTGCAGATGTTCTAAATAATCCACGCCATCCTTTATAACAGAAACAGACGCCAGATTCAGTTCATCCGTCAGCTGCCCCTTCTGGATGTTTCCAAAATACTCATAAAATACTCCCAATATAATTGTCAGACTGGCAAGCAGTACGGTTGCAGCGACAATTATAATCGATTGAAAGATTTTCTTTGTCATGATTTAGCCTCCAGACGGTACCCTACATTGCGTACCGTTTCAATCAGTTCTCCGTAGTCCTTAAGCTTCTGCCGCAGCGTCCGGATATGCATATCCACGGTACGGGTATCCCCGCAGTAGTCCATTCCCCAGACCTCATTAAACAGCTGGTCTCTGGTAAACGCCATGCCCGGATGTGACAAAAACAGCCGGAGAAGCTCAAACTCTTTATAGGTCAATGTAATTCTTTCTCCATCTATGGTTACAGTGTGTTCATCGATATTTACAATCAATCCGCCGGTTTTAAGCAAATGCTCTACCTGACGCGGCTGGCATCTGCGCAGAACCGCTTTCACACAGGATACGAATTCCATTACACCGAACGGTTTCGTAAGATAATAATCCGCACCCAGATCAAGTCCCTGAATCTTATCATATTCCGCTCCCTTTGCCGTTGCCATAACGACCGGAATCTCTCTGGTTTCCGGATCCTCCTTCAGCTTCTGCAAAAGAGTGATTCCATCAATTCCGGGAAGCATTACATCCAGCACAACAAGCTCCGGCTTCTGATTCTTTAACTCCTTCAGAAAGGAGGTTCCATCCTCAAAGCCCTTTGCTTCATAGCCTGTGGACTGTAATGCATATACCTCAATATCGCGAATGCTTGCATCATCTTCTACACACCAAATCATTTCTATTCCTCCTTATGGACTCCCGTAACGGAAAAGATCACCCATTTTGCAATATTTACTGCGTGATCCGCAATACGTTCATAATATTTGGCAATGATCAGCAGATCTATCGCATATTCACCGTCCTTCGGGTCATCCGCAATCTTCCGGATCAGATCTTCCTTCACACGGTCAAAATACCGGTCTACAATATCATCATCCTTAATTACCTTTTCTGCTAACATTATATCATGTTTTACAAACGCATCAACGCTTTCGGTCACCATACCAATGGATGCCTTCGCCATTTCAGGAAGCAGAATATCCTCCTTCCGATCTTCTTCCTTAAGGAAGCAGATGATTTCAGCAATATCCTCTGCCTGATCCCCGATCCGTTCCATGTCCGTAATCATCTTAAGAGCTGCGGAAATCTGACGAAGATCCTTTGCTACCGGCTGCTGCTGCAGTAGAAGCCGCAGGCACATCGATTCAATTGTACGCTCCTTCTGGTCAATCTGGGCATCAATCGGTGCAATCTGTACTGCCAGAGATTTGTTTCCTTCTGCAAGTGCACGGGATGCCAGTTCAATTACTTCTTCACATAAGGCTCCCATTTCAATCAGCTCTTTGTTCAATAATGCAAGCTGTTCATCAAAATGACTTCTCATCATCCAAACCTCCCTGTTATATAATCTTCCGTTCTCTTATCCACAGGATCGGAGAACATTTTTTCCGTATCCCCATATTCCACAAGCTCGCCCAGCAGGAAAAATGCAGTTCGGTCCGAAATACGCACAGCCTGCTGCATATTATGGGTAACAATAATAATGGTATATTTTTTCTTCAGTTCTTCAGCAAGCTCCTCGATTTTCAAGGTGGAAATCGGATCAAGGGCGCTGGTCGGCTCATCCATCAGAAGTACTTCCGGTTCTACAGCAAGCGCTCTTGCAATACAAAGTCTCTGCTGCTGCCCACCGGAAAGTCCTAACGCATTCTTCTTAAGACGGTCTTTTACTTCATCCCAGATTGCTGCACCACGTAAAGAACGCTCCACAATATCATCGAGCTTTGCTTTATTCTTTACCCCATGCGTACGCGGTCCATAGGCAATGTTATCATAAATACTCATCGGGAACGGATTCGGCTTCTGGAATACCATTCCGACCTCTCTTCGCAGATCATTTACATCCACATTTGAAGCAAAAATATTCTGCTCCTTGTATTTAATTTCTCCTGTGATTTTTACATCCGGAATCAGATCATTCATACGGTTGATGGTCTTTAAAAAGGTGGATTTACCACAGCCGGACGGACCGATCAATGCGGTAATGCTTTTTTCCTGGATCTCAATATTAATATCTGTCAGTGCCTGATGGTTTCCATACCACAGGCAAAGATCATGTACCGTCATAATGTTGTTCATCACTTACATATCCTTTCTCTTTTTGAAATACTTTCCAACCAGTACTGCCGCAAAATTGATAAGCATGGTGAGAATCATAAGAATCGCCGCAATTGCAAATGCCACTCCGAATTCTCCCTGTTCCTTTGCATATACATAAAGAGCTACTGTCAGTGTAGCTCCGGCACTGCCAAGTCCTTTTACGATATTATTAAGTGCATGGGCAAAGCCGGCGGTGAAAAGCAGGGCTGCGGACTCTCCCAGAATTCGTCCAACCGACAGAATACATCCGGTAATGACACCATCAATACATCCGGGCAGTACTACGGTACGGATCACTCTCCATTTACCCGCTCCCAATCCGAATGCACCCTCACGGTAGCTTTGCGGAACGGTCTTAAGACTCTCCTGGGTAGTACGCATGATCGTTGGAAGGTTCATAATTACCAGTGTCAGGGCTCCTGCCAGCAGGGAAGTCTTCATATTCAGGAACTGGCAGAAGAACAGCATGCCAACCAGTCCATAGATAATAGACGGAATACCGGACAGGGTTTCTGCCGCATATTCAATTACGGTAACCAGCTTCTTATTGGCTGCATACTCGGTCAGATAAATTGCCGCCCCTACACCAAGAGGCAGAACAATCAGCAGGGTTGCAAGTACTATATAAATTGTGTTCAGGATATCCGGCAGAATTCCGATACGGTCCGCCAGATAACTTGGTGATGTAGTCAGCAGCTCGAAGGAAATATTGGGAAGTCCCTTAATAAACACATATCCGATCAGAAAAAGAACAAGGAGAGTAGTGAGTCCTGCGGAGATCCACATCAATACTTTCATCATCCAAATATAAAACACACGTCTGTGTGTCATTCCACCATGTTTCATCTTAAGCCTCCTTATCCCGTTTCAGGAAAAAGTTTAAAGTTGCATTAATCAGCATAATGAACAGGAACAGTACCAGTGCAATGGAAAACAGTGCCTGCCTCTGTAAGCCTGATGAATAAGACATTTCACTTGCCACTGCTGTCGTAAGGAACCGGACGCTCTGGAACAGCTCCGGCATGTTGGGTACATTTCCTGATACCATCATGACTGCCATTGCTTCTCCGATGGCTCGTCCGACACCCAGTACTACGGCTGCTGCAATACCACTTTTTGCAGCCGGCACCGATACCCGGAAATAGGTTTCCACAGGCGTGGCTCCAAGAGCCAGAGAAGCATCCTCATACTCCTTCGGTACTGCTTCAAGACTCGTCATGGACACCTTAATAATGGAAGGCAGGATCATAATGGCTAATACAATAATGGCTGCCAGTAAGCTTGCTCCATCCGGAACATGGAACAGCTTGCGGATCCCCGGCACAAGCACCTGCATACCCACGAGACCATATACAACAGAAGGAATTCCGGCAAGGAGACTTACTGCGGATTCCATGACGGTGCGCACCTTCTTCGGTGCCACCTTTGCCAGATATACTGCTGTGAGGAACCCAAACGGAACTCCCAGCAGAATCGCTCCTGCGGTTCCATAAACACTGGTCAGAATAAACGGCAGAATTCCATAGGAAGGCTCTGCTGCCGTGGATGCCCACGTTTTGCCAGACAGAAAAGGAATAAGTCCGATCTGCCGGATGGCAGGTATGCCGGAAATGATCAGATACACCGAAATCAGCAGCACACAGCCTACTGTAATCAATCCGAGCACCAGGAAAATCCCGTGTATGAAGTTTTCAAAAAATTGCTTCTTTTTCATGTTATTCACCTGTTATAATTAATTTCTCTACTGTTATCAAACGATATAACGTAATGATATCCAGACAGCAACCCGGATGTCTCTCCTTAAGATGTCATGCTGTCTGGATGTCAGGTTTGTTTCTCTTTGATGCTTAGCCGCATCCGGTTTAATGTCTAAATCCGATTTTATTATTTTGAGCCGGATTCCCTGATATCTTAGTTCGCTGCTACTGCTCCGGCCTCGGAAATGATGCCTGCTGCATCAGCAGAAGTGATGTAGTCGAAGAACTTCCGGGCAGTTGCGGATAATGCCACACCGTCCTTGGTTACCAGTACGAATGGACGCTGGATGACGTAAGAACCGTCTTTTACGGTATCTTCCGTAGGAACCACACCGCCTACGGAAAGTGCTTTTACACTATCCTTTACAGAAGCAAGGGAAGCATATCCGATTGCATCCGGGTTCTGGGCTACGGTTGTGATTACATCACCTGTAGAGGTTAATTCCTGACGGTATGCACATGCATCTTCAGTTTCGGTAATGGATTCGAAGCCATCTCTCGTACCGCTTCCTGCCTCACGTCCGATCAGAACGATTTCTGCATCATTTCCACCGACTTCACTCCAGTTTTTAATTTCACCCTTATAGATCCTAGCGATAGTGTCAATGTCAAGATCAGCAACAGGATTTTCCGGATTTACGATAATTGCAATTCCATCATAAGCAAGTACTGTCTGTGTTAAGCCTTTTGCAACCTCTTCATCCTTTAAGTTTCTGCTGGAAAGTCCGATATCACATCTTCCTTCCTCTACTGCTGTAATACCTGAACCGGATCCGGTCGGATTGTAGGTAAAGGTTACTCCATCGTTCTGTGCCATGAAGGATTCTCCCAAAGCACCGATCACCTTCTCCATGGAAGTAGATCCATCGGTAGATACGGTTCCGTTATCCTCGGTTGTCTGTGCAGGTGCTTCTGCTTCTGCAGTCGCGTCTTCTTCCAGTGCTGCCTCTGGTGTTATCTCTGTTGCTGCCTCAGCTGTAGCTTCGGTTGCGGTATCCGTTGCTGTGGTTGTGTTAGATCCACATCCTGCCAGGAGTGCTGCTCCTGCAAGAGCCATAACAAATACACTTAATTTCTTTCTCATAATAAATCTCCTCTCGGTTCACCTTTTGTTTTTGATTCCGGTGATGTTTTGTTTGTTTTGATCTTATGTATCTCATCATAAAGACTGCTTGTAAAATGAAAAAGTGTGCTTATGTAAAATGTTTGTCAAGGCCGGAAAAGGAAATGTAAAAGGCAGAACCCATTTCTGAGTTCTGCCCTATTCAGTACCGTTGGTTTCTATACCACCACTCTAGCGTACTTGTCATAGTACATCTTCGCCTGTTCTCTGGTTAATGAAAACCAGCGAACCAACTTTCCGATAATCGTCTCCTCTGTCCGGTGCTCTTCCTGATTATCAAGAATCATCCGTTCTATGCTTCGTTCCCGCTCTTCCTCTTGTCCGCTTCTCTTATACTGTTCAAATAATTCACACACTTTTACATCATCCTCCTCTTTCGTCTTCATTTCCTGCATCATGGATAAGGTATCTTCTACATTTTCATCACCAGACAGCACACGCAGAAGCTTAATCAATGCTTCCTTGTGCACAATCTTCCGGTCGGAACAATAACCGTTTCCTTCTGCCAGATAATCAACTACGATACGCATATCACTTTGAAATAATCTTCTCGTTTCTGCCGACAGATTTCTCATTTCAAACACATGCAATTTCAGATTGTCGGTAAACTTAAGCAACGTTTCCGATGCATCCCGGTTATGTAACAGTTCATGCAGGCTTTCCCTGCAATTCCATCGCTCCTCACCCCAGTACAGTACCAGTTCTATTACTGGGAAGAAGGCATTTTTCCTGCTTTTATACTGCTCACGGTATGCACCACCGACGTAACCAGCCTTACGAAACAGCATTTTTGAATCGACTCTGCTCTGATTTGCAAACAGATACATGGCTCTGACACGACCGGAATGCATTTCATACTTACCTACATCCTCCAACTGATTTCTCAGCTTTTCCTGTCCCTGATACAACGTTTCTGTCGGTGCCGCCAGAAGATTTTCCTGCTTTACTCTCTGCTGTCCTTCATGCAAGAATACATTCAGCAGATCGGCTGCCACATCCGGATATGCTTCAAAATCCTTCATCACAAGATCCTTTGTGTCCTTGTTTTTCATTCTTCTCCTTTTGCAGGAGCAAAATGATACAACAAAATCTCCTTCTCCTGCTTATCTTTTGTTTTCTCTGGGAATAAGCATAGATTCTGGAAGCGTAATATCTGCGCCAAGTTATTATTCGTGAATACTGGTAACGAAATGTTCCTTAATGAATTTTAGATTTCGATTCAAACAATTCTGTCATATGCTTAATCTGATTTGTAAGTTCAATATAACAGAATATTTAGTAGATTTCAACATGTTTTTCAAGAAATTTATGATTTTCTTTGGTGGTTTGTTACTGTTCATGCAGCAGCCAGACACTTGCTGTCAGGCTGCGTAAGAACATGACTCAGGAGTGAGCAGGCTCCTTTTGCGAAGCAAAACTTTAAATGAGCCTGCGAATCGTTACTTGCCATGCATCCAGAGAAGCTGCCAGTGGCAGGTTTGATGGTGGAACGAGGTACGAGTGAACAGTAACGAAAATGCCGAAAAGGGTTGCGAAAATGAAAACAACGTATTAAAATAATAAAAATGTAATAGAAATTTTACAGAAATTTAATTTTTACGGAGTGAATCAATTAGGAATGCAATATACGAGAGAAACCGCAATTGCACGGTTAATAAAAAGCTTCAGTTCCTGCTATGACATTCATCCGGCCGAAGATGACCGGAACCCAATCACAGCTCGCTGTGATTTTTTTGAGCATTCAGGAAGATATGTGATATCGAAAAAGGCTGAATTGTGGACAGCAGACAACGAAGAATTTCTTTATCTGATAAATATTCCGCATCTGACACGTGAACTGTATGAGAAGTGGCGCGATTATGTACATGCGGATGGGATGGAAAGGCTCCACATCGGGCCGGGACATATGTCTTCTTTTATTACACCCGTTTTTATCTGTGACACGTGTGAGGAGGACGCAAGACGGGCATTGAAAAAATGCCGCATTTCCAAAAGTTTTCATTTTTCACTGCATGGCTGGATGGATCATCATACGGCTCTGGTGGAGCTGTCAACAGGACAGATTGACGCGAATCCGGGCGGCCGTCATACAGCGAAATTTTTGAAAAAAGTACTATATTCATCAAGAATGAAGGGAGATAAGTAACATGAATTCATTAGTACTTCTTCTGATCTGCGTTGCCATTCTGGTAATCGGCTACATCTTTTACGGTGGCTGGCTGTGTAAACAGTGGGGCGTAGGCGAAGGAAACAAAGAAACACCTGCACATACTATGGAAGACGGTGTGGACTATGTTCCGGCAAAAGCACCGGTTCTGATGGGACATCATTTTTCATCCATCGCGGGTGCTGGTCCTATTACAGGACCGATTGGTGCAGCAATTTTCGGATGGCTGCCCGTAGCCCTCTGGATTTTAGTTGGAGGAATTTTCTTCGGTGGTGTACATGACTTTGGTGCGCTTTTTGCTTCTGTCCGCAATAAAGGTATGTCCATTGGCGAAATTATTTCTGCTAATATGAGCAAACGGGCCAAGAGACTGTTTATCATTTTCTCTTATCTGACACTGATCCTTGTGGTAGCTGCATTTGCTTCTATTGTAGCAACTACCTTTGGTGCAGTATATGATGAGAGTGGTGCGGTAGATATGGTCAAATCTGCGACTCCTGCATCGGTAGCAATGATTTCCCTGCTCTTTATTGTTGTGGCTATTGCATTTGGTTTCTGTGTATACCGTCGCAATATGCCGATGGGGATTGCTTCCGTAATCGGTGTACTTGCAATTGTTGCAATTATGGCAATCGGCATGAATTTCCATCCAATTTACCTGTCTACGAAGACCTGGATGTGGATTGTTGGTCTTTATATTGCCATTGCTTCCGTAACACCGGTATGGATTCTGCTTCAGCCGCGTGATTATCTAAGCTCCTTCTTATTATATGCAATGCTTGGCGTAGCAGTATTTGGTGTTATCGTAGCACATCCTACCTTTGACTCCAGCTTCCCTGCATTTGGCGGATTTGCAGTAGACAATGGCAACGGTACACAGTATCTGTTCCCGGTATTGTTTACAACTGTTGCATGTGGTGCAATTTCCGGTTTCCATTCACTGGTTTCTTCCGGAACGACCTCCAAGCAGCTGGATAAGGAAACGGACGCTAAGCCGATCGCTTACGGTGGTATGTTATTAGAGTGTGTACTTGCCGTACTTACTCTTTGTGCAATCGGATATGCATACAAGTGGAATGCAGCAAATCCGGACAACGCTTTAGTTGGTGCAACCGCAATCTTTGGTGGTGGTATCGCCCACATGATCGATGACATTATTCCGGGAAGCTACAAGATTTTAAATTCCTTACTGGTATTAACTTATTCCGCATTCTGTCTGACCTCTCTGGATACGGCAACACGTCTTGCACGTTTCATGTTCCAGGAGTTCTGGCTTGAACCCGGACAGACACCGAAGGATATCAAGGGTGGATTCAAGAAGGTTATGGTAAATCCGTACTTTGCAACCATCCTTACCGTAGTTCTCGGTATCTTGCTTGGTATGACCGGATATGCAAAGATCTGGGGTCTGTTTGGTGCAGCCAACCAGCTTCTTGCAGGTATCGGACTTCTTGCTGTAGCTACATGGCTTGGCAATGCAGGAAAGAATAACAGAATGTTCTTAATCCCGATGGCATTCATGATCGTAGTAACCATCGCTTCCTTAGCAATCACGGTGAAGAACCAGATCGGTATGATTGCAGCAGGCGGAGCTGACTGGGGTCCTTATGCACAGACCATTTTAGGTATTCTGTTAATTGTCCTTGCAGTCGTTCTGGTAATCGAAGGTGTACAGACACTGAAGAATCAGAAGGGCAAAAAGGTAAATGCATAGACTCTGATTTGAACCTATTGATAAACTGAATTTCAGAGGCAGATTTTTAAAGAGACATTCGTGATGGATGTCTCTTTTAATTTACAGAAAATGGTCATGCAATTCGTTGTTCTACATGGATTTTGCAGGCAGAATACAAGTTTAGCACTTGAATTATGCACTTTATATAGTTATAATATAACTCATACGAATACACAGGAGGAGAGGCATAGTGAAAAACAAAATTGACAAAATGTTAAGAGACAGACCCATCAAGGATAAATTAAATCTGGTGTTCCGGATGGTAACGATTTCCTTTTTATTACTTGTTGTTGTATCTCTTGCAGAGATGGTTATGAGTAAGAATATTCCGGGGATTATCGTGATTTTAGTACTTGCCATTTTAGGGATAGCATTTAATGCCTATGTAATGAAGAGACTTGCAACATTACTGGTTGCACCGATTGAGAGTCTGGTGGTGGCGGCAGAGAAGATTTCCCAGGGAGATTTTGAAATTGGAACTCCGTATGAAGCAGAGGATGAGTTAGGTGGTCTTTCCGATACCTTCGAGACAGCAGCAGGTGTATTAAAGAAGGTGGTTTCCGATCTGTTAATGATCGTAGAGAGTTTTTCAGTAGGTAACTTCAATGTCAGAAGCAGCTGCCCGGAGGCTTATGTCGGACAGCTACGCAGTGTACTGGATAAATTGAATGAAATGGTAGTGAAGATCAGTGAGACCATGCATGGCATTCAGGAATCGGGCGAGCAGGTATCCGCAGGAAGCGGTCAGCTGGCAGAGAGTGCACAGGATATTGCGGAAGGTGCAACGAACCAGGCAGCAGCCGTAGAAGAACTGGTAGCTACCGTGGATGAAGTAACCAATCAGGTATTAGAGAATACGAAATCTACCGATATTGTCCATGACAAGGCGAAACAGGTTGGCATTGAAGCCAGCAACAGCCAGAAGAAGATGGATGAACTGGTAGAAGCAATGAAGAAGATTAATACAACCACACAGAATGTTGAGAAGATCATTGCAGATATTGAGAATATTGCATCCCAGACCAATTTACTTTCCTTAAATGCTTCGATTGAGGCGGCACGTGCAGGAGAAGCAGGACGTGGCTTTGCTGTTGTTGCAGATCAGATCAGACAGCTTGCAGAAGAAAGTGCGAACTCCGCAGTAGAATCCAAGAAGCTGATTGAGCAGTCCCTGAGTGAGGTAGATGATGGTAACAAGGTAACGAAGGAAACCGGAGAAGCTATGAAGAAGGTTATGGATGAGCTGGATAAGATTATTCAGGAAGTAGCTAACATCCGTACCGCATCTGACAGACAGGCTACATCCGTAGAAGAGATCCGTAAGGGTGTGGAAGACATCAACGATGTTATCCAGTCCAATTCTGCAGCAGCAGAGGAAACTTCTGCTACGAGCGAAGAACTGGCAGCATCTGCCTCTACTTTAAGTGAGCTGTTAGAGAAGTTTGTTCTTCGTGATTAGCAGTACTGCGGGAATATGATGCTTGAGAAGATATACGCATAAACAATTCGGCAGCTTATGAACGGGTATGGCCGAACGGTTACTGTGAAAATGTAAAATGAAATCCCGGTGAGAGAAATTCTTGCCGGGATTTATTTTTACTTTATAGGAAATTCCTATAAAGTAAAAGTAACATTGTGTGAATGCGTATGTTACATGGAAACCTGAAAGTGAAATTCCCCGTTGCTGGCGGAGAAGCCATATACGCCGCCATATTTTTCAATAATAGAAATCATGCTGATGACACCAATTCCGTGATTGCTCTTATGGGAAACGGGGATCTTATTCTCGAAGACCGGTTCCATGGAGTAGGTGTTGACCATATTAATACAGAGGCGGTTGCTTTTTTCGTAGATTTTAAGTTTGATGTAGGCATTGTCCGGGTGTTCCATCTGCTCACAGGCGTGAATGGCATTTTCGAATGCATTTCCAAGCAGACTGCATAAATCCATAATCTGGAAACGGGTGAAGTCTGTTGCCGTAATCCGGATGTCAGTTTGTATATTGCCTGCAGAAGCTTTGTCTGCATAAAAAGAGAGAATCAGGTTTAATGGTTCATTCGCTGAGTACCGTGTGAACCGGCTGCGCTCCAGATCATCATAGATTTCATTGATATAGTTGAGAGCAGTTTCTTTCCGATTCTCCTGAATGCAGGATTGCAGGAAGTTCATGTGATGCCGTAGATCGTGGCGGTAAATTGCTGCCTGTTGCTCGGATTTCGAAAGCTGGGCGATTTCCTTCTGGGCCTGTGTGGCAGCTGCCGTAAGGAGGACATTTGCCTGCTGGGCTTTATGTGTCTGGCTGGAAAATTCAAGGGAAAGCATGGAGAATATAAAGTACAGTATAACGATTACACTGTCCATGAATTCCATAACAACGGCGCCTCCTGTGTAGAGCAGATCGGTATATACCGTAAAGGAGTATTCCAGAATGTAATATATAACGGGCAACAGCATGAACAGGCTAAGAAGCATCTTGCTTTCATGCTGCAGACGGGTGATACAGGGGGCAACATAACGGATAATCAAAAGCAGGAGCGGAATCGTGATCAGGATGGCGCTAATATTGGAAACCATAGGATCGTTGCCTGCAAAGGAAGCGATCAGCGTACCGAACCATTTACGCGGTGTACAGAACAGGTAGGCTGCGAGCACGGCGATGATGGAAATATAGGTGTTCCTGTGGCACACAAAGCGGATCAGCAGAATTAAGGGCAGATGGATAAGAAGCGGATAGCATTTATAGACAACGGTCTGACCAAACAGCAGATAGCATACAAGCTGTATGGCGCTGAATCCGGGCAACGTCAGGGCATAGAGCCGGTGGTGTTCTTCAAACGGAAGATCTGCCATATAAAAAGCAGCAATGATTCCGAAGAATAAAACAAAGGCATAATTGATCAAATTTGCAATGTCAGCAGCGTTCATCCTAAAATATCCTCCATCTGATAGGCCAGATAATATTCCTTGATTTCAACTAACCGGCGCTGGGCTAAGGGAATGATCTGTCCGGTCTGCATCTGAATATCGGTATTTCCAATGGTACTGATATAACTCATGTTTACGAGGAATGATCGGTGCGGAAGAAAAAATTCCCGGTTTTTAAGCAGATCCTCACAGACGGAAGAAAAGCGTCCGGTACATTCTAAGACTTCTCCATTTTCCAGATGGTACAGAATACGGCGCTCCTGCGCTTCCGCATATACAATCTGGGACAGCCGGATCTTACGGATTCCGATGGAGCTTCGCAGAACCACATACTTTTCCTGCCTGAGAGACGCTTCTTCTAAAAGCTCGTCAAGGGAAGCAGCAAGGAGCTCTGTGGAAACCGGCTTTAAGAGATAGTTACTCGCTTTCACCGAATAGCTTTCAACAGCAAATTCCGGTGAAGAGGTCAGAAAGATAATATGGGCAGCACGGTCAAAGCTGCGGATTTCTTTCGCCAGTTCGATTCCGTTAAGAGCAGGCATTAAGACATCAAGCAGATAAAGGTCAAACTCACCGGGGGCGGTATTGGCCAGTTCGGTACTGCTTGAAAAGGACCTGCAGTTAAACGGAAGATTTTTGCTCTTAAAATATTCTTCTATAAAAGTTGAAATGTTCTGTAATTCGATTGGATCATCATCACAAATGGCAATTCGCATGTTGAGGCCTCTTGGGGGATTTTTATTTGTTCATATCACTCACATGCCCGTGCTTCGCACTATCTGCCCGTCTTCGTCGGGCGCATGCTCGTTAATAAGCGCATGAAAAACAAATGCCTCCAGAGGAGGCGCTTGTTTTTCTTCTGCGCTTATTACATTATAACATGGAGTGGGAGAACCCGCATATCCCAATAATCTGTAATTCATGTCGAAAAATTTGTAATTCACGTAATCTGTCCCACAAAGAGAGAATTTTGATGTAAAATAATAATCGTAAGTAAAAGGTTTAGGGGATATATATAAATGAGAATACCCTTCCTGAGTGACCCATCTGTATACGCAGAGGATCACTCGGAAAGGGTATTTTCCTGTCCGGAAGCGGATTTACGAATTGGCTTTTGGAGTGTTAAGAGCGATGGGGAGAAAGTAATGGAAGGTCTTGCGTTCCGTATCGGGAAAGGATATACTTATCATATATGCTACAAATGAAAAACAACGATACGGGGGTATTGGCATGGAGCATAATACAGGTTTTATGGATCAGAAGAGAAAAGAGAGTATGAATAGCTTCCCGATTTCCAGTGCGGAGGATATGCGGCTGGTTGTAGAGTACATGGAAGAGCTGGAAGGGAAGGACGAAGCAAAGCAGAAGGAGCAGTCCTCACGTATGGATGAACTGACCGGCGTATTTGCGAATGATTATTTTGAAAAAAGAATGCAGATTGTGGACCGGTCCGAAGTTGTTCCGGTAGCAGTAATTGAAATTAACATCAATGACTGGAAGTATGCAAACGATCATTACGGAGATGAAGAAAGTGACCGTCTGATCCGGATTATTGCGGATATCGTACGGGAAGAGGCAAACCCTTATTTTGTAATCGGTAGAATTGACGGAGATGTATTCGGAGTTCTGATTCCGATGGTAGAAGAGGGAGAAGCGGAGGATTATGCACGCAGAATTAAGGAACACTGCGTAAGCTATGAGGATGAGAAGCTGGCACCGTCTGCAGCAATCGGTATTGTGTATAAGAATAACATTGAGCAGTCAGTACAGGAGCTGTTTTCCGATGCACAGTATGAAATGTTTGAAGATAAGCTTGCCATGAAACAGGCACCGGGCTACCGGGAACGTCTTGAAGGTAAAGGAAAGTAACGCTGTGACTGTATAATAGGTGTAATAACAGGTGTAGTTATAAATGAGTGAGACAGATGACCACTGTAAAAAAGTGGTCATCTTTTTTACATTATTATAATTTGTTCACAAAGTTTTAATAAATTAAACGTGCCAAATGCAAAAACGAGAGAAAAACAAAGAAAAAGAGAGATAATATAAGAAAAAGAAAAATATAGCATTGTGATACAATTTGCAAAGGAAGGCATATAAATTTAATATATGATTTAGATGTTAGCACTCAGTATAAATGAGTGCTAATAAGACGAAGGAACATAGAGATTTTTAAGATATAACAAGGAGGCAGTAAATCATGAAATTAGTACCATTAGCAGACAGAGTTGTTCTGAAACAGTTAGTTGCAGAAGAAACCACCAAATCCGGCATCGTATTACCCGGACAGAATAAGGAAAAGCCCCAGCAGGCAGAGGTTATTGCAGTAGGCCCCGGCGGAGTTGTAGACGGCAAGGAAATCAAGATGGAAGTAAAGGTTGGAGATCAGGTTATTTACTCCAAATATGCAGGAACTGATGTAAAGATCGATGACGAGGAATATATCATTGTAAAACAGAGTGATATTCTTGCAGTGATCCAATAAGAAGCGTCTGTTTAAGAAGCTTTGTTTAAAATTTCAGTAGTTAAGAAGTATTTCTGAAGTGCTTCTTAAGAAGTATTTCAATCAAAAGGCATTTCATTATGGAAATGAAAGAGAAATAATTTAGTAGATTTTCAGGAGGAAAAAATCATGGCAAAGGAAATTAAATATGGGGCAGAAGCCCGTGCAGCATTAGAAGCCGGTGTTAATCAGTTAGCTGACACCGTAAGAGTAACACTTGGACCTAAGGGAAGAAACGTAGTTCTGGATAAGTCCTATGGCGCTCCGTTAATCACAAACGATGGTGTTACCATTGCAAAGGAAATCGAATTGGAGGATTCCTTCGAAAACATGGGTGCACAGCTCGTTAAGGAAGTAGCAACCAAGACCAACGATGTAGCCGGTGATGGTACAACAACCGCAACCGTACTGGCACAGGCTATGGTAAATGCAGGTATGAAGAATCTGGCAGCAGGTGCGAACCCGATCATCCTTCGTAAAGGTATGAAGAAAGCAACTGACTGTGCAGTAGAAGCAATCAAGAAGATGAGCTCTAAGGTAAACGGTAAAGAGCATATCGCAAAGGTTGCTGCAATTTCTGCAGGTGATGAAGAAGTTGGTAATCTGGTAGCAGATGCCATGGAAAAGGTTTCCGGTGACGGTGTTATCACAATTGAAGAAAGCAAGACCATGAAGACAGAGCTTGACCTTGTAGAAGGTATGCAATTCGACCGTGGATATATTTCAGCATATATGTGCACTGATATGGAAAAGATGGAAGCAAATCTTGACGATCCATATATCCTGATCACAGACAAGAAGATTTCTAATATTCAGGAAATCCTTCCATTGCTGGAACAGATCGTACAGTCAGGAGCAAAACTTCTTATCGTAGCAGAAGATATCGAAGGAGAAGCTCTTACAACTCTGATCGTCAACAAACTGCGTGGAACATTCAATGTAGTTGCAGTAAAAGCACCTGGATATGGTGACAGAAGAAAAGCTATGCTGGAAGATATTGCAATCTTAACAGGCGGACAGGTAATCTCAGAAGAACTTGGTCTGGAACTGAAAGATACAACAATGGCACAGCTTGGACGTGCAAAATCTGTAAAAGTTCAGAAAGAGAATACAGTCATCGTTGATGGTATGGGTGATAAGGCTGCTCTGGAAGCCAGAATCGGACAGATTAAAGCTCAGATCGAAGAGACAACATCTGATTTTGATAAAGAAAAACTTCAGGAAAGACTTGCAAAACTCGCCGGCGGAGTTGCAGTTATCCGTGTAGGTGCTGCTACTGAGACAGAGATGAAAGAAGCAAAACTCCGTATGGAAGATGCTCTTAATGCAACAAGAGCAGCAGTAGAAGAAGGAATCATTGCAGGTGGTGGATCAGCATACATCCATGCATCAAAAGAAGTTGCCAAACTTGCAGAAACTCTGGAAGGTGATGAAAAGACAGGGGCAAAAGTAGTCCTCAAAGCTCTGGAAGCACCATTATTCCATATTTCAGCTAACGCAGGTCTTGAAGGCGCAGTTATCATCAACAAGGTAAGAGAAGCTGAACCGGGAAATGGCTTTGATGCTTACAATGAAGAATATGTAGATATGGTGAAAGCAGGTATTCTTGATCCTGCAAAAGTAACAAGAAGCGCACTGCAGAACGCTACAAGTGTTGCATCTACACTCCTTACAACAGAATCCGTTGTTGCTAACATCAAAGAAGATGCACCGGCTATGCCGGCAGGTGGAGCTCCGGGAATGGGCATGATGTAAGCTAAAAATATGATTTTTAGAAAACTCCTCAGAAGAGGAGTTTTCTTTTTATTATAAAAGTGTTACAATAGTTCTAATATATAAATTTGGAGGTTAGGATATGGGTGATTTTTACACAGAACAGCTGGTGAAGAGGCAGAAAGCATCTTCGACGACGCTGATCAAAGCAATACTTATCATACTTACTGTTCTGTCGGTCGTACTTATATTTATGATCCCATTCGGAATAATTGGTCCGGTGATCATGATCGCACTGGATGTTTTTTTGTTCCGGAGTATGGATGTTGAATATGAGTATTTATTTGTGAATGGGAGTCTTGATATTGATAAGATTATGGCAAAATCCCGTCGGAAAAATATGTTTTCCATGGAGATGACGGATCTTGAGATGATGGCACCTTCCGGTTCGCCGGAACTCAGACCTTATCAAGGGCTGAAAGGAACCGATTACAGTTCAGGTATGCCGGGGGCAGATACATATGAGCTGATCGTTGTAAATAACGGGGAAAAGAAAAAAATTATTTTTGAGCCAAATAAGACAGTTTGTGAAGGACTGAAGATGCTGGCACCAAGAAAAGTATTTTGTAAATAATTCCCGAAAGACGTGCAGAAAAGCTTGCAGGTTCCGGGGTACAATTGCATCCAGAAAGACGGTTACGTAAAATTATCAGTGATCTGTAGAAATGTGATTGTCACGGGCGGACGAATGTACTCGATAAAGGACTTGACATAGCATAGATTTATGCGTTATCATAGCAGATAATCAAAATTACAGACGAGAGAGAAAGGAAGAAAAATCATGGGAAAGATTATTGGAGAAGGAATCACCTTCGATGATGTACTTCTGGTACCTTCTTATTCAGAAGTAATTCCAAATCAGGTTGATTTATCAACCTATCTTACAAAGGGCATTAAGCTTAACATACCGATGATGAGTGCGGGAATGGACACTGTTACCGAACATCGTATGGCGATCGCTATGGCACGCCAGGGAGGTATCGGTATTATTCACAAGAATATGTCGATTGAACAGCAGGCAGAAGAAGTAGACAAGGTTAAGCGTTCTGAGAATGGAGTTATCACAGATCCGTTTTTCTTATCTCCAGAGCATACACTGAAGGATGCCAATGACTTAATGGCAAAATTCCGTATTTCCGGTGTCCCGATCACAGAAGGCAAGAAGTTAGTAGGTATTATTACCAACCGTGATCTGAAGTTTGAGACAGATTTCAGCAAGAAGATCAAAGAGTCCATGACATCTGAGGGGCTGATCACAGCCAAGGAAGGCATCACCTTGGAAGAGGCGAAACAGATCCTTGCGAAATCCCGCAAAGAGAAATTACCCATTGTAGATGATGAT
>ERZ825137.2203-NODE-2203-length-23160-cov-5.789656_pt1 | contig 23160 bp, 17 predicted proteins | sample MGYA00519873_ERZ825137 | MGnify/ENA primary metagenome ERZ825137 (study PRJEB31778, sample SAMEA3449190) | human gut metagenome | biome: human gut; feature: human-associated habitat; material: faeces | place: United Kingdom | collected 2010/2012 ...
CAGTTGAATCGCTACGCTTTTCTCAAATTTACTTTTTAGCTATCTGTTTATTTTAATATATGTTCGTACCCAAGATGTAGAAGAATTGAAAAGATATATTAAGGATATAGGTTTTTCTCATCCGTTTTTTATTGATCCAAAAAGTGATTTATTGTTTAATAATAAGATACCATATGATAAACCATTATTACATACGTTTTTATTGGATCAATACAATAAGATAGTGTTGGTAGGTTCTCCTATAGGCAATATGAGATTGGAAAATTTGTATAAACAGGAGATATTACGTTTGATCGAGTAGTCTGTTTTATTATTGTAGGGAGGAAGAGAATTACACGTTTCTTTAGATACACAGGAGTGAAGTTCTGCTGGTTTCTGTTTTCTTTTTCCGGGGCTTATCACTACATTTGTGCTCGGCGAGTTTTCGCGTGAAAAGAAACGACTTTTTCTAATCCTATACGTATTTTGTGAGTCATGACGAATCCTTTCGACTTTTCCCGGCGTCAGACCGGACCCGATGAAAAACAGACCCAGCAGATGCTCCAGGCCGTCGGCGCTGCGAGCCTCGAAGAACTCATCGACCAGACCATCCCGGCCGAAATCCGTTTGAAGGAGCCTTTGCGTCTGCCCCAGGCGATGACCCAGGCGCAGTATCTGGCGCATTTCCACCAGTTGGCATCGCTCAACAAGCCCTTCAAGAACTACATCGGACTGGGGTACTATTCCGTGCCGATGGAGCCGGTGATCCAACGCAATATTTTCGAGAACCCCGCGTGGTACACATCCTATACCCCTTACCAGGCGGAAATATCCCAGGGGCGCCTCGAAGCGCTGATGAACTTCCAGACGATGGTCGCTTCGCTCACCGGACTGCCCATCGCCAACGCTTCGCTGCTCGACGAAGGCACTTCCGCGGCCGAGGCCATGCTGATGCTGTTCCACGCCCGCAGCCGCGAGCAGAAAAAAGCCGGCGTGTCGAAGTTTTTCGTTTCGGAAAACGTCCTGCCCCAGACCCTCGACGTGCTCAAGACGCGCGCCGAACCGCTGGGCATCGAACTGGTCGAAGGCGACGAATTCGCTTTCTCCCCGCAGCCGGACTATTTCGGCATGATGTTGCAATACCCGACCGCTACCGGTGCGGTGGAGGACTACCGCCAGGTGGTCCAGCAGGCGCACCAGGCAGGGGTGAAGGTCGTCGTAGCGGCCGATATCCTTTCCCTGGCGCTGCTTACCCCTCCGGGCGAATGGGGGGCCGACGTAGCCGTGGGATCGACCCAGCGTTTCGGCATCCCGATGGGCTTCGGCGGTCCGGCGGCAGCGTATTTCGCTACCCGGGAGGAGTACAAACGCGAGTTGCCCGGGCGCATCATCGGCCTGTCGGTGGACAAGGCCGGACGGCCGGCCTTGCGCATGGCCTTGCAGATGCGTGAACAACATATCAAGCGGGAAAAAGCGACTTCCAATATCTGCACCGCTTCGGTCCTGATGGCGGTCATGGCGGGAATGTACGCGGTGTACTACGGACCGGAGGGCATCGGGAAGATGGCGCGCGATACGCACGCGATGGCTGTGACGCTGGCGGAAATCCTGGAACGGCTCGGCTATCAGCAACTCAACGCCTCGTTCTTCGATACGCTCCTGCTGCACACGGGCGACGACACGGAACGCATCCGCGAGATAGCCGAGGGCGAGGGGATCAATTTCCTGTACGTGGACGAGGACAAAGTGGGGATCTCCCTTTCGCAGTACACGAGCCTGGCCGAGATGAACCGCATCGCGTACGTGTTTGCCGCTGCGCGCGAGGTGTTCGAGGAGTGCGGCGTTTTGCTGGCGGGCCCCGACGAGCATTCGGTGGTACAGGACCTGAGCGACCCTTCCTGGCAGGAAGATCGCACCGCTCTGGAAAACGACGAGATTGCCTTTGCCGACATGCTCATCCTGCGTGGATTGGTTTTGCGCACCGACTTGCTGGGTCTTATTTCAAACTTCTGTACGCCTGAATTTGAAACGAAGCGATACGACACGTTCTTCTTTTCTGCCCTTATGCCAGAAGGCCAGGTGGCCGATGGCGAAACAAGCGAAGCGCAGATTGCCGACTGGGTAACTCCCGCGTACGCTATGCGTGCAGGTGACGCAGGCAATTGGCTGGTGCTGGCGCCAACCGTTTACAACCTTACTTGCATCGCTTCGGCTCAAAACGCGAAAGAATTTGTCGAAACACGCCGCCGACTTACGCGCTTCATGTCGTACCCCATCAAAAAGGAAGACGGCACGTTTATGCTGCATTGCGATTTTCCGAAGCGCAAATAGGCAACGCGGCAAGGCGGGCGCTTTCTTGCCGGCTTGCGAGAAAAGGAGTTGAGCGGTGGGTTTCGTAGAGGATGAAACGCCCTGGTGCGGTGGGCATGTAAGCGCGCGCGTCCGGTGCGTGCGCGCGAACAACCCCAGCCCCATGACATATGTGGGAACCAATTCGTGGATTGTGGCCGAGCCGGGTGCCAAGGAATGCGTGGTGATAGACCCCGCTCCTGCCGGCGAGCAGGTTCAGCGCATCCTGGCGACATGCGGTGAGGCAGGGCTACGCATCGGAGCCATTATCGCCACGCACGACCACCCCGATCATATCGAGGGAATCCCCGAACTTGTTGCGGCAACGGGCGCTCCGGTGTACGCACCGCGCACGAGCCGTATCAACCAGCTGCTGCAGAAGCACGGCTTCGCGAAGTGCGGCGGCGCGAAGCGTGCGTGCTCGGAGGGTGCCGAGGGCGCAGGTGCGGTCGAAGTTGGGTCTGCAGGCGAATTGGATTCGGGGGGCTTGCCTCGTTCTTGCGAGAAAAAAGCTGGCTGGGGCGCTGATGTCCAAGCTCTTCCGAAGGGCGCATTCCACCCCTTTGAAGGAGCGCCGAAGTTTGAGGTGATCGCTCTTCCTGGCCATTCGGAAGATTCGGTGGGCTTGCTTCTCCCTGCAGAGCAATCCCTGTTTACGGGCGATGTGCTGTTTCGCCATGGGCCCACGGTGGTGTTTCATCCCGATGGGGTGCTTGCCGGTTATTTTGCCAGCCTTGATACGCTTGAGCGGCTGGTTCGTGAAGGCAGGGTGCGGCGTTTCTATCCTGGGCATGGGTATCCCATCGACGACCCGCTGCCCATTATCGAAGCCACGCGAAAGCATCGCGTCGACCGCCTTAACCAGGTGAAAGAAGCGCTGAATGCGGGCACGCTCGCCGAACCTGATGCGTTGTTCGACGCTGCGTATCAAGGCGTGAACCCTGCTTTGCGTATGCCTTCCATTCGAAGCATCCGCGCGCAGTTGAAGTTTCTGGGGATATAGGGACAGGTCCCATTTTTCCACTTAGCCATAGCGCATAAAGAAAGGGCCTTGCTTGCGAATCCAATCGCAAGCAAGGCCCTGTTTGTTAGACGGGAAAATGGGACCTGCCCTATATTCCTAGTTTACGTCGTTATTCTGCAGCAGCCTTCTTCTTGCCGAAGATGGTCTTAGCGCCTTTAACAGCCAAGATAACAGCCAGTACGAAGAGCACAGCGGCAAGTGCTGCCTGAACGCCGGCGGCGAACGGATCGCCGGCGCCAGCCATAAGTGCGGTGCACTTGGCCTGCAGCGTCATGACCAGCGAAGTGAGCGTAACAACCAGCATGAACACCATGGGGATGTAGAACATCTTGTTGTTGCGGCCTGCGTTGCCCAGCCATGCGCATACTGCCAGAAGGGCAAGAGCGGCAAGCAGCTGGTTGGCGGCGCCGAACAGAGGCCAGATGATGGTGTAGCCGGTCATACCGAGGCCAACGCCCAGAATTACGGTAACGAGGGTTGCAACGTAGGGGTTGGTCAGAACCTTGCGAGCACCGGTGGCTTCGTCCATGGACTTACCAGCGGGAACCCACAGCTCCTGGAACATGTAGCGGCCCAGGCGGGTTGCCGTGTCGAGCGAAGTGAGGCAGAAGGCGGAAACAGCCAGGATCAGCAGGGTGTAGGCGATGCCCTCAATGTTTTCGAGGCCAGGGATGCAAGCCAGCATCTGGGAAAGGCCACCTGCGAAAACGGCGGTCGGGGATGCGTAGCCGCCTGCGCAGTACTTCGTCCAAACGAAACCAACGGCGCAGAGGGAGATGATTGCCAGCAGGCATTCAATCAGCATGCCGCCGTAAGCGATGGGGCGAGCGTTCTTTTCGTTATCCAGCTGCTTGGAAGTGGTGCCTGAGGCAACCAGGCTGTGGAAACCGGAGATAGCACCGCAAGCGATGGTGATGAACAGGGCGGGGAACAGGAAGCCGGATGCGGCAGCCTTATTTATCACGGCCTTGCCGGTAGCAGGGTCGATGATGGCGTTGCCGTTTGCATCAACTGCAGCATTCGTTGCGTAGAAGTCGGTGAATGCGGGGATTTGCAGATTGGCAGCATCGCCGGTGATGGAAGCGCCCACAATGCCGATGAGCGAAAGGGCGATCATGCCGTACAGCAAGAACGAGCTCAGGAAGTCTCGGGGCTGAAGCAGAATCCAGACGGGGGCAACGGCAGCAACCATGATATATACGCCCAACAGGATCATCCATGTGGTGTAATCGAGCGAGATCAGGGGGAAGTTGTAGCCGACGGCAACCAGAACAACGATGATTGCGATGGCGATGATGATATTGGCGACGGTGGGGATCTCGCGGCCGCGGGTGGCCAGGCCGTATACGATTGCTACAACGATGAACAGCACAGAAATCATCGCGGTGCGCTGGTTTGCCAGGTTAGAAGCTTCGGTTGCGTTTGCCAAGTTAACGGCGAAGGTGTTGGCAACGATGGAGGCGAAAGCGGCAACCACCAGGATCAGGGTCAGGTAAGCGAACACGATGAACAGCTTCTTGGCCTTGGCGCCGATGGCGTCACCGATGACCTCACCGATGGACTCGCCCTTGTGGCGGATGGAAGCGAACAGGGCGCCGAAGTCATGGACGCCGCCGAAGAAGATGCCGCCCACCAGAATCCACAGCATACAGGGCAGCCAGCCGAACATGGCGGCGGAGATGGGGCCGGTAATGGGGCCGGCACCGGCGATGGAGGAGAAGTGGTGTCCCATCAGCACAGGGGCCTTGGCGGGAACGTAGTCGATGCCATCCTCCATGGTGTGCGCGGGGGTGGGCTCGTTGGTTTCACCGACGCCCCACTTCTTGCACAGGTAGCGGCCGTAGAAGATGTAGCCGCACAGGAGAACGGCGATTCCGATCAGAAGAAGTACGAGACCGTTCATTGGATTGATAACTCCCTTTCTTTCACTTTTTCCGGGGACGGAAATTCCGCTCCAGATTCTTTCTGGCTCCCACACCCGCTGGATTGGAGTAGAAGCTTTTCGTGGATGTTTCCATAGCTGCCAGCTGATACTCCGTCCAGCCCTGGAGTCCCAGCATATAGTACTTGCGGAAGCGGGTGCGCTTCAGCAGCTTTTTCGCCTCCGGCGAAATAGAACCCGCCAGCACCACCAGGCCAACATTGGAAAACATGTGCTCCTTATGGGGGCGAACCAGGGAAAGCCCCGCCGCCTTGGTGCGGTCGATGTGCTTTTGCAGATCCTCCGCGCTCAGGTGCTCGGTCTGGAGGAAGTACACATATTCGTGCTGCTCCATGGCCGACAGAACGTGCTTTCTGGAAATCAGATAATTCTCATCGCGCAGGAAGTAGGTAGCCATGGCGGGATAGACAGTGTCCTCCACGGTCACGTCACGCTCCACATCATAGGCATGAGAATAGGCATCCAGCAGCCGGTTCAGCTGCTGCTCGGGGGTGAGATCCATAGGCGTTCCTTTCGTTTTCCAGTGCCTTCCGGATGGGATGGCGAGATAACGGGCTCATTATACACCCGACTTGTCCGTTTGTGAAGCACAACTGTCTGCGACTGAGAAGATTCATTTACAATTACCAAAAACTTAATTCATGAAATATTCATATTGTGCGTTCTGCGCAGGAATTCCTGCATTGCGGGTAAATGGCTTTTATGCCTTCCCCTCCGGGTGGTGCTCCGCGCAGCGAATTAAAATCTAACAATTGCCAGTGGCAATTGCTCCATAATGTAAAGGTGGCTCGCGCGTCTCCCGCAAGCGCGAGACGGATGAGGGACTTGCCTCTCCCTTTGGGAGAGGTGCCGGAGGCGGAGAGGGCTTATTTTACCCTCTCAGTCAGCTTCGCTGCCAGCTCCCCCAAAGGGGGAGCCAAGGGAGCGTTCTTACGATGGTTCTCGGGAATAAGATCGGCTCCCCTTGAAAACCCAAGGGGAGCCGATATGTCGCAGAAACTTGCTTACCGGACGAAAACCATATCCGGGGTGATGTCCTTCAGGCTCTTCGCGCCGCACATGGTCATGGCATCGGACAGTTCCCCGCCGATCTTGTCGATGTAGAGCTTCACGCCTTCCTCGCCGCCGCCGTAGACCGCGGAAACAAAGGGACGGGCGATGATCACCGCGTCCGCGCCCATGGCCAGAGCCTTGAACACGTCCACGCCGCTGCGCAGACCGCCGTCCACCAGAATCTTCACGCCGCTGCCCTTCAGAGCCTCCACAATGGCCGGAAGCACCTCGGCGGTGGCGGGGCACTGGTCCAGAACCCGGCCGCCGTGGTTGCTGACCACGATGGCGGCGGCACCGGCCTGCTTGGCCTTCAGAGCCCCCTTGACGGTCATGATGCCCTTGACGATGAAGGGCCGCTCGGCCAGCTTGACGATCTCGGCCAGCTCGGCAACGCTCTTGCTGCCGGCGGGCGGGGTCATATTCTTCAGGAAGGGCAGACCGGCGGCATCCACGTCCATGGCAACGGCAAAGCAGCCGCTGGCCTTGGCCTGCTCCATCTTGGCCTTGACAGTGTCGATGTTCCAGGGCTTGATGGTGGGCACGCCGCAGCCGCCTGCTGCACCAATGGCCTTGGTGGCCATGGTCATCACGTCGGGGTTGGTGCCGTCACCCGTAAAGGCGGCAATGCCGTTTTCGGCGCAGGCGCGCACCAGCACGTCATTGTAAGTCATATCGGTGTAGGTGTCGGAATAGTGGAGGTTCACCGCACCCACAGGGCCTGCAAAGAAGGGATACTTGAAGGTTTTGCCAAACAGCTCCACACCGGTGTCGGGGGTGCCGTTCTCGCACAGGGTGTCCATGTTCACCCGAATCTCCGCCCACTTATTATAATTGCGGATGGCCGTATCGCCCACGCCCTTGGCACCGGGGCCGGGGATCTGGTTTTTGCAGGCCACGCCGTTGCACACGGGGCAGGCCTTGCAGTACTGCCCGATGCACTGGCGGGCATTGTTCAAAACATCAGCGTAATTCATATCGCATCCTCCTGTTCAGGTTCCCTTTTTCGAGCGGAACCTGCAAATTCCAACCGTTCTCTGCCCACATCATAGTCCGTTTTTATGGGTTCGTCAAGGGGATCAGCGGGTCCCGCTTTTTCTAGCGAAAAAATGTATGGCGCAGACACGTCGATTTTTAGATTTTTCAAAATTTTTCAAAAAAATCCTTGACAAAAGTCATCCTTTCAGGTATTATAGTGGAGCGCTGAGGGCCACGGCCCGAAACGCTGAAAACTGAAGATGTGGAAAGATGGCTGAGTTGGTCTAAGGCGCACGACTGGAAATCGTGTAACGTGTCAAAAGCGTTCTGGGGTTCGAATCCCCATCTTTCCGCCAGAAACCCCGGAACGAATGTTCCGGGGTTTTTCTGTTGACGTAAAAAGGAGTTTCTACAATGTCTGCTGCTATTACGATTGCAATGCCGCGCATGGTGCCGAACCAGCTGCTGGCGGATGCCCACGCAAAATATCCTGAAAGCCTTGCCCGGGCCGGGGCAGAAATGCGCTGGATCGAGCTGGACGACCCCGACAAAGCCGTGCAGGATGCGCTGGCCTGTGACGGCCTGCTGCTGCCGGGCGGCGGCGACATCGACCCGAAATTCTACGGGCAGGAGCGCATCCCTGCCTGCGGTGAGCCCAACGTCCTGCGGGATACCGCCGAGCCGCTGCTGCTGCGCGCCTTCCTTGCTGCTGACAAGCCGGTGCTGGCCATCTGCCGGGGCATCCAGCTGATGAATGTTGCGCTGGGCGGCGATCTGTATCAGGACATCAAACCCTTTGAGCACGTCCCCCACAACGACCATTGGGGCAAGATCCACACCGTCACCGTGCGGCGGGACACCCTGCTCTCCCGCATTCTGGGGCAGGATACCGTACTGGTCAACAGCCAGCACCATCAGGCGGTGGACAAGGTCGCCCCCGGCCTTGTGCTGTCGGCCCTGAGCGAGGACGGCATCGTGGAGGGCATTGAGAAGCCGGACGCAAAGTTCTGCCTGGGCGTGCAGTGGCACCCTGAGTGGCTCAGCGCTGCCGACCCCGCCATGCAGGGGATTTTTGATGCCTTTGTGGCGGCCTGCAAATAAATTATAAAAAAATCAAAGCCAACTTGAACGATTTTTAAGCTCTGGATCGTATTCCTTATAAAGAGAACAGGAGGTTCTGCCATGAAATCTTCCAAAAAGCGTTCCCGCGCCGTGGTCACGGTGGTGGCCTGCATTCTGGCGGTGTGTCTGGTGGCTGCGCTGGTCCTTTTCAGTCTGGTCAACAGCAAAGTCCGTGCCTTACAAAAGGGTGCGGCCTTTGAGTTCAGCTATAACATCACCGCACAGGACAGTTCCAGTACCCCGGCCCTGTACAATATTCTGAAACAGGTGGGTGCAACCTCCGGCGATGTGGCCGGGCTGTATTCGCCGGGGCAGCTGCAATTGTACCTGTACCCCTCCGGCGGGCTTGCCCGCGCCGAGACCGGCGGCACCGATTTTTTCACCGACCTCTATATTGATGCCAACGACACCTACTTCGATGCCGGGCGGCTCTACCGCACCCTGCGGGATTCCATCGCGGACAGCGCGCCGCTGGTGGGTGCGTTCCTGCCGGAGTGGTCTCTGCCCAACTACATCACGCAGGCCCAGCTGGCAAAGATCCTCGGCGTGCCCAACACACAGGTGGCCATGCAGGAGATGTCCGGCTATACCATGACCCTCAGCCGCCAGTGCATCGTCCACCCCGATTATGCCAAAAAGGGCTACACCTACTACCAGTTCCCGTCTGAGGGGGAGGACGCGGCTGTCCTTGTGGTGGGCCTGCCGCTGAAGTCCCTGCTCTTCGATGACACCATCCCCGTGGATGTGCATGTGGAGATTCCCGCCCACGGTGTCAACGCAACCCTGAGCGGCACACTGAAAGCCGGTGTCAACAGCCTTTCGGCTCCCGTCAGTGTCATTTCCGACAGCGACATCGATTCCATTGTCCAGCTCCGGGAACGTCTGGAGCAGTTTGCCGATCTCATCAACACAGCATTGAAGCGTGTGCAGTAACAAAAAAGCAGAGCCGTGCAGCGTTTGAACTGCACGGCTCTTATCTATTTCAGCGCTTATGCTCAATGTGTTCCTGGATCCATTTGCCGCCATCACCGCTGCCCACCGCACTGTTATAGACAATGCCGGTCAGCTCGCTGGTCAGGTCGGACTTCATCTTTTTGTACTCCTGCTCTGCCTGATCCGCAACGCTCTGGTCGCGGCCATTGTCCCGCAGGTACTGGCGCAGCTCTTTCAGGATGGCGTTGAACTCCTTGTCACACTCGCCCTGAACACTGGTCAGCTTGGCAGTTTTAGAAACCACGATGGAGACCTTCATCCCCAGATTGCGCTCCTCCACCGGGTGGGAGATGTACTCATCGTAGGCCTCGTAGATCACGCCGTAGAGCTTGGATTCCGTCTGCTTCTTCAGGTTCTGCAGCTGGCGGATGTAGCTGTCGATCTTGGCATCCACCTCATTCTCCGAAGCAGCGGAGCTGCTGGAGGCATGGCTGCTGCCGGGGGCCTGACTGCTGGCCGCATGGCTGCCGGAAGCCGCAGAGGACGCGGGCACCGAGTGTGCAGCACTGGAACCGGACACTGCGGAGCTCACGCTGTCCGCCTTGCTTGCGCTGGCGGCAGAGGAGGCCTCACTGGACGAAGCTGTCTCCGAAGAGGAAATGCCAAGTTCCTCTTCCAGCTGTTCCAAAAAGGACGAAACCGGGGATTCTCCTGTTGCTTCACTGCTGACGGCGCTCTCGCTGGAGGCGGCGGCGCTGGAGGGTCCCTCAGCTTCCCCGCCGGGCAGAGCGGAGGACGGCACAGAGCTGGCCTGCGCCTCGGACACAGGGGTGCTTTTCCGCATCCCTGTCAGGATCAAAGCAGCTGCCACGATCACCGCAAGAACGATGACCGCAGCCAGCTGATAAAGCTTCTTTTTCTGCATCTGGCACAAAATTCTCCCACTTCAGATTTCGTTCCCGGACTTTTGCCGCGCAGGAACAGGTCTATCATATCATCCCCGGGGGAGAATTTCAATGGATAAATCGTGAAAAATGTCGCCTAACTGCCTTTTTATAACTGGATTTCGTCCCATTTCACAGCCTGCCGGAGACGCTGTCAGTCTTTTTTCACGGCCACAAGAACACGGATCTTTCCGCCCGCCGCGCTGCCGTGGGCATCGTACCAGCCGATGAGGCTGTAATCCTCGGCGTTGATCTGGGAAAGGGTGGTGGCGTAATACTTGCCCTTGTACCACAGATACACCTGCATGTCATCGGCAGTCTCATAGCGGGTGGAGCCGCTCCGCACGGAGGCCGCCCCCAGCTGATCCACCGTGACCGGGAGCAGCTGGGCCATGGTGCCCACACTGCCGGAAGCAGTCTTGCGCACCGAGATGCCGCCCGCCAGCACGGGATACTTCACGCTGGTCTTATAGGTGGTCTGCTCACCGTTGACGTAGCAGACATAGTTTGCGCCGCTGCTCAGGTAATCCAGCACCGAGCTGACCACGCCCGTGGTGCTGTTGGCACCGATCTTGAGCAGATAGCTTGCCAGGCTGGCTGCGGTGCTGATGAGGTTGGTCACATCATCCAGCACACCGTAGGTCCACAGGTCGCCGGTGACATCGTTCAGGATGAGCCGGTCAATGGCACCGTTCTCATCCACGGTGTAGTAACGGACATCCGAGGCAGAAAGTGTTACCCCCGATAGGCGGCTGGGACTTACTGTCCCAGCCAACCCCTCCGCTGTCGTATCCAGGATCTCCACATCCGAAGCAAGGGCCGCATCGCCCAGCGCTGTGCCGTCCGCACGGATGGTGCCGCTGACCGATTGGCCATTCAGGGTCTCCACGTTCTCACCGTCGGCGTTGACGGTGATCTTCACCAGCCAGCCGGCGGGAAAGTTCAGGCTCTTGTCCACATTCACGGTGCGGGTCACGCCATCGGTACAGGCCACCTGCACGCTTTGGAGCACATCCGCGCCATTTTCCTCGGTCAGGCTGCGGGAGGCAGTCTGCACCACGCCATAGAACACGCTGTCGGCTTCCTCGCCAGTCAGAACGGCCACCGCCTCGTTGTTCATGCCCAACAGCAGGGTGACCACCTGCCCCACTCCGCCGCCGTTGAGGGACGAGAGGACCGATGCCGCTGCCGAGAAAGCCAGTGTATAGCTGGTGCCTGCCACTGTCACACTGGTGGGGGCGCTGGCGCTGGGCGAGACCGCCGTGATGCGGCCCGCCGCCTTGCGGGAGTAGATCCAGACCGTTCTGGCGCTGGCACTGTAATAGTAGACATCGTAGGCGTTCAGAGCGGCATCTGTGGCCACGGTATCATTGCGGTAGACCGCCGCCGGGACAAAGGGCAGCTGGGTGGTGTCATCAGCCACAAAGGGGCCCTCCACACTGCTGAGCAGCACTGAGGACAGGTCGATCCGGCCATCCGTCACGGTAAAGCCCAGCGTGGCGGCATAGGTCTGGTTCTCAGCGGTGCTGGCCGTCAGGGCATTATAGAAGAGCACAGCGGCATCCTCCAGGGTCAGGCCCTGCCCCTGCACAGCGCTCAGACCGGCCCGCAGGCCCAGACTGCCGGCCTTGTTGAGCTGTGCCGCCGGGAAGCTACCGCTCAGGGTAGTAACATCATAGCCCAGCAGCTTGAGGGCGGCGGTACAGGCCTCTTCCAGCGTCACACCGTTGTCGGGCCGGAAAGAGCCGTCGATGTAGCCGCTGAGCCATCCCTGCTGGACGGCAATGCGGATATAGGGGGCATATTCGTTCCCGCTGTCCACATCGGTGAACAGTGTGCCGGTGTTCCCCTGCGTGGCGGCGCTCTCCCGGTAGGCCGAGAATGCCACCAGCAGCTTTGCCAGCTGGCCCCGGGTCAGGGCGGTGCTCAGGGCGGAGGCCTGTTCGCTGGTCAAGCCGCCCAGCGTCACGGCAGTCTGCACCGCCGCATTGCTGGCAGCGGCATTTGCCGGCACCACCAGCATCGAGCAGGCGATGCTCACCGCCAGCAAAAGGGAAAGGATTCTTTTTTTCATGGAAGATTCTCCTTAAGATCGTGTTTCCTCTATTCCAGGCTCCCCTGCCAGGGGAGCTCCGCAAGGCGCTGGCGAAGCCAGACCGAAGCGGTGAGAGGTTTAATCATATCTCAATGCTTCAATGGGGTTCAGCCTTGCGGCGCGCTTGGCAGGCAGGTAGCCGAACAGTACACCGATGCCCACCGAGATGCCAAAGGCCACCAGCACCGAGGTCATGGAGGGGGCCACCGTCAGTTCCATATCCGACACCAGCAGCGGAAGCACCCGGTTGGCCAGAGCGCTGAACAGATAGCCCAGTGCAATGCCAAGCAGGCCGCCCAGCGCGGAGGTAGTGGCCGCTTCGGTGACAAACAGAGCCAGAATGCTGCGTTCCTTGGCCCCCAGCGCCTTGCGGATGCCGATCTCCCGGGTGCGCTCGGTGACGGACACCATCATAATGTTCATAATGCCGATGCCGCCCACCAGCAGGGAGATGGCTGCAATGGCGGTCAGGATCGCCACCACCATGTTGATCATGCTGGTCATGGTCTCCAGCATCTCGCTCAGGCTGATGATGAAATAGCCGTCCTCCGCGTGGAGGATGGATTCGATCCCTACTACCAGAAGATTCTTGCCCTCATCGGCAAGTTCATCGCTCACCAGAACCACGCCGTAGGAGCTGGCGCTGGTCTTGCTGATGCGCTGGGCGGTGGTATAGGGCACAAAGATCATGTCATCGTCAGTGCCCTCCTGATCGGTCGTACTGCTGACATTGGCTTTCAGCACGCCCACGATGGTAAATCTCTCACTGCCGATCTTGATGGTCTGGCCGATGGCGTTGCCGCCGTAGGCCGCACGGGCAATGTAATCGCCCACCACGCAGACTTTTTTATTGTCCGTGATGTCCACATAGGTCAGGCCCCTGCCCTGGGCCAGCGTGCGCCCCATCATATCCAGGTAGGTCTCACTCACGCCCTTGACGCTCGTATAGCCATAGGTGGTGGTATCCACCTTCACGGTACTGTCCAGCGTGGTGGTGGGCGACATGCCGGTGAACACCTCCGGGTGGCTGTCCACGATATCGTACATCTGCTGCACGGTCACGGTGCGGGAGCCGCGGCCCGTGATCTGGACACTGAGGACATTGGTTCCCATCTCAGAAAAGCTGTCCTTGATGCTCTGGGTCATGCCATTGCCCAGACCCACGATGACGATGACCGCCGTGACACCGATGATGATGCCCAGCATGGTCAGAACCGTGCGGAATTTGTTGCTCCAGATATTCTTGACTGCTTCGCGGAAGGTCTCGTAGATCATGCGTTCCCCTCCTGTTCTGCCGGTTCAAAGTTCAGTGTCGGCTGAACGATGGCCTCTGGTGCCCGGGCATCGCCGTCGTAGACCACACGGCCATCCTCCAGCCGGATGATGCGCTGGGCCTGCACGGCAATGGAGTTGTCGTGGGTGATGAGCACCACGGTGTTGCCCTGTCGGTGGAGCTGCTGCAGCATTCCCAGCACCTCGCGGCCGGTGTGGCTGTCCAGCGCGCCGGTGGGCTCGTCGGCCAGAATGACCGCCGGATTCCCGGCCAGTGCCCGGGCAATGGAGACGCGCTGCTGCTGGCCGCCGGAAAGCTGACTGGGCTTGTTTTTCAGCTTATCGCCCAGCCCCACCTGCTCCAGTGCCTCGCGGGCCCGGCGGCGGCGCTCGGCGCGGGGCACGCCCGCATAGATCAGCGGCACCTCCACGTTTTCCAGCAGATTCAATTTGGGCAGCAGGTTATACTGCTGGAAGATGAAGCCCAGCATCTCGTTGCGCACCTCGGCCTGCTCATTGCCGGACATGTTGCCCACCTCCCGGCCATTGAGCCGGTAGCTGCCCGCTGTGGGCACATCCAGGCAGCCGATGATGTTCATGCAGGTGGATTTACCGGAGCCGGACTGGCCCACGATGGCCACGAACTCGCCCTTTTCAATTTTCATGCTGATGTGGTCGGCGGCTTTTACCGTGGTGTCACCCATCCGGTAATATTTGCACACATCCTCAAATTCGATCAGAGCGCTCATTGCGGGCCACCTCCCGGTGCGCCGCCGCTCGGGCCGCCGCCCTGACCGGGCCCACCGACCACCATCATCTCCTCCATCTGTCCGTCAGCGCTGACAGAGGCGGTGCTGCTGGCGGTGTAGGCTACGGTGTCGCCTTCCTGCAGGCCGCTTGTTACGGCGATGTAATCATCATCGCTGGTGCCGGTGGTCACCTTGACATAGACATAGCCCTCCGGGGCGGTCATGCTGGGATCGGCGTTGGCAGCGCTGGGGGAATCCTTGGTCACCAGCACATAATTGCCCCGCACCACAGCGGCATTGGGAATGGAAAGCGCGTTCTCAGCGCTGGCCGTCGTGATCTCGGCGGTGGCGTTCATGCCGGGCAGCAGGTCGCCGGTATCGTCGATGCGGATGGTGACAGGATAGGTAGTGGTGCCGCCTGCCGTGGTGCCCGCCTTGGATACGCTGGTGACCACGCCGGTAAAGGTGCGGTCAGAGATGGCATCCGCGGTGATGGTCACACTCTGCCCCTCCTTGATGGAGAGGATCTCCAGTTCGTCCACATTCATCGTCATCTGCAGATAGCTCAGGTCGTAGATGGTGCACAGGCTGGTGCTGCCCGCGGTATTGCTCACGGTGTCGCCCGCCTTGACCTCCTTGGAGATGACCGTGCCGCTGATGGGCGAGGTGATGGTATAGTTGTTCAGCTGATCCTCGGTGTCCTCCATGGACATCTGGGCACTGCGCAGGTTATCGGAGGCGTTCTGCACCTGCTTGGTCAGCTCCTTGCCGGAGATCCTGACCAGCGCGGTATCGGCGCTGACAGAGGAGCCCTCTTTCACGCAGAGGGCGGTCACGGTGCCGCCGGTGGAGGCGGTGATGGTCTGCTCGTTCTGGTAGCTGAATTTTGCCGATGCCAGCGCGCTGACCCCGTTGACGCTGGCCGTTGCGGCCTGCGCGGTGGTCAGGCTGCCGGTGTTGTTCACCGCAATGGTCACGGTGCGCACCAGCAGGTTCCCGCTGCTCAGGGCATCCGCACCGGAGACGGAGCGCACGGTGCCGGAGACGGCCTCAAAGGTGCCGTCCAGCGTGACCTGTGCGGCCTGCCCCACGGTAAAGTTCGCCGCATCCGCCGCCGGGAATTCCAGCGTCAGCAGCAGGGTGGAGGCATCCCGCACAGTGGCCACCTCCTGCCCGGCGGTGACCACATCGCCCACCGCCACCTTGTAGGAAGCCAGCGTGCCGCCGATGGTGCTGCGGATGTATTGGGCATCCACTGCATCCTCGTAATTGCGCTGGGCCTGATCCAGCGAGAGCTGGGCTTTTTCCACGCTGTTGGCGGCGTTGGAGCTGTCGATGGTGTAGAGCACCGTTCCCTCTTCAATGGTGTCCCCCACCGCAAAATCGGCGGTGAGCACGGTGCCGGACACCAGCGCATTGACGGTGTAGGTGTTGGCGGCGGCAATGGTGCCGGAGCCGCTGAACACATTTGTGATATTCCGGCGCTCCACCGCGCTTTCCAGATAGGCGGTATCTACGCCTGCCGGTTTTGCGCCCTTCCCCGGCAGCAGGAACGCACCGGCCACTGCGGCTGCGCAGGCGGCAGCGGCAATGCGTTTCCAGTTGCGCCTTACAAAAGGTCTCCAGCCCTTCGGTCTTTGTTCTGCAGGCACTTCCAGCGCCAGATTGAATTCCTGGTCGCTCTGTTCCTGCGGTGTTTGTTTCTTTTTTCGCAGCATTGGTTGCCCCTCCCTGATGTTATGGCCGGGTGCAAAGCCGCACCCGCCCTTCTTCCAACAGTATAGCGGACCTTTCTTAACATTCGCCGGAGATATTTCTTAAGACTTGCTTAAGTTCGGTGGAAAAAGTGTAAAAAGCGACCCTCCCCGTCATCGCATTGCAATGCCGCCTCCCCCTTCGGGGGAGCTGGCAAAGCCGTAGGCTTTGACTGAGAGGGTTGTCTTATTCTACCGGGAACAGCAGCGTCATGGTGAACTGCTCATTCTCCTGTTCGATCTTGCAGTCTGCGTGCATCTTATCCATCATGGTCTCGATGCTGGTCAGGCCCACCTTGGTGCTTTCCACTGCCGGGGGCGCGGGCAGGACATGGTTGCGGAACACAAGGCCCGCCTTCCCCTCCTGCCGCAGGAACCGCACCTCGATGGGCCGGGCCGGGTCGGCGTACTTGATCAGGTTGGAGCCGATGTTATCCAGAATGCGCCGGATGTACTGCGCCCGCACGGTCAGGAGCACATCCTCGCTGCCCAGCTCCAGCGCACAGGCAAAGCCGCGCTGCTGCAGCATCTCCACCATCTCGGCCAGCGGCTCTTCAAAGATCTGGGAGAAGCGGGTCGGGGCATCCAGCTGCACCACGGTGTCCCGAGTGACCAGCGCGTACTCGAACAGATTGTCGGACAGCTGCTTGATCTGCCGGGCCTTGCCGTCGATCTTTGCCAGATATTCATCCTGCTGGGCCTCGGTCTCGTATTTGTGGTGACGCAGGATCTCGGTATAGAGCAGCAGGGTGGTCAACGGGGTGCGCAGGTCGTGGGACATCTCGGTGATCAGGCTCTTGACCTTGGCGGCAGCCTGAGCCTCCTCGGCCTGCTGCTGGCGCAGGGTCAGACGCAGGCCATCCAGACTGGTGGCCAGCAGGGCCAGCTCATCGTCTCCCTGGATCGTGATGGGGTGGTCAAGGTCACCGCCCTCCATGGCCTGGATCTCCCCGCTGAGCAGGAGGATATAGCGGATGATCTTCCGGCTGCTCAGGAAGAAAAACAGCGGGAAAAGGGCAAAGCTGACAAGCAGCAGGATCTCGCACCCCTTGCCGTAATAGGCATCCACGCCGTTGTAATAGAACATGGCGGTGGTCTCTTTGTCCGAAAAAGTGAGCGAGTACATCGGGAGCCAGTGCTCGGTCGGAACCGCTTCCGTCACGTTTATCCACCCCTCGTAGACCGGAGTGACCAGCGGATAGGAGGAATAGAGCATCCGGGAGCGGTCGTAAATGATAAACATCGTGCTGCCGTTCCGCACAGACCAGTCGTCCAGTTTGTCGATGTCCCGGCTGGAAAGACCGCGCCGGTCGATATAGCTCTGCAGCTCCTGCACCTGCTTTTCCACGGCCTTCTGCTGGGTTTCCGGCTGGTCAAAATAAAGCCACAGGGCTTTATTCAGCACGACCTGCATTCCCACCAGAAGCATAGCGCTTGCCAGTGCTGAGAACAGGATCATCAACACCAGCTTGCCGGAAAGCCCCAGCTTTTTACGCATGATCCTTCTCCTCCCCGGGCACAAAGCGGTACCCTTTCCCCCACATGGTCTGCAGACGGGCGGGGTTCTGTGGGTCTTTTTCGATCTTCATCCGCAGATTGCGGATATGTACCATCACGGTGCCGTTGGAGGTGTAGAAATAAGGCTCCTGCCACACATCCTCGTAGATCACCTGCACCGGGAAGATGCGCTGGGGGCTCTGCATGAGCAGCCGCAGGATCTTGTACTCCGTCTCGGTCAGGTCGATCTCCTCCCCCTCCACCCAGACGCGGTTGCAGTCCAGCGCCAGCTTCACGCCATGGCTGCACAGGGTCAGGTTCTCGGCCCGGGCCGGGGCCTGCCTCTTGCCCTGATAGACGCAGTACCGCCGCAGCAATGCCTTGACCCGGGCGCTGAGCTCCGCAAAGGAAAAGGGCTTGGGCAGGTAATCGTCCCCGCCCGCGGTCAGGCCCAGCAGCTTATCGGACTCCTGTGATTTTGCCGTGAGGAACAGGATCGGCACTGTGGAGAGCTTGCGCAGCTCCTCGCAGACGCGCAGGCCGCTCATGCCCGGCATCATAATATCCAGGATCACCAGATCGACCTCCGGGCGGAACACCTCCAGTGCCCGGGTGCCGTTTTCGGCTTCGATGATATGGTATCCCTCACCGGAAAGCAAGATGCGCACGCCGTCCCGGATATCCGGATCGTCCTCCGCGATCAGAATGGTCTGCTCTGCCATGGTCTTCTCCCCTTTTTGTCATTCTCGGTTCTAGTATAACAGCAGTTTCCTGCATTTTCCATGAAATTTTTCTAAGGATTTCTTAAGAAAACGCTTCTTCCGGTCAGACCCTGCTGCAGGGACAGAAAAAAGGCATCCCCGCACTTCACAGAACGAGGATGCCTTTCTCAAAACGGTTTTCTGCCCCAAAGCGCCCGCTCCGGCGTGGAGCCGGGCGGGTCTCCGGCGCAGAGGCTTACATTGCAAACTGGACGGCGCAGAAGGCTGCATAGATGCAGAGCAGCAGCACGCCCTGCCAGCGGGAGAGCCTGCCCTTGAGCAGAGCGGGCACAGTCAGGAGGAGCATGACCACGAACATCACGGGCAGATCCATGACCAGAGAGGAATTGATGCCCATGATGGTGGAGTTCTGCGGGATGCTGAAGGGCGACACCGTGATGGACATGCCGCTGACCAGCACCAGATTGAACACGTTGGCACCGATGACATTGCCCAGCGAGAGGGAGCCGTGGCCCTTTGCCAGCGAGGTGATCGCCGTGACCAGCTCAGGCAGAGAGGTGCCCAGCGCCACAAAGGTCAGGGCGATGACGGATTCCGGCACGCCCAGCGCCTGCGCGATCAGGGTACCGTTGTCCACCAGCAGGTTTGCGCCCACAGCGATCAGGGCTGCGCCGAGGATGAGCAGGCCAATCTCCTTGGCAAAGGACATTTCCTTTTCCGGCTCATCCTCATCGTCTTCCGGGGCGGGGGTGTTTTTCATAGCCAGCACATTGCAGACCATGTAGGCCACGAACATTGCCAGCAGCACAATGCCGATGGGGCGGCTGAAGTAGCCGGTGGTGTAGGCCACGCCCGCATACAGGGCCGCTGCCACAAAGAAGAACAGCACCGGCACCCGCAGGCTCTTGGGGTCCACCTTGCCCGGGCGGACCGCAATGGTGATGGCCGCGATCAGGGCCGCGTTGCAGATGACCGAGCCAATGGCGTTGCCATAGGCGATCTCGCCGTGGCCGGTCATGGCCGAGGTGGTGGAGACCATGACCTCAGGCAGGGTGGTGCCGATGGACACCACCGTGGCACCGATGAGCAGCTCCGGCACCTTGAAGCGGCGGGCGATGCCGGTTGCACCGTCCACGAACCAGTCGCCGCCCTTGATGAGGCAGAGCAGGCCCACGATAAACAATAATACAGGGATCAGCATATAAAATCTCTCCTTTTTAATCCAAAAAGTATTATACCTGTTTCCCCTGCAAAACGCAAGCAAAATCGTGCATTTTCACCCAGCCTTCTCCACCTTTTTGGCGTTGGGGTAGATGCGCTCCATCCGGGCATTGTCAAAATGCTCATCCAGCAGCACATCCATCGCATTGGCCGGAGCCGCGCCGCTGGTGCGGGCATCGTAGCGGGCCAGCGCCAACGCACTGGTCACAAGGTTCACGGCCATGAACACGGCCAGCAGAGCGGTCATCCAGGGGCGGATCCTGCGCTTGACCGCCTTCATCCCCTTTGCCACCAGTGGGTAGCCATAGCGGATCCAGGTCACGGCCGCAATGCCCCAGAAGAAGCAGTACAGCAGGTTGATGCGCCCGCCCAGATTGAACTTGAAGCCGCTGTAATCCCAGAACACGGTGCCAAACAGCAGCTCTGTCACGGCGCTGCACACATACTCATACGCGCCGCCCAGGATCACACCGAACCAGAAGATGCGGCTCTCGCTCTTCTGTTCGCCGCCCCGCAGCAGGATGGCGGCCAGCACAAGCGCCAGCCCCCACACCACGCTGAACGGGCCCCAGACCAGGCTGGAACGGCTCATCCAGACCCCGGCGGTGATGCGGCAGAAGATGGTCTCCACCACATCTCCGAGGAAAGCCCCGATGACAAAGAGCCAGAGCAGGTCGGCAAGGGAGAGCTGCTTTTCGGCACTGGTGGTGGGCTCCGGACGGGCCGCAGCAGGGTACGCCCGCTGGATCCGCTTTTCCACGCTGGCGGTAATTTTCTGCCGCAGCCTCTCCGAGCCCCTGCCCAGCTCCCGATTCAGCTGCTCAAGCCGTGGGTGGCGGTTCGCATACCGGCTGACCACCACCATGGCAGAGATCTGGTCAAGGACGGCCAGCGCCATGCCGACCCACACCACAGCGTGGAACAGCAGCGGCGGCAGGTGGGCGCAGAGCCGGAACAGCAGGTCGTTGCCCCAGCGGACTGCCGCCATGCCCAGCAGACCCCACAGCAGGGAGTATTGCAGGCAGACATAGCCGTCCAGATTGAACTTTTTATCGGAGTAGTCCCACCAGCGGCGGTGGTGGATCCGTTCCAGCAGCTTGGCGGTCAGCCACTCCACCACCGTGGCATAGATCATGCTGCCGAAGAACAGTGCCGCCAGGCTGGTGCGCTGGTCGTTCAGGCCGATGGTGATGAGCACCCCTGCCGTGCCGTACACAAAGCAGAAGGGGCCGGAGGCCACGCCGCGGTTGGTGAACCGGCGGCCCTTTGCGGTTGCAACAACGGTCTCGCCTACCCAGCCTAAAAAGGAATATACCAGATAAATTACACAAAGAGTATAGAAATTCAGGTTCATAGTGCTCCTTTCCCGGAACAAAAAGGGGCCGGGAAGCGGCATTCCCGACCCTCTTTGTTCAGTTTACGAATTACAGCTGGCTCTTATACAGTGCCTCGATCTCCTCCACACTGGTATCGCGGGGGTTGCCGGGGCGGCAGGCATCTGCAAAAGCAGACTCAGCCAGGAAGTGGATGTCCTCTTCCTTCAGGATGCCCTGCAGGTTTGCGGGGATGCCCACATCCGCGCTCAGCTGCTTGACAGCGGCGATGGTGGCATCGGCGGCATCGGCATCGTTCATCTCGTCGATGCCCTTCACGCCCATGGCCTTGCCGACCGCGCGGTAGCGCTCCCCGGCAACGGTCTTGTTGTACTCCAGACCCACCGGCAGCAGGATGGCGCAGGCCACGCCGTGGGGGGTATCATACAGAGCGGACAGACCGTGTGCCATGGAGTGGACGATGCCCAGACCCACATTGGAGAAGCCCATGCCGGCGATGTACTGGCCCAGAGCCATGCCCTCGCGGCCCTCCGGGGTGTTCTGCACGGCACCGCGCAGGTTCTCGCTGATGAGCTTGATGGCCTCCAGATGGAACATATCGGAGATGGTGCAGTGGCCCTTGGTGATGTAGCCCTCAATGGCGTGGGTCAGCGCGTCCATCCCGGTCGCGGCGGTCAGCCCTTTGGGCATGCTGCTCATCATATCCGGGTCCACCACGGCGATCTCGGGGATATCGTTGGTGTCCACGCACACGAATTTGCGTTTTTTCTCCACGTCGGTGATCACATAGTTGATGGTCACCTCGGCGGCGGTGCCGGCGGTGGTGGGCACCGCAATGGTGAACACCGCGTGCTTTTTGGTGGGGGCCACGCCCTCCAGGCTGCGCACGTCGGCAAACTCGGGGTTCTCGGCAATAATGCCCACCGCCTTTGCGGTATCCATGGAGGAACCGCCGCCAATGGCCACAATGCAGTCCGCGCCGCTGGTCTTGAAGGCCTCCACGCCGTGCTGCACGTTCTCAATGGTGGGGTTGGGTTTGATTTCGCTGTACACGCTGTAGGCAAAGCCGGCGGCGTCCAGCAGGTCGGTCACTTTTTTGGTCACGCCGAATTTGATCAGGTCCGGGTCAGAGCAGACAAACGCCTTTTGATAGCCGCGGGCGGTCAGCTCGGGAACAATGTTCTCCACGGCCCCCTTGCCGTGGTAAGAAATGGTGTTCAAAACAATGCGGTTTGCCATGTTGATCTTCTCCTTTTCTTGTGCACTCACGCTTGTTGCGGGCTCAAGGCCCCTGTTGTTATTATTATAACAACGCTGTTTTGCAGAAAACAAGTTACACATGGCCCGGAATGTAACATCCCGGCAAAAAACCGTTCGCCCCGTTTGTGCGGGCCCGGCCCCGCCCTTTTCCCTCTTTAAAAATCTCCCTGTTGCCCCGCTATTTCTTCTCCTGTGCCGCCTCCCACCGGGCGTTCCAGCGTTCCAGCGCGGCGGGCAGGCCGGCTGCGGGGGTGGCGTCCAGCAGCTCGGCGGGCAGCTCATACACGCTCCGCCCGTCATACCGCAGGGGCTGCCCGTCCTCCCCGCTGGGCCAGCGCATCTGCACCGAGTAAGCGGCCGGGCGCACCCCCTCGGCCTGCATGGCCGCGTCCAAAGCCAGCAGCGCCTCGGCCAGCGCTTTCCATTCGTCGGCCCGGCCGCTCACCACCCACGCGGTGAGTTCAAAGGGCGCGGGCAGCCGGTCCAGCCGCAGCAGCTGGTCCAGTTCCACCCTGGGCGCTTCATCCGTCGCCCACTCAGCAAAGGCAAATTCCAGCTCCAGGCCGCTCTTTTTCCGCAGGGTCGCCTCTGCCCAGTCGCCCAGCTCCTGCCGCAGCCGTTCCTCGGTGTTTCTGCCGCTGGCCACAAATTCCCCGTAGCTGTCGGTCAGGGCCCCCTGTTCCCGGTAAACGGAAAAGCGGGTGTCCGGGCTGGAAGGGCTGGTCACCTGGCTGAAATAACCGCCGGTCTTGAAGCTGTAAACGGCAAATCCCGCCTCATAATCCGCCTCCGGATACATCTGGCGCACATAGCTGCGCGCCTGGGCGGTGAGCCACAGCCGGGTAAAGATCTCCCCGTTCAGCTGCACATAGGTGCCCGCGAGCCCCGCCGCCAAAGCCAGGACGCCTTTTTGTACGACCGGGTGCAGGTGATGG
>ERZ825137.2205-NODE-2205-length-23147-cov-12.286809_pt1 | contig 23147 bp, 17 predicted proteins | sample MGYA00519873_ERZ825137 | MGnify/ENA primary metagenome ERZ825137 (study PRJEB31778, sample SAMEA3449190) | human gut metagenome | biome: human gut; feature: human-associated habitat; material: faeces | place: United Kingdom | collected 2010/2012 ...
TAATCTCATTCTTATTAATGTTAATATTACTAATGCTTATGTCGTTGGAGTGGCAGATGGGACATTCCATTTTGCGGATTTTAAGTGTAGGATTGATATTATTGAATACCAAACCGCATACTCCGCAACGGAACCATTCACTATCAGTGTACGCTACTCCACCTTCTATCATTATAACAACACCACGAACCAGTGCTTGGGCAATCTTCTGACGCGCGCTGGTATATATTCGGCTAAGAGTCGGACGTGATACCCCCATTGAAACAGATGCCTCTTGTTGAGTCTTCATTTCATAATCACATAACCGTATTGCTTCATACTCTTCAAAATGCAAGAATATAGCATCCTTGCGACTACTGTTTGAAGCTATAGGTTTAAAGCCTGCAACAGAAGGCATGTTATTGACTTTACGGATGTTTTTTGGACGTGGTGACATTAAATATTTATTGTTTTCGACTGCAAAGATAATGAACAAATGTTCATAACGCAACAGTAAATCGTTTTTTAACACAACAGATAAAGAGTTATATATATCAAGAAAATAGCTCTCTTGCTGTTTCAATATGCAGGAAATTCAGTTAGGTTTTGTACACAATGAAATCATTCGTCATTATAATGAAGTGGATGCATCAGGGGCTCCGGATTCACTTCAGAATGCACAGAAAAAGTTTTCTCTCTTTGTGATTATATGTTTCTATATGATGTTTTTCATCTATATTTTCTGTATTGTGCGAACCATCTTTTTGCCTATTTTGTTGCATTACCAGTATTAAACCTTAAAATTGAAAAGATATGGATAAGGAAGAAAAGAAGAAAAAGACGGAGCAAAAGGATGAACTGATGGAAAATGACCGGCGCTATCCTGTTGAACAAGTGTCCAATACCGGTGAACCCACCAAGAAGGAAGTGAAGGCGGCGGTAAAAGAATTGAATCCGGACCTGAACAGTCTGGGCAGTAGAGGATAATTTAAAACTGAAAAGAAAATGGATATAGCCGAAAAAATTGAAGATGCCAAGCAGTCGGACGCATTGTTGCTGATTGTATTCTATACAGACTGGTCGCCTCATTATGAATGGATTGAGCCGTTACTTCATGAATTTGAAACGCCGGTCAATATTATCAGAGTAAATATGGAGGGCGACAAGAAAGTGGCCGATGCCTATAACATAGAAACAGCTCCCGGTTTCGTACTTCAGCGAAAAGACAGAATACTGTGGAAAAAGACAGGAGAGGTGTTTCCCGGAGAATTGAAGGATGTGATTGAAATGTTCAAGAATTGATGCCCGAATATCAGTATAGGTTAAAAAAGTTCCGTTACTATGAAGTAGCGGGATTTTTTTTCTTGTAGGCGGTTTTGTACAATGAAAAACATATCGTACCTTTGCACGATAATTGATTAAAATTAAAGAATATATGTTCAGAAGTCATACTTGCGGAGAGTTGCGACTCTCCGATGCAGGCAAAAGTGTAACGTTGGCCGGCTGGGTACAGCGTGCACGTAAAATGGGAGGAATGACCTTCGTCGACCTTCGTGACCGTTATGGTATTACTCAGCTGGTGTTCAATACGGAAGTGAATGCCGAACTTTGTGAACGCGCTAACCATTTGGGGCGTGAATTTGTGATTCAGGTGACCGGTGAAGTGAATGAGCGTTCAAATAAGAATACGAATATTCCTACCGGCGAAATAGAAATTATCGTATCGGAACTGAACGTTCTTAACAGTGCACTTACTCCTCCTTTCACTATTGAAGACAATAGTGACGGTGGCGATGATATTCGCATGAAATACCGCTATCTGGATTTGCGACGCAGTTGTGTCCGTCAGAATTTGGAATTACGCCATAGAATGACGATGGAAGTACGCCGCTATTTGGACAGCAAAGGTTTTCTTGAGATAGAAACACCCATGTTGGTCGGTTCTACTCCTGAAGGGGCTCGTGACTTTGTGGTTCCTTCACGCATGAATCCGGGACAGTTCTATGCATTGCCTCAGTCACCGCAGACATTGAAACAGTTATTGATGGTATCAGGTATGGACCGCTATTTCCAGATTGTGAAATGCTTTCGTGATGAAGACCTTCGTGCCGACCGTCAGCCTGAGTTTACTCAGATAGACTGTGAGATGAGCTTTGTGGAGCAGGAAGATATCATTTCTACCTTTGAAGGAATGGCCAAACATTTATTCAAGGAATTGCGTGGTGTTGAGCTTACCGAGCCGTTTATCCGTATGCCGTGGGCAGATGCTATGAAATATTACGGTAGCGATAAACCTGATTTGCGTTTCGGAATGAAATTTGTGGAACTGATGGATATTCTGAAAGGCCACGGCTTTTCTGTATTCGATGATGCTGCATATATTGGTGGTATTTGTGCAGAGGGTGCTGCCGTTTATACCCGTAAACAGCTTGACCAGTTGACCGATTTCGTCAAGAGACCGCAAATTGGCGCAAAAGGTATGGTATATGCTCGCGTAGAAGCTGATGGAAATGTAAAATCAAGCGTAGATAAATTCTATTCACAAGAAGTGCTGCAGCAAATGAAAGAAGCTTTCGGAGCTAAGCCGGGTGATTTGATTCTGATTCTGAGTGGTGACGATGCCATGAAGACTCGTAAACAGTTGTGCGAACTTCGTTTGGAAATGGGACGTCAATTAGGTTTGCGTGACAAGAATAAGTTTGCTTGTCTGTGGGTTATTGACTTCCCGATGTTTGAGTGGAGCGAAGAAGAAAACCGCTTGATGGCAATGCACCATCCGTTTACTCATCCGAAAGATGAAGATATTCCTTTGTTGGATACAGATCCGGCAGCCGTTCGTGCAGATGCATACGATATGGTTGTGAATGGTGTAGAAGTAGGAGGGGGATCTATTCGTATCCATGACTCTCAGTTGCAGGCCAAGATGTTCGAGATTCTGGGCTTTACACCCGAAAAGGCACAAGAGCAGTTTGGCTTCCTGATGAATGCATTTAAATATGGTGCTCCTCCTCATGGTGGTTTGGCATACGGTCTCGACCGTTGGGTATCGCTGTTTGCCGGCCTTGACAGTATCCGTGACTGCATTGCGTTCCCGAAGAATAACAGTGGGCGTGATGTGATGCTGGATGCTCCTGCTGCTTTGGATCAAAAACAGTTGGATGAGTTGAATCTGGTTATCGATATCAAAGAATAAAGTGATAGATACATAAAAGGGAGTGTGCCAAAACTACGGCCTATCCCATCGTCAGCTGTAGGGGCAGGGTTTGCCTGCCCGAAGGCGCAAAGCAAACTGTTTTCGGGCGAGCGAAAACCTCGCCCCTACGACTAAATGATGGCATTATCCACGTTTTGACACAACTCCTTTTTTATATTGCCTTTCGATAAGTCTTACCAAGTTGTTCCCTGAAATACTCCGCTTTCATTGTAAGGGACCAAATAACCGTTCATGGTCAACGTATTTCCGGAGAAGTTCGGGTTGATGGTTACACTGGCCTGATTGGTACCACCGGTTAACACGATAGAGACAGTGGCTGATACGGCAATACCGTTAATGCCGTAGTTGTAATAAATATTGCCATCCTTGTCCTGGCGCATACTTATACCGTTTACGCTTCCTTGTACAGTGACACCGCCCAAACCGTTCGGGCTCCAGTTATACACAAAGTTAGTGAAGGCGGTCTGAATAATTCCTTGTCCGTCGTTTACCTCCACATAGTTGGTGTTTGAGGACACAAAACGCATAATACCGTTACGGAATACTACGTTATCAGCTTCCAAAACAAAGGAACCGTTTTTCAAGGCATCGATAGCTTTCATGAAAGACACGGAATCTTGCTGTGCTTCCAAGGCCTTCTTTTCCTGACGTTCTTTTTTCCATGCTTCGCGTTTGGCATCTTCTCTTTGTTTTCTGGTTTGTGCATTTGTTACTCCGCTGAAGCAAACAAGTAACAATGCTGCTAAGAATAATACTTTTTTCATAATTAAAGCTGTTTTGTTAATCAATATATCTTTTAGATAATCTGATAACAAAACAGCTTCAATCGCAATTTGTTTAACGAATATGTGAATTTATATAACGATAACGTTTCTACTGTTTTTCTACTTATTCATCTTTTAGTCAACAAATCGTTTGGTCAATTTGTCAAATTCGTCTATTCTGCGGTCTCTGAGGAATGGCCACCAGCGGCGAACTTCTTCGCTTCGTGTAATGTCTACCTCCGTTACTATATTTTCCTCTTTCATGTTGTCGGCTTGTGCCAGTATTTCACCTTGAGGACCTGCTACAAAGCTATTTCCCCAAAACCGGATTCCGTTTGTTTGTTTCGAAGGATCAGGCTCATGCCCTACGCGATTGACGGCTATTACAGGTAATCCGTTGGCTACGGCATGTCCTCGCTGGGAAATTACCCATGCTTCCAGTTGGCGAGCTTTTTCTTCCGGGGTATCTGTGCTTTCCCAACCGATAGCAGTGGGATAGATAAGAATTTCAGCACCTTTCAAGGTCATCAGACGCGCTCCTTCAGGATACCATTGATCCCAGCAAACTTGTACACCCAATTTTCCTATTGAAGTTTGAATAGGTTCGAAACCTAAATCCCCCGGAGTGAAATAGAATTTTTCATAATATGCCGGATCGTCCGGAATATGCATTTTTCTATACTTCCCGGCAATACTTCCGTCTTTATCGAATACAACGGCCGTGTTATGGTAAAGTCCCGGAGCACGTTTCTCAAATAAGGAAGTGACCAGTACGATACCATTGGCGGATGCAACTCCACTATAGAATTCGGTGGAAGGACCGGGAATCGTTTCTGCCAGGTCAAACAGGGAGGTATTTTCTGTCTGACAGAAATAAAGCGTATTGTGCAATTCCTGCAACACCACTAGCTCTGCGCCCTTGGATGCCACATCTTCTATACTGTGTTTCAGTTTATCCATGTTTTCAGCCGTATTGCCTGTACAAGACTGCTGAATGAGTCCTACTTTAATTGTTCTTCTCATATTATATACGTCTATATTAATATACACCTTCAGGATATTGCATGGTGACGCAATGAAGCGAGCCATGTTGTTTGATCAATGCCGTGCAATCCACACCGACAATCTCTCTTCCGGGAAAAGCTTTTTCCAATACTTCTTTTGCAAGAGTATCATTATGAGGCTGATTGTATGTGGGAAGCAGAACAGCTTCATTCATAATCAGGAAATTGGCATAGGTTGCCGGCAGCCGTTCTCCATTTATATCATAAATGGCATCGGCCATAGGGAGGGGAAGTAAGCGATAGGGATTTCCCTCCGGTGTCCGGAAAGCTTTCAGTTCTTCTTCCATTGCCACCAGCTCTTCATAATGCTCGTCTTTTTTGTCTGTGCACTGCACATATACGATGGTATCGTCAGGACAGAAACGTGCCAGCGTGTCGATATGACTGTCTGTATCATCGCCGGCCAAATAACCGTGCTTCAGCCATAACACCTGTTTCAAGTTGAATGTTTCTTTCAGATATTGTTCTGTTTCTTCCTTCGTTTTCTCGTTTCGGTTGTAGGACAACAAGCACTTTTCTGTGGTAAGGAGTGTGCCTTTTCCATCACTTTCTATCGAACCTCCTTCCAAAATGAAATTTCTTTGGTATACATATTCTCCTGTCAATGTTTTGCAGCGATAATATAGATTGGAGTTTATCATATTATCATAATTGGCAGCGTACTTCATTCCCCAACCGTTAAAACAGAAATCCAGTAAGAGCGGTTCTCCGTTCTCTTTCAGCATGGTAATAAAGGCGTGGTCGCGTGCCCATGTATCGTTAGTCTTCACGGCCGAAACGGTGAGATTCTTCACATTGCATCCGTGCTCATAGATTCTGTCTCCGATTCGATGAGGTTCCGGGGCTACTACCAGCAAAGGCTGACGTTTTAAAATTTCGTAAGCTATATTAAGGAAGCAAGCATCTACTTCTTCCAACATATAGGCCCAATCAGTGTCTATATGGGGCCATGTCAATTGTATCAGGCTCTGTTTGTGCCATTCTGCTGGCAAATAAGTTTTCTTCATATTCTTTAATTTTACCCGACAAAGATAGGAAATAAAAATGAGCTACTCACTTTTCGAAGCGAGGTGATTTTAGAAAAACTTGGTGCTATATCATGCTCTTTCATTTAATCTCTAAGTAGAGCCATAGTCTCCCTTACCCGATTCATCGTAAATCGGGTATTTTTTTATTGCTGTATGTCAGAAAGTTATTCTTTTATCCCAATCTAATTATCTCATTGTTTTTCTCTTTGCAGGCTTCGGTAGCCAATGTGATGCCGGTGTTGTAGGAATATGCTGACACAATATCAGGCTTGCGTTCGTTGGCCTGTACAGTGCTGCGCTTGGCTTTGCCATCCACACAGATTATCTCCTTATCTCCGTCTGCCTTGGACAGCCTTCGGTGGAAAGACTTCGTAAACTCCTGCATCCTGTTGGCCAGTGCCGAATTATCGATACCGTGCTCCACGCGGCAGAGAGTCACCTCGGATGGGACACCGTTCTTCAACATAGGTCGTACAAAAAAAACGCTGGTTCGGTGGGCATAGCCATTTATGATAACCGTGTGAAGATAGAAAACCCCGGAACTTTTCCGTCCAACTGGGATACAGAAAAATGAAATCAGAGCATGAATCGAAACCACAAAATCCATTATTGGTAAATGTCCTGTACAAGCAAAAAGTTTTGGAAAGTTGGGGACGTGGCATTGGGCTGATGATGTCTGAATGTCGTAAAGCCGGATTACCCGAACCGGAATATAAAATATGGGCAGATAATGCGGCTTCAAGGTGTGTTTGGCCTGCCGCATCGAAAGAAATGCACATTGAAAAACTGTGCCGACTTGTGGGATTCGATGAAAGGCAGACCGAAACACTCGTCAAGGGAAAGCCTTTGGAGTATGCAGGGAAACTCTACTCGGAGGAACACGGACGGAAATTCACGACCGAAAAGTCAGGCTTTCAAGTGTTGAAAGCCCTGACGGATGGGGCAAACTGGTTCTTGCTATTGCTAGAAAGCCCATTGCCGAGTGGTTCAAAGAGTAATTCGACAAGCTATGGCAGAGCATACACCGATCTATACAGTCGCAAAGGAAAGGTAGGGGAATGAAGATATAACCGTTTTATCTTGTTGGAAAAAAGAGCCGTTCATAATACTTACGAATTGCTTTTTCACTATATTTGCAGTTAAATAAACAGAAGTTTTAATTCCTATTATTGACATCATGAAGAAGATATTTAAAGTTTTTAGTTTGAGCATATTAGGCTTATTGCTCTTAACTGTATTAGCCCTATTGTTAGTACGTTATGTATTCAACAGACAATTAAATGAACCCTTAGGAAAGGATAAGATAGAACTATTAAAGAACGCTGGTGAGTATGCACCAGATAGTGTGTCATATAATTTTGTTTATCAGCAAGATACTGCCAAAGCACAGCAAATCCGTGAATACTTCAGATTAGATACCATTGTGAAACCTACAGAAGTCACATGGAATAGAGCTATTGCATTGGCACGTTTCGTAGCCAAGAATATTCCTCATGCCAATCAAAATAACTATCCAAAGAAATGTAACGCAATAGGACTTTGGGAATATACCCGCACGATAGAGCCAGCTTTTAACTGCCGCCTCCATTCAATCCTTTTGCATGAGTTATTGCTGTCGGAAGGAATAGTGAATCGTTTTGTCACTTGCCTTCCCGCTGATTCGTTAGATTCTGACTGTCATGTGGTAAATCAAGTATGGCTACCCGAAATACAAAAATGGGCTATGCTTGATTCCGATATGAGGGCTTGGGCAGAAGATGAAAACGGAACACCTCTTTCTCTCGCTGAAATGCGCGAACGTTACATAAACGGACAAGAAATTATATACCGCCCCTTATTAGATTCAGAAAATAATTTCAATTATTACAAGATGTATTGGGCCAAAAACCTCTATTGGTTTATATCTTGGGAGGTAACTAGTTATAGCCGTGAAGATAATAATCCTGCATTCAGCAACCATGACCGCGAGATAATACTTGTTCCTAAAGGGTTCAGTGGCTTTGACTTAAGCGACAAATCAGTACTAACTACGGATGAATCACGTTTTTGGGCCGTACCGGATAGTTTGACCGTTTCACTGTAACTTCAGAGTTGGGAATGACTCTATTTCAACGGTCAAGAACTGTCATCAACCAACAGCAACAGATATCAATAAATATCCGGTTTTTCCAAAGTTCTACTTCGGGAAAAGTAAGGAAAAACAGAGATAAACAAAGCCTCCGGCAAGGTAGCTCTCCGGAGGCTTTTTGCATTTGCACATATCAGAAAACAAAAAGAAAGTAATATCGGAGTATTACACCCCAAAAACGCTCTGCTGGCTGTTGCATAATGAAACGACATACTTGGCTGATCGGTGTGGTTCTCCCTCCATGCGGATAAATTCCGGTAACAAAATGACAAAGCAGATTCCCCTAACACATTACAGCCCGTGAATGGGCTGAATGATTTTTTTTGCCAACCGATTTTATAAAATTGCCGCCGATAGTTCGTACTTTCAGAAAAAGATGTTACATTTGCAAATGAAAGAGTTATTTGACAGCATAGCAATGTAAAGCGCTGAAATTCGCACGGTTACTGACTCGTTACCGCTACTTCTCAAATAATTCGCTAAGAGTTTATTCTTCAATCGGTTAAATCCAATCGAGAAAAATCTAAAATAATCTATGTCCCGACTAAGTGACCTATATAAAGCAATGGAAACATTGCGCAAAGAAGGTCTTTCGTTAAATGAAGACCTCGAAAAACAAGTAAGTGATTTGGAAGAGAACATCATCAAAAAAGAAATCCTTCCGATTGTAACCGAGACGATTGCACCGGCTTTAAGGCAAGTGCAGCGTGAATTAGTGCTTGTTGTGGATTATGTACCCGGCTCGCCTATTAGCGTACATTTGTCTCGCAAACGAAATTTCACAGCAGATATAGCGGATGCCAAAGAGATTCTTCCTGATCCACAGGTGGAACATAAGGAAATAGGTAAGACCGGGCCGAAAGGCGAAATTGCACCGGCTACTCGATTAAAGATTACATTTGCTGATGGTCACGTGATTCAAGAGCCACAAGCAGCTGAGACTTTTCGTAAGTTTGTGATGGAAGTAGGTGCCGAACGCATTCGTACTTTAGGAATGAAACAAAATAAAGTGCCTTTGATTTCCAATACGCTTGATAAGAAATATAAAAGTTCACAAAAGCCTGTCGGTAATGGTTGGTATCTGATGACATGTAGCAATACGCTTACCAAGAAACGGGATATAGAACGTATAGCCAATATGTTTAATATAAAGATTAAAGTTGAAATAGTGTAATTCTTTCCACTATGAAACGAATAAGAATAAACAGTAAGAAAAAGTGATCAATTGTTTGCTCCTAATAAGGAATTTGGCTACTTCTGTTTCAGAATTGTTTGTTATTAGTAAAATGTAGCAGATTAATGCGGCTGTAATGTTTTCAAATCGTTATCAAGAACTTATTATTAATTAATGTCAGATAAATACGCAAAAGTATATTATCTAAGACAAAAACAGAATTTCATGTACATATATCAATATGAAAGCATGTAATTAGTTGTCGTTTCGCTTTGTTTGCGAAGCAGGGGAGGAAGAGGTGGTGTCTTCCTTTTCCTTTTTTTTATGGGCTCTTTTCCATAAGAACCAACGGAACAAATCATTCCATTTATCGAAATCTTTTTTATACATGATGCCGATACCTTGTGTGGTCAGGGTTGATTTTGTGAAATAACGGTCGTTGGTCTGATTGTATCCTCGTAGACGGAAGTCTCCGTTTTTAGTCAACAGCCAAATGGCTTCAAAGTCACCTACAAAGTTGGTGTTTGCCATTGCATTATCTTTATAACCAAAGTTACCATTGATTATCAGTCGATTATTCAATAACCTGCCGGAAAGGACAGCTTCGGCTTCTACATCTGTCCATCCTTTGTCTCCTGTGCTCAGGTTGGCACCGATGTTCCAGTTCTTATTGTCCATCCATTGGGAGAGCATATTATTGAGCTGACCGGATAAAGTGCTGAAGGCTAATGAACTGGTAGCGTTTGAAGATTGGTCGTTGTTGGCGTAATCGTAGGTGTAGAACTTACCGATACCCAGCAGATAGATGATTTGTGTGTTCATTTGTTCTTCTGTACTGGTGATGCTGCGCACCACATCACGGTCTTCTTCCCTGACTGTCGGTAAATCCAGGTCAAATTTAATATCGGGGCTGGACAGGTTGCCGGTCAGGTTCATCAGGCAGTTTACTTTAACGGTGCTTTGTCCCTGCGAAAGTGAAGTGTCGATACCTAAATCACTCAATGAGGCAGAGTTTACCGTATAAATCGCCTGAAGATCCAGATTGGCCTGATATGGGTCACCTGTGAAGGTGACTGTACCGCCGGACTTCAATGTAAAATCTTTGCGAATCACTTCCTGCATGCTGAGCTTATACATTCCCTGGTCGATAATGTAGTTACCGAACATCTTAAAGTCTCCTTTATTAAAGTAGTTCACTTGCAGATTGCCGTTGCCTGTTGCTGTAATATTGTCGCCTGCTACCGGGTCCATCACGATTTTCATGGTGGCATTGGGGGTGGCGTTAATCAGCATATTGATGCGCAGGTCCATGGGAGGACCCTCTTCTTCTTTTTCTTTCTGCACATTCGAGTGATGGTACAGATTGGTTTCCACATTATCATGGATACGTTTGGGGGTCTTGTCGACAAAGGTAATGAACTGGGTATTGGTAGCCTCTGTCGTGATGCCTGTGATATAAGTAAAAGAGGTGTTGTGTCCTGTTGTCAGTGAGGCATCTACGGTCATGGCATTGTTTCCTCCGTCCAATATGACGCTTCCCGAACCGTACACCTTGCCGTAGAAAGGCATATCGCCGCCTTCGTGGGTATCATACATCAGCAGATTGTCGCCACTGATATTAAAATGATACATCAGATTTTTTAGTTTGGTATGATGCAGATAGCCATTGACTACTCCACTGTTTCCTTCGCGGTCGTACACGTGTACATCGGTAAACAGTAATTGTCCGGAGGAAATATGTACCGAATCATCGCGTATTTGGAAATAGGTGTTCAGTACATCAATCTTGGTATCAATATTGGCACGTGCCTCTCCTTCCAAATCCAGGTGCTTGAAGTCTCCATAGAGTCTGATATGACCGTTGACACGTCCGGTTAAATCGCTGAATATGCCTTCCACAAAGGGCTGGATGAGTCCGATATTGGTACTGTCTGCTTCAATCATCAGGTCCAGTCCTTTCATTTTCGGAGATACGTATCCGGTGACATGAGTGGCCGAAATACCTTCTTCCGCAATTTTTGCATCAAGGCGTACTCCGCCCAGTTCCGAGTCCCATACGCCTGTAATATCGGCTTCACCCAACAATGCTTTATTCAGGCAGAAATTATGCACATTGAGTTTGGTGTGCATGGCAGGCTCTTTCATTACTCCCTTCATGTTGACAGTCCCGGTAACCAAGCCGTTGAATGCCACATCATCAAAATGCACTATATCCAGTACATATTCCAAATTGATATTCTTTAAATCGATATGGCAGGAGTCTTCCTTGCTTTTTGTCAACTTTCCGTTGATGCGTAAATGTTGGTTTTCATGTTCAAACAGAAAATTGTCGATATAGACACGTCCGGAGTCTACGGCAATATGCGAAGGATGTATATTCCAAATCGTATCGTTCAATACCACTTTCGTGGGTTTGATGTTAATGTCGGCCTGTAAGATGGGGTGTTTCCCCTCCGTTTTATAGAATCGGGTCACGGCAGCAAACTTACCTCCGTAAGTGACATTTGTGTTATTCCCCCAATTGACAGTTGTTTCCAGCCGGTCGTTTTTGGCTTGGGTATCGACAGTAAGATTCACCATTGCACCACTGTTCATCAACATACCGGTTCTGAGGGAACATTTGAACCAGTCTGACGGATTTTCGCAGATGAGTACCCCCGAATCATAATGGGTTCCATTATATTTGAAAGCCGGAAAATGTCCTTCAACGCGCAATTTCTCTTCGCGGTCGTTGAAATACCCTTTGATGGAGGCAGGGAACTTTAATTCCAGGGGTATTTGAAAGAGTTTTTGAAAAAACTCCGTATTATTTACTCTGATGTCGAAATTGAAGTTGTTGTGAGGAACCGGCATGTTTTCGTTCAGCGTCAGCAGGGAAGGGATATAGCGTTGAACAGTCTGCAATATGCTGGCCGGAATTGTGTTATAAGAATAGTCTCCACGTATGACAGCCGTCATGAACGAGGAAAGCACTTGTATTTCTTTTTGTCCTTCTACCTGTCCTGCCGTAATGGTAAGGTTATCAAGGAAATAGTTGTTCCCTTCGGGGGTATTCATTTGCAAGCTGTCCAAACGGATTTTTCCGTTCATGTCGTCGATAGACTTCCCTGTAAAGTCTGCTGTCACGTTCAGGGAAATGTCCGTATCTTTGTATTTGTCGGATAAATGCAGGTTATCCGGTCGGAGATTCTTTAAGACGGCCTTCAAGTTGAATTCGGGTATGGCGCACGCCACGTTGAAATTGCCGTTTATCTGAACAGAGCCGTTGTCATCATCCATTGCCAGCTTGCCGTTGAAGCCTCCGTCTTTATACACGCCGTCCAGTGCTATATTCTCATATTTATATTGGCTGTATTCGAAAGAGGCAATATTCCCTTTGATATAAGATTCGGGATAGTGATTTTTATAGTTGAACCCTTTCAATTCCAGATTGAAGTCTGCCGTACCGAATTTCTTTTCGTTATCAAGCAGTTTGCCCACATTCAGGTCGGCACTGGCGATATTTCCCGAATAGGTACGGTTCTGTTGTTTGTCAATGCTCATCATAACATCGGCTTTGATTGTACCTACGCCGGTGTGCAAGAGTCCTGTGATAATCAAATCGTGAAGATATCCGGTGGCATCACCGCTAAAACGTACATATTCCAACTGCTGAAAAATAGGAGGAACTTTCCCGGCCACATTACTCATAACGGTGCTGATGCCTTCTTTATTCAGGTTTACGTCGGTCAGCTTTCCCATGATATACATATTTCTTCCTGCGTTCCAGTCGGCAACGGATGCTTCTCCGTTGATCATCAGACTGTGGTTGTCGGTCAGTCGCAGGGTAGGGCAGTCTATATTCTTTCCTTTACCGGAGAAATCCATGTTGAAATGTAACGGAGTATCGAACTTGGCCAAAGCCGGGACAAAAGGGGCTATGTCTTTGAGTACGACAGAGGCATTGACGCTTCCTTGATATTGCACATTGTCTGTCAGTTTAGGAAGATCCGGCAAACTGTCGTAACGCATGGAAAGGCTGTCAATGCTTAAAGCAGAATTGGAAAGCTCGAGGGAAAAATCCTTTATATTCAGTCGCTTATTGTTGGCAGTGACTTTCATTGAGAACTTTTGTAAAGCAAATCCACACTGCTCTTCAAAGCTCAGACGACGGATGGAGGCGTTCAGCGAGTCGTTGCGGAGCGCCTTCAGCGAAACGGTGGCTGCGAAGTTCTTTACGGCAAGATGGCCGGTATTGAACCGTCCGGGGGTTTCGGGCTCCGACAAGACATCGTATGTGATACGTCCGCGTCTTATCAATAAAGAGTTGATGCGTAAATCCAGATTTGTCTGAGTCTTCACCGTGTCTTTGGAAGCAAAAGCATCCAGAACAAATTGATAATTGGGAGGAGACTGAGGCGTTTCCCGCTCCATATTGGCCGAAAAGCCGAAAAGCTGAACACTGGTAATAGTGATTTTCCCTTTCAGCAGGGGGAGTATTTCAAATTTGGCAGACAGACGCGCCACTTTCAGCATTTCCCTGCCCCGGCGGTCTTCCAGCAACACATCTTCCACAATAATGCGGTTCAGCAGGCCCATGTCGATTTTTCCTACAGAAACTTCCGTGTTGAGCACTTTGCGGAGCTCTTTGGTCACTATATAAGACAATTTGTCCTGAACGTATGGAATGTTCAGAAGCACAATTATCCCCAGATAAACTCCCAAGAGAATACCTAGCAGTATGCGAACTGTATATTTAAGACTTTTGCTTGATATCATTGCTTATTTTGGGCTAACAAAGGTACGAAATACGTCCGAAGTAGCCCAAAATAAACTTGGATTTTTACTTGTTTTTATGCAATCTTTTCAACTCAAACGAGAAAATGATACGGAAACAACCGATAATGAGGAAAGTAACGGACAGCATATAAAGCACAGTGACTGCTCCGAGTCCCGGTTGCCAGATGATAGCCATGGAACATAAAATGGCCAGAATGCCGAATACCAGATACCATCCCCAGTCTTTGGTGCCGTAGCGTTTCAGGTCGGTGGAATAACCGCAAAGGGTGAATCCTCTGAACATAAGCCAGAATGCGACGATAAACGGAATCAGTTCCATGCTTACCAGCGGATAGAATACCAAATAAATACCTATCAGCAAATCAATGATACCGCCTGCCAGATACCATCCCCAACTGTTGATAATCTTTTTGTTGCCGACGGCAAAAAAGATTTCGAGGATACCGCTGACCAGAATTGAAATACTGAAAATGACACTCAGTGCCACATAACTGCTCACGGGAGCAAACAAAAGGCATAATGCTACTGCGATGTAAAGCAATCCCAATAATAGGGACATCCACCAGTTCTTTACCGCGTAGCCCAAGCCACCAACTAATTCATTCATGTTTGTTAAGTTTTAGGTTATAATTTCAACTAATAACGTCCTCTATACAAAAATGTTTGCCCATAAATACAAAAAAAAGTATTTAAATAGCTGCACTTGACTTTTAGAACTCAAAAAATATTCCGAACTTTGCACGGTGAAAGCAAAAAGATTCACTTTATTAGCATTTTTGAATAAAAACTGAATAAAAAAAGAATGAAAGATAACAGAATTCCTTCTCCGTTTATTTCTTTGTTACCCGTATTTGTACTTATTTTATTATTGTTTGTCACCATCCGTGTCTTTGGCAGCGATGCGTTGTCGGGCGGAAGTCAGGTTTGTTTGCTTACGGCTACGGCTGTTTGTGTATTGATAGGGATGGCAGGGTATCGAAGAGCTTGGAAAGATTTTGAACTGGCTATTACGAATAATATAGCCGGAGTAAGTACGGCATTGATTATTCTGCTGATTATCGGCGCTTTGTCGGGGGCATGGATGATTAGCGGCGTGGTTCCCACATTGATTTATTATGGCATTCAGGTGATACATCCTCACTTTTTTCTGGTGTCTACCTGTGTGATTTGTGCCATTGTTTCAGTCATGACAGGCAGTTCGTGGACAACCATAGCCACTATCGGCATCGCATTGATGGGAATCGGCAAGGCACAAGGTTTCAGCGAAGGCTGGATAGCGGGAGCGATTATTTCGGGTGCTTATTTCGGCGATAAGGTATCCCCGCTGTCCGATACCACTATTTTGGCGTCTTCCGTGACGGACACTCCGCTGTTTACACACATACGCTATTTGATGATAACCACCATCCCCTCATTGGTCATCACATTGATTATTTTCACTGTTGCCGGACTGTCTCACGAGGCAACGGACACAGGTCATATTACCGAATACATGCAGGCACTCGACTCCAAATTCAATATTTCCTGGTGGCTGATGATTGTTCCCGTCGTGACGGGAGTTTTGATTGCCCGCAAGGTTCCTTCGGTCATTACTTTGTTTATCTCCACCACACTGGCCACTGTCTTTGCACTTATATTCCAGCCGGATTTGTTGCGCGAGATAGCAGGGCAGGGGGTAGCAGGTCTTACTGCACTTTTCAAAGGAGGCATGGGCATGCTCTTCGGTGGCACCCAACTGGAGACAGGCAGTGCAGAGATAAATGAGTTGGTTGCCACACGCGGTATGTCGGGAATGATGAATACCATTTGGCTGATTGTCTGTGCCATGTGCTTTGGAGGAGCTATGACGGCAGGAGGCATGCTGGGCAGTATCACCTCTGTGTTTATCCGTTTCACCAAGAGACGTATAGGGATGGTGTCTTCTACCGTTGCATCGGGATTGTTCCTCAACCTGGCCACTGCCGACCAATATATCTCCATTATTCTGACCGGCAATATGTTTAAGGATATTTATGAGGCAAACGGATATGAAAGCCGATTACTGAGCCGTACCACCGAAGATGCTGTAACAGTCACCTCACCGCTTATCCCCTGGAATACCTGCGGTATGACTCAGGCAACTATTCTGAGTGTGCCTACACTCACTTATCTTCCATATTCTTTCTTTAATCTGATTAGTCCGCTGATGAGTATCACGGTGGCGGTTATCGGTTATAAGATAAAGAAGAAAATAACCGAATAATTTTTTCCCCCGGTGTGCAGACAGGAATGGGTACACCGGGAAAAAAATGTCCCGAAGAGTGGGGATTTCAAAAATAACTTGTATTTTTACAGACCTAAAAATAATCAATTTATATTTTCATATTATGAAGAGACACATCACTTTTGCCTTGCTTTTTGCGGCAGCATTGACCGCGCAGGCACAACAGGGAGGCATTTCGAGCGAGATGCTGAATCAAATCAAACAAAGTTATCAGGCAACTCCTACCGACAAGGCAATCCGCAATGCTTTAGGCGGAACAAGTATCAATACCTTGGCACTTAATCAGGAAAATCAGGCAGACTTTGACACTCATTTCTCTAATAAAGTCTTATCGAAAGGCATTACCGATCAACGCTCGTCAGGACGCTGCTGGTTGTTTACGGGACTGAATGTGCTTCGCAGCCAGATGATAGCCAAGTACGGCCTGGATGAAATGGAGTTTTCGCAGAACTACTGCTTCTTTTATGACCAGCTGGAAAAATCGAATCTTTTCTTACAGGGAATCATTGATACGCGTGAAAAGCCGATGGACGACAAGATGGTGGAGTGGCTCTTTAAGCATCCCTTGAGCGATGGAGGGCAATTTACTGGTGTGTCGGATATTATAGGTAAATACGGACTTGTACCGAAGAGCGCGATGGTGGAGACTTTCAGCAGTGACAACACTGGAAAAATGAATAATCTGATAGGACTGAAATTGAAAGAATTCGGCTTACAACTCCGTGAGGCTGCTGCTGCCGGAGCCAAGCCCGCCGAACTGGAAAAAAAGAAAACGGAAATGCTGGCTACGGTCTATCGCATGCTGGTGCTGACACTCGGTGAGCCGGTGTCTACGTTCACTTGGAGCTTGAAGGGAGGCGAAGCGAAAGAGTACACTCCCTTGTCTTTCTACAAGGAATTTCTGGGCAATGACCTGACCAATAATTACGTGATGCTGATGAATGACCCCAGCCGTGAGTTTTATAAATGCTACGAGATAGACTATGACCGCCATAGCTATGACGGTAAGAACTGGACGTATGTCAATCTGCCTATAGAAGATATCAAGGAAATAGCCATTGCTTCCATCAAAGACAGCACAATGATGTATTTTTCTTGCGATGTGGGTAAGTTCCTTGATAGCAAGAGAGGACTGCTGGACCCTGATAATTACGATTATGAGTCACTGATGGGGACAACTTTCGGTATGGACAAGAAACAGCGTATCCAGACATTTGCCAGTGGCAGCAGCCATGCCATGACGCTGATGGCTGTGGATTTGGATAAGGCCGGGAAACCGAAAAAATGGATGGTGGAAAACAGTTGGGGAAGCACCAACGGATACAAAGGCCATCTCATTATGACGGACAAATGGTTTGATGAGTATATGTTCCGCGTGGTGGCGGAAAAGAAATATGTCCCTGCCAAGGTGCTGGATATCCTCAAGCAAAAACCGATTCGCCTGCCGGCATGGGACCCGATGTTTGCGAACGAAGAATAATAAAATAATAAAAAAAACGGAGCTGCAAAATTTGCAAATCGGCATGCAAAATTTGCAGCTCCGAATGTATACCCATCCGGATGGTTATCCCCCTTGAAGGGGGAGGTTCCTTCGGAAGAACTTCCCCTTCAGGGGAATCTCCTTCGGAGAATATATATTATATATAATAAATTAATATAATATATAACTGATAACATTCGCGCAAAATTCTGCGCAGGATTCTGCGCAAGAAACTGCGGGAGAAACTGCACAAGAAACTGCGGGAGAAAACACGTACGTAAGCGAGGGCTTACACGTACGTATGCATAAGCCTACGCTTACGTATGTATGAGCCTGCACATACGTATGCATCGCCCCCTGCATACGTACGTGTATTTCGATGCCGGAATATCTTAATTCGCGTACCGTCAATCCCCCGCAGTGGGATACCGATGCCGACCCCCACGCCGGGAAGTCTATCACCGACGCCGTTCTCTACGAGCTGCACGTCCGTGACCTGTCCGCCGACCCCAGCGCCCATATTGAGAACAAGGGCAAGTTTCTGGGTCTGACCGAAACCGGCACAAAGACCCGGGGCGGCCACCCCACCGGTCTTGACCACATCAAGGCGCTGGGCGTCACCCATGTCCACCTCCTGCCGATGTATGACTTCGGCTTCACCGACGAGAGCCAACCTCATCCCCAGTACAACTGGGGCTACGACCCGGTGAATTACAATGTCCCCGAAGGCTCCTACGCCACCGACCCGTTTCACGGCGCTGTCCGTGTGGCGGAGGTGAAGCAGATGGTCAAGGCGCTCCACGACAACGGCCTGAGTGTGGTCATGGACGTAGTATACAACCACGTGTATGACGCAGGGGCGTTCTGCATCAACCAGATCGTCCCCGGCTATTTCAGCCGTATCAGCAGTGACGGCAAATACTCCAACGGCTCCTTCTGCGGCAACGACACCGCTTCCGAGCGGAGCATGGTGCGCAAGTACATCGTGGATTCCGTCTGCTACTGGGCGGACGAATACCACATGGACGGCTTCCGCTTCGATATCGCCAGTCTGATCGACACCGTGACCATCAACGAGATCATGGCCGCCGTCCATCAAAAGCACCCCAACGTGATTTTCTACGGTGAGGGCTGGGATATGAAGACCGAGCTGACCAAGCCCGGTGTCCGGCTGGCGGTACAGACCAATTCCGCGATGGTTCCCGGCTTCGGCTTCTTCAGCGACACCATCCGGGATTTACTGCGGGGTACTACCTTTGAAAGCACCGCGCCGGGCTTCGTCGCCGGCGCAGCCGTGTCCAAAGAGGCACTGGAAGCCTGCTTCATGGGGATGCCGTCCTGGGCTGCTCAGCCCAATCAGTGCGTGAACTACGCCTCCTGCCACGACAATACCACCCTCTTTGACCGTATCGCCCTCACCGCCCCGGAGGCGCCTGTCGAAACCCGGATTCGGATGAACAACCTCGCCGCCGCGTTTTATATGCTGTCCCAGGGCGTCCCCTTCCTGCAAGCCGGTGAGGAAATGCTCCGCACCAAGCCCGGGAAGCACGGCGGCTTTGACGACAACAGCTATCGCTCCCCGGACAGCGTCAATTCCCTGAAATGGGCGACTCTGGACAAGCCGGAATATCAGGATGTTCTCAGCTACTACAAGGGCCTGATTGCGTTCCGGAAAGCCCACGCGGCACTTCATCTGTCCACACGGGAGGATGTTCAGCGCTGTGTCCACCCGGTGTACTGTGAAAATGAACACTGTGTGGCGTTCCGTATCGACGAGCCGGAGGGAGAGATTTTCGCCGTCTTCAACGCCGACGCCCAGCCTGTCCCCATTGCCCTGCCGGAGGGACATTGGAACGTGAACATCCGGGACGGCCGCGCCGGAACGGAAACCATGGAAACGGTGTCCGGAACGGTTCCTGTCTCCCCCATTTCCGCCATGGTTCTGACCCGCAGAAAGGCAATCGAGGTCGTGGCGGGGCTGATCTGGGACGAGGGCAAATTTCTGATCTGCCAGCGCCCGGAAAACAAGGCGCGTGGACTGCTCTGGGAATTTCCCGGCGGCAAGGTGGAAGCGGGCGAAACACTGCCCCAGGCTTTGCGGCGGGAGTGCATGGAGGAACTGGCCGTCAAGCTGGACGTCCGCGACCGGTTCATGCAGGTCGAACACAAATACCCGGACATTTTCATCCGCCTGACGCTGTTCCACTGCGTCATCTCCGAGGGCGTCCCCCAGGCGCTGGAACACAACGCCCTGCGCTGGATTCACCCCAGCGAAACGAAAAATTTCACCTTCTGCCCCGCCGACACGGATATTTTGAAAGAAATTGACCGGGTGTACGGCGGCAAGAAACCGCTCTGAGAAAGTGCCATCGTCGATTTTCCCAAACGAGCGAACCAATTCTTGACATTTGACAGCATTTTTACTATAATAGCAGTAGGAGAAGCCACTGCATTCTCCGAAGGAGGTTCTTTATGGAAAAGAAAATCATCACCATCAGCCGTGAATTTGGTTCCGGCGGACGCACCATCGGCCACAAGGTCGCCGAGCGGCTGGGCATTCCCTTCTATGACAAGGAGCTGGTCAATCAGGTCGCCCTGGAGTCCGGCTTCGCCCCCAAATTTGTTGAGGAACACGGCGAGCATTCCCCCAGCAGCAGTCTGTTTTCCTACGCTTTCGCCCCCCAGGGCGTTCCCGGCGTGATGAACGGCCTGTCCACAGCCGATTTCCTGTGGAATATCCAGTGCAGCGTGATTCTTCAGCTGGCGGAGAAAGGCTCCTGCGTCATCGTCGGCCGGAACGCGGACTACATTCTGAAGGATCGTCCCGATGCGCTGCATACCTTCATTTTCGCGGATATGGCCTTCCGCGCCGACCGCATCGTCCGCCTGTACGGCGAGTCCGACAAGAGTCCGGAGGCGCGTCTGAACGAGAAGGATAAGCGCCGCCGCGTGAACTATCAGCACTACACCGGCCGCACTTGGGGTCAGTCCCAGAATTATGACATCTGCCTGAATTCCGGCGTCCTCGGCATTGACCAGTGTGTCGATATCATCGTCGGCGCCGTGGAAAATTCCAAAAAGTAAATTACATAGGTTTGCCCTGCACCTTCCGGTGCAGGGCAAATTTTTTCGCTCAGACAGTGGCCGTTTCCTTTTCGGAATCAGCAATGTTAATATTAACGCCGTTGACCTCCACATTCTCGTCGGCGGAGATCAGAATGTACTTCACGCCGCCGATGACGCGGGTCTCGATCAGGTCGCTTCTGGCGGGGTCTACCTTGATGACCACATCCGGGGTCTTCACCTCAAAATGCTTGTTGTCGATGATGTTCTTGGGGTGCAGGTCGGCCTCGAAGCCGAAGGTCTCGTCGTAGTCCACGCTGAATTTGGCCAGATGCTCCTGGGAAACGCCGCAGGAGGTCAGCACCTCCTTCACGTCCTCCTTGGAGATCATCAGGGGTTCCGGCACCTTGCTTTCCTTGTGCAGCTCGATGCGCTGGCACAGCTGGTCGTGGACGGTCTGCACCACGTCCAGACTGCAATCATCCCCCAACGACGTGGTGAGCAGCGCCTCGAAGGACTTCTTCTGCTCGGCGGCGGGCTGGGGCACCGGGGTGTTGAACACCGCCTCAATCAGCCCATCCTGAGACGCCGTGATGTCGTGGGTGTAGTACAGGGCGTTATAGATGTTGGTCGCCCGGTCGTCAAAGGCGGGGAACAGGAATCCCAGCGCGGGGGCGGAGACCATCTGGTTCATCGCGCCGTCGTGGAACAGCTTTTCCTCCGGGACGTAGTGGAGATTCGCCTTGGTCTGCTTGACGGGGCAGATGGCGCAGAGGATGAAGGTGTAGGTCTCGTCGGAATTGTCCGCCTGAGAATCGCCGTCCTTGCTCTTGAAGGGAACGTCGTAGCTGTCGCAGCACAGCAGAATCAGGTAATTGCCCTCAATGGTGACGGTGTCGATGATCTTCTGGCAGAATTCCCGGCGAAGCGCGTCGTCCGCCAGCTTGGTCTCCCGCAGATCCATGAGCATTTTATGCTCCGGGGAGCCTGCCACCTGACTTGTCTTGAAGGTGATGTCAATGAGATTCTTGCCGATGGCGCCGGAAAGGGAGCGGCGCAGAAGGGCAAAATACTTGTCGGACTCGTTTTCCGGCATGATGCCGGTACTCTGGCGGAACTCGGAGATGACCTCCTTGTTGTCGTTCACATAGCAGCCGTAAATGGCCGTGATATTGCTGCGATCCCGCCGCAGATGCCGCCGGATCTCGCCGATTTCCTTATCATTCATGGTTTTCCCTCGCTTGTATGTTGAAATGCCCGGATATTATATCACAGGTCAGCGGAAAAATCCAGTCAAAATCGAAGGCGGGCGCTTTCGCCCGCCTTCGTCAGGTTATATTTCTGGGAGTGCCCTCGCGTTGCAATCGCTCATGGTCATGCGGGGATAGGTGTCCACGATGCGCTGATATTCCTCATTCGTGATGGGTGTCAGGTCTTCTTTCATAAAGTCAAAATCTCTGTCCCGATACCATTGGTCATTATTGCCGCGGTAAGTAATACTCTCTATCGGAACAGCCGTTTTGTTTTCCACCTGATAATAGGTACAGCCGCTTCCGCCGGAACCCTCGCCCCAGTACTCCAGAACATTTCCAGCACACAAATAAAGCGAACTTCCGCTCAGAATTTCCCGCGCGGTGCCGTTTAGAACGCCGGCCACATTGCTAAGCGTCTTGTCCCTGTTAAACAGCAACAGTTCATCCTGCCCGTCGCCGTCCAGATCACGAAGCGCGTAGTATTTTATCCAATACGTGTCGATTGAGGAAAGATATCCCCCGTAATTGGCCAGCAGCTGGGCGTCATCTCCCGCACTGCTGTCTGCGGAATTCATTTTCTCAAGCGGCTTTGGGTTACAATCCCAGAAGGACATACCGGGATAAGTGTTAACGACCCGATTATACTCTTCCTCAGTGATGGGCGTCAGATTTTCTTCATAAAAGTCGTAATTACTATCCCGGTAGCATTGGTTTTCATCGATATTATAAATAATGCACTCAAACGGAACTGCTGTGTGGTTTTCCACCCGGTAATACGTCCGCTGTTCCGCGCCGGAACCGCCTTCCCATGCTTCCAGAACATTGCCTTCGCAAAGATCAAGCACATTGCCGGACAAAATCTCCTGCGCAGTGCCATTTTGAATTGCGGCCACCTTCATCAAAGTTTCTCCCGAGTTATAGAGCAGCAATTCGTCCTGCCCGTCGCCATCCAGGTCAC
>ERZ825137.2220-NODE-2220-length-23075-cov-4.687011_pt1 | contig 23075 bp, 19 predicted proteins | sample MGYA00519873_ERZ825137 | MGnify/ENA primary metagenome ERZ825137 (study PRJEB31778, sample SAMEA3449190) | human gut metagenome | biome: human gut; feature: human-associated habitat; material: faeces | place: United Kingdom | collected 2010/2012 ...
GGACGAAACGCCCATAACGTTTGAGGCGGAGCAGCCGCTCCTTGCCCTGATGTACTTTGCAAAGCAGACCAAAAAAATCCTTCGGGGCAGACGCTCCGAAGGATTTTTTGTTACGCCAGGATCATTTCCCCGAAAAACTCCGGCCGGTGGGAATCGGTCGCTGCCGTTTCCGCGGCGTTCCGCGCGGGAAAGTGCGGCCGCGGCGTTGTGATGTATGCCTTATGCGCGGGAGAAAACGATCGCAGTACCGGCAATGTCTTCGTCAACGACGGAGAGCGTACCGGCGGCCTCGTCATAGACGGCGGAGCTCTGCGTTTTGCCGATGGTCAGAACGATCTCACCGTTTTTCACGGCATACACGCCGTTGACGGTGCCGCTGTCGAGAAGCTCCTTCAAAGTCTCCTTGGGAAGCAGGCTGGCCATAAAGTCTTCCAGAGGCATTTCCAGCATGGCATCAATGAGTTCGCGCGTCGTTGTGCAGCCGTAAGTCTGCATAAGTCCTTCCATGGTATAGCCGTTGTTCGCAGCGTCCTGTTCGATCTCTTTTTCCAGATAGGCGGTGAGACCGTCCGTAAAAGCTGTATAGAACGTGTCGATCATCGCGGCGGCAGATTCGCTGTCAGCCGCCAGAAGAAATGTACCCTCGCCGGTGAACTCGATGGTGTACTTCAGGGGAAGAGCGCCGAGCTCCATGCAGTCCAGAAGCGCTTTGGAGGATTCGTCGTCATCAATGGCATCGTATAGGGAGTCGATGAAGATCGACGATACATCCATTTCGTTCGATGCCCAGCTTCCGAGCAGCTTTTCGGCAAATACTCTGTCGCCGGCCTGCGCGGCGAGAGCGGCGCTGTTTTTATAATCGCCGAGGGCAGTGAAGAGCTCCGCGGCGTGCGCGTACTCTCCGGCGTCATAGGTGTTCTGCGCGATCGCATAGTCGCATGCGGTGACGAGCGAAGAGCTCTCTTTATAGTCGCCGAGCGCGGCGAAAAGCGCGCGGGCCTGCTCGTAGTCTTCGGCAAGGTAGGCGTCCGTCGCGATCGAGTAGTCGCACGCCGAGGCGAGCGCCGCGCTGTCCTTGTAATCACCGAGCGCTTTGAACGCCGCGGAGGCCGCGGCCGCGTCGCCGCTGCCCATGAGCTGCACGGCTGTCTGGTAGTCATTGGCGCCGCAGCCGGTCACAGTCAGCATAAGAGTGGCGATGAGAAGTATCAGAGCCAGTTTTTTGATCGTCTTTTTCATTCTTTCTTCCTTCTTCCGATACGTTTTTGCCGGAGATCGTATAAACTCAATATAGCATCAAATTTATCGGCTTGTAAAGAAAAAAACGCCCGCCGCGCGGCGCATTTCGCCGTGAAAAGATAGGATTCTACTTTCAGGGGGTGTTCTTTTCGCCGCGGTTCTGCTATAAAGAAACCGATCAACACAAAGGAGAACGGTTTTATGGATCTCATCAGGATCGGACAATACATCGCGGGCAAGAGAAAGGCACTCGGCCTCACGCAGAAACAGCTCGCCGAAAAGCTCGGCGTGAGCGATAAATCGGTCTCCAAGTGGGAGCGCGGGGTATGTCTGCCGGACGTGTCGCTCTATACGGAGCTGTGCGCGGCGCTGGGCATCGGCATCAACGAATTCCTTTCGGGCGATGATATCGCGGAAAACGATCTGCCGCGCCGGGCAGAGGAGAATATCCTTCAGACGGCGGCGGACGGAAAGCGGCGGCAAAAGCGGCTCAAATGCATGGTCGCTGCGCTGCTCATCGTTTCCGCTTCGGCGCTCTCCATCATCGGAGCGTACCTGATCCGGACGAACCGGCCGGAGAACGTGATCCGCCCCGTGGAAAAAGAAAGCACGGAGATGCAGACGCTCAAGCTCCTCGCCGGTCTGGACGGAGCCTATATGTACCGCTATACAGCCTCGGACGATTTTCTCTCCCTGCGTATATATCTGACGGAGTATCATTTCGGAAAACAGGTCAGCAAAGAGAACTGGGAGCTCAGCTACCGGGACATCGGTTCGCCGAAGGAGGGGACGATCCTCATCGTCCCGGATTTTGAAAATTTCCAGGTGAAGCTCATCCTCGCCGACGGTGGGTCAAAACTTTCGACGAGCTTTCCCATACTGGAGGGCGAGGAAAATCGAAAGTATTTCGCCAGGGCCGGGGTGTCTATTGAGGACGAAACGCCCATAACGTTTGAGGCGGAGCAGCCGCTCCTTGCCCTGATGTACAGCGAAAATGACCTTCAGGTCAGAGCCGTTCAGGAGTTCGCAGCCGGAAGCGTGTTGCCGGTAAACGACTATGCCTACTATATTTCTCTCGAATTTTGCAAAGCAGAGCAATAAAAAAACCTTCGGGGCAGACGCTCCGAAGGATTTTTTGTTACGCCAGGATCATTTTTCCGAAAAAATCCGGCCGGTGGAAATCGGGCGCTGCCGTTTCCACGGCGTTCCACGCGAGAAAGTGCGGATGCACGGTTTTGTCGCCGCATTTGTAGCAGTTGGCACGGAAGGAAACGCCGGAGAGCAGGGAAAACTCCGGATAGAGGATGCGCAGGAACGAGAGCGGGATGCGGTATTCCGCCGTCCAGCCGTCCGGCGTCCGGGCACAGACGGGACGGAACGTTTCTTGTTCGGACTTGTGGCAAAGCCGGACGCGCTCGCGCCGGTTCGGGCCGAAGCCCAGCTCTATGCAGGCGTTGGGGTTGATCTCAAAGTTTACATAACGCCCATCGTCCGTGAGCGAGAAGAAAAATTCCATGCAGCTGTCCTCATGGACGGGGCTGAGCGGGGCGCTGCATTCCGCTCGGATGTCCGATTCCCATGCGCGCTGGAAAACATAGAGCGCGGTATCGTCGTAGCAGAGCTTCTGCTCCATGCGGACGCCGCAGTCCGGCTCCCACAGCACGCAGTCCGCGCGCAGCGGCTCGATCGCGTCCCAGCCGGGCGCGCCGGATGCTTTTGCTATCCTATAGCTTTTCATAGCGCCTGTCCGCCGAGATATACGGCGCTCCGGTTCAGCGCGGCGTCGCACACAACAAAGTCTGCGAGCTTCCCGACGGCGATGGAGCCGATCTCCGCATCCTGACCGATCTCACGCGCCGGGATGATCGTTGCGCTCAGGATCGCCTGTTCTGCCGGGATACCGAAGGATACGGCGCGCTGCATGCATTCATAAAGGTTGGCGGCGGACCCGGCGATCGTTCCGTCGGCGAGCTTTGCAACGCCGCCCTTGAGGAAAACGTCCTGTCCGCCGAGCGTATACTGCCCGTCCGGCATGCCGCAGCAGCGCAGCGCGTCGGAAATGAGGCAGATGCGGCCGGGGAAGAGCCTGAACGCCATCCGCACGGCGCTGGGGTGGATGTGGTATCCGTCGCTGATGAGCTCCGCAACGACGTTTCCGCGCTCGGATCCCGCCCCGATGGGGCCGGGCTTGCGGTGGTGGATGCCGGGCATGGCGTTATAAAGATGCGTCAGATGGGAAGCGCCGGCGTCGAAAACGGCGCTGGCTTCCTCATAGGTGCAGTCCGTGTGCGCGATGGACACCGTGCAGAGCTTCGAGGCTTTTTCCGTGAACTCGACCGCGCCGGGCAGCTCCGCGGCAATGTCCGCGATGCGGAGCAGACCTTCGGAGGCATTATACAGGCGTTCAAACGCGGCGTAGTCCGGCAGGCGGAGATAGCTTGCGTTCTGCGCGCCCTTTTTCTTCTCGGAGAAGAATGGCCCCTCCATGTTGATGCCCATGAGCCGCGCGCAGCCCTCGGGCGCGGCTTTTTTGAGCGCAGCGGCAATTTTGTACGCGGCTTCGAGCACGTCGTAGGGCAGCGTCATGGACGCGGGGGCAAAGCTCGTGACGCCGTTCGCGGCGAGATACTTTGCCATTTTTACAAGACCGTCGTAGTCGCCGTCGGAAAAGTCCGCGCCGGAATTGCCGTGGTTGTGGATATCCACCAGACCTGGGATCACATACTGCCCATGCAGGTCGATCCCGTCTCCGGCGGCATCGGTGAGAATTTCCGCAAAACGCCCGTTTTCCACGCGGAACGCGCCGCGCTGAAAGCACCCGTCAAGAAATAGATTGGCATTGGTAAAAAGCATGATGTCATCCTCCTGTGAACGTTGATCTCCGGTGGTATGTTTGAATTTACGCCTTCGTTTCCTCGGCGACGATACGCCGCATATCGTCCCATTTCTTTTCCATGTCCGCCGCGAGCTTGAACTGCGCCCGCGCACGGTCAAGATTCTGCCCTTCGCGGTGGACGGCAAAGTACAGATCGCCGTCGATATGGTCGGTCAGAAACCGCATGCCGCACTCCAACGTTATTGTTTTCGCCCCCAGCGGAAGGAGCTCCAGCTCCCTGGCGGTCAGATTCGGGCAGGCGCGGACATATCCGCGCGTGAAAACGCGGAAGCGCTCCAGACTCATTTCTACCTTGGAGAGATCGCGCTCGTCTTCCGCCGCGGTTGAAGCGCCGTAGCGGATGGCGTCGCCGAAATCAAAGAGGCTTGAGCCGGGCATCACGGTGTCCAGATCCACAACGCAGAGCGCCTTTCGTGTCTTCGCGTCCAGAAGGACGTTGTTGAGCTTCGTGTCGTTGTGCGCAACGCGGAGCGGGATCTCTCCGGCAGAAAGAAGGTTCTGGAGCGCGGACATCTCCGCTTCCCTTGCAAGAGCAAAATCGATCTCCGGCTGAACGGCCGGGGCGCGGTCCACCGCGTCGCGCTCAATCGCCTCGCGGAAAAGGCGGCAGCGGTCGGGCGTGTTGTGAAAATTCGGGATGGTCTCGTGCAGCTTTTCTGCCGGGAAGTCGGAGAGCAGCTGCGCAAACGTACCGAAACCGACGGCGGCCTGATAGAAATCCTCGTCCGTCTCCGGCTGCTGAAGGCAGATCGTCCCGTCCACATAATCGTATACGCGCCAGTATTCGTCACCATACCGGGTGTGGGGCGCACCGTCCTTCGTCCGGATGAGGGACATGACGCTGCGAGGATCGCTGGACTTGGAGCGCAGGAAATCCGTCACCGCCGCAATGTTTTCCGAAAGCGCCTGTACATTGCGAAAGGCGTGGTGATTGATTTTTTGCAGAATATACCGGCGTCCGGTGTCGGTCACAACGAGAAATGTGACGTTCACATGCCCACTGCCGTAGTCTTCGCAGGAGACAGGCGTTCCGTCCAGCTGAAAGATGCGCAGAATATTTATCTTATCCTGATCCATGGTAAATGCTCCCTTTGCAGTGTTCCCGTCTATTTTAGTCAGTCCGGCGGAAGATAGCAATCCTTTTGTAAGATTTGGGCAGGATTTTTCAAAAAAAGCCAAAGCGCGGGCATCCGGAGATGCGCGGAGGCAAAGAAAAAATGTCCTTACGGATTTTTCCGTAAGGACATATCAGTACCCGGTATATCGTCATTTCGCGCGATATACCGGGTGATGTGCAGAAGCGTTATTGCTTAACGATCGTTCCCGACTTGCCGGAGAGGGCAAGCGCGGCCTTTTCAAGGGAACAGATGACCGCTTTTCTTCCTGCCTTGGAGGCGGCAAACTTCATGCTGGCCTTGACCTTGGGCAGCATGCTTCCGGGGGCAAACTGCCCCTGCTGAGCATATGCCTCGGCCTCCCGGCAGCTCATCTCCTTGATCTCTTTCTGATCGGGCTTATTGAAGTTGATGCACACTCTGTCAACAGCGGTGAGAATGTAGAGATACTCTGCGTCAACGATCTCCGCAAGGCACTCGGAGGCATAATCCTTGTCGATCACGGCGGGAACGCCCACATAGCTGCCCTCGCCCTGCTTCATAACGGGGATACCGCCGCCGCCGCAGGCGATCACGAGAAAACCCGCATCGACCAGATGCAGAATGCTTGCCTTTTCCACTACATCCACCGGAAGGGGGGAGGCGACGACCTTGCGCCAGCCGCGGCCGGCGTCCTCCTTAAATACGCACGTGGGATCTGCCGCTGTTTTCTCTTTGGCGTCTGCTTCGGAGTAGAAAGCGCCGATGGGCTTGGTGGGATTCTTGAAGGCGGGATCCGCCGCGTCAACTTTGACCTGCGTGACCAGCGTCACCACATTTTTCGCCAGACCCTGGGCTTGGAGCTCACGGGCAATGGCGTTCTGGAGGTGGTAGCCGATATAGCCCTGACTCATGGCGCCGCACTCGGGGAAAGGCATCTCCGCCTTGATAACGCCGTCGGCGGCGCTGTGGCTCAGCCCGAGATTGATCATGCCGACCTGCGGGCCGTTGCCGTGGGCAATGACCAGCTCATGACCCTGTGCAACAAGATCGACGATCGTTTTGGCGGCGTTGCCGACCTTCGCTTTCTGTTCTTCCGGCGTATTGCCGAGAGCATTCCCGCCCAGTGCTATTACGATTCTCGCCATGCCGCTCAGTAGACGATGCCCATGCTGTCGAGCACGGATTCAAGCTCCGCTTTCGCAGCAGCCTTGGCGATCTCGGAGAACGATTTCTTTTCCCGCGTGAAATATACGAGAAGGCCGCGCATGGCGGTGAGACGGTTCCATGCTTCCTCCCAGCACAGGGAAGCGGCGGAGTCTGCAACCTCGTCGGTGACGTCCTCGCCGCGGGTGCAGGGCAGGCAGTGCAGGAACTTGCAGCCGAGATTGCCGAGCTGCATCATGTCACGGTTGACCTGATAGTCGCCGAAGAGCTTAACGCGCTCCTCTTTCGGCATTTCGTTCTCGTAAAGGCCGTACCAGACATCGGTGTAGATGAAGTCCGCACCCTTGACGGCGCTGCGGTCATCGGTGACTTCCCATGTGCCGCCGGAGAGCTTGCAGTTTTCCTCGAGAATCTTCTTGTGGTCTTCGTTGAGCTGGGCAGACGTGGGGCCATAGTGGACGAAGTGCGCGCCGAGCTTGCTGCAAATAAAGCCGAGAGACGCGCAGACCTGCGTGCCGTCGCCGGTGAAGACGATCTTGCAGTCCTCAAACTTCTTGCCGGCGGGCAGATGCTCCATCATGGTGATCACGTCGGCGATCGCCTGCGTCGGGTGCGTGTAGTCGGACATGGCGTTGATGACCGGGATCGTGCAGGCGTTTGCCAGGCTGACGACGGTCTTGTGCTCAATGACGCGCGCCATGACGATGTCCATCAGACCGGAGAGAACACGGCCGGTGTCCTCAATCGTCTCGTGGCCGCCGAGCTGGATCATGCCGGGCCCGAGATACTGCGCGTGACCGCCGAGCTGTTCCATGGCGGTCTCAAACGAGCAGCGGGTACGGGTGGAGGACTGCTGGAAGATCATGCCGAGCGTCATGCCCTTCATGAGCGGGGGATTGTAGCCGGAGCTGATGGACTTTTTGATGGCAATGGACAGATTGATGATGTCCATCAGTTCTTCCTTGGTAAAGTCATTTACGGTGAGAAAATCCTTTTTCATTGTTGCGACCCTTTCATGGTTGTTTTCCGAATAGTAGAATGATGGCCAAGAGGACCAGTATCCCCAGCGCGATCGTATATACGGCGCTGAAGCCAAGAGTTGCGGAAATGATGCAGAAAATGCTGACCAGTGCAACGGTGAAAGCATATGGCATCTGCGTGACGGCATGATCCATCACATCGCAGCCGCTGCCGAGCGCCGCGAGGATCGTGCAGTCGGTCATGGGGGAGCAATGGTCACCGAATATGCCGCCGGAGAGGACACCCGCCACGCAGACCGGCAGAAAATGGCTGCCGATGCCGGGGCTGTTTTCCATGACGGCACAGGCGATGGGAATCGCCATTGGCATGACCATGAACATACAGCCATAGCTTCCTGCGGCAAAAGACACGACACAGCAGCAAACGAAGATGATCGCCGGAACAAACTGCCATGCGGCCTTCGAAGCGATCAGCTCCACGACGAAATATACCGTGCCGAGCTTTTCAACGATCGAGGCGAGTGACCACGCGAGCAGCAGCACGATGATCGTCGGTACGATGTTCCCTACGCCGTCGAGCCATGCTTTGATGCCTTCTCCTGCGGGCAGTATCCTCGTTACTGCGGCTGCGGCCATGGCGGCAATGCCGCTGAGAAATGCCGAGCGAAGCAGCAGTGTGATCGTATCGCCGCGATTTGCGAGAAGCGAAGCGACAAGATACAGCACGAGCAGAGCGATGCTGCCGAAAGCTACCCAGATCGCTGCCGGCTCTTTTTTTGAGCCCGTATTTGAGCCGCCCGGTTCAGAGCTTTTCGGACATGCGCCGCTTTGCGCGGCTCTGGCGCAGCGCTCCGCTTTGAGCATAGGGCCGAATTCCCTGCCGGTGAAACTGGTGATGAGCATGAACACAAGAGCAAAAATGCAGTAGAAGCAATAGGGGATAGAGCGAAGGAAAACCTGAAAGGCAGAGTCTGCGATACCGGCCGTTTCCAGACCGCTGCTGATGACTGCTATTTCCACGGCGACCCAGCTGGAAACCACGGCAATGCCTGCCACGGGCGCTGCGGTAGAGTCGACGATGTACGCGAGCCGTTCCCGCGAAAGCCCGACTTTGTCTGCAATTGGGCGGAGCACAGGGCCGGTGATCAGAGCGTTTGCGTAGTCGTCAAAGAAGAACAGCACGCAGAAGAGTTGCCCAAGCAGATTGGCTCCGCGCGGCGTTTTCACTTTTTTTGTGATCCGCTTTGCCGCGGCCTCAAAGCCGCCGGTCTTCATAAGCACGCCGACCAGTCCGCCGACAAGCGCACACAGGATCAGCACCTTGGTGTTTTCCGTATCGGAGGCAACGCCTACCAGTTCGTCAATGACGCTCGGAACGATCTGCAGAAGCTGCGCTGCGCCCTTTTCTCCCGTTACAAGCAGAAGCATAAGCTCTCCGACAGATAGTCCAATAAGCAGCGACACGACGACATCACCAAGCAGAAATGCCAGAGCGACGGAGAGCACCGTCGGGAGCAGGGAGAGCGCGCCGAGCGCGCTCCCCAGTTCAGCGGCGGTAACAGCGCCGGTCAGCGGAGCCGATATGAGCCGGAAGCAAATAATGGCGACCACGGAAAGCACACAAAGCACCACCGCGGCGATCTTTCTGGTTTTCATGCGCAATCCCCTCGGAAGCGAAAGCTGCCGGTTTTGTTCTTAGTTCTTTTTCTTTCCGGCGCGGTAGAGCCAGTAGCCGACGGCAACGGTGAGCAGTACGCCGATGAGCTGCATCCAGAAGGCGTAACCGGTCACGTCAAAGTCGATGAGGAAGTAGCACGCAAGCGCCACGCAGAGGAAGCAGATAACACCGCAGACGACTATGCCGGCTTTACCGCCCGGAACGGCGTACTGGCGAGGCGCATCGTCGGTGAATCTCAGCTTGATGGCGGCGGGGAACATGAAGAGATAGTTCAGCATGAACACGATCGATGCGAAGGAGAAGAGCGTCCAGAAAACGTCGTTCGCGTTGCCGCTGAGCGCGTAGTTGAGAATGATGAGAGCGGAGGAAATGACGCCCATGAGGTAGTAGAGATTATCGGACGTGCCGTACTTTTTACTGCGGTGCGCGAGGAACTTGGAGCGCTTGTCGAGCTCCGCGGCCTGGAAGGACTCGTTTGCACCGAGACACCAGGTGATCATGTTGGCGACCAGCGTGGAAATGGCAAGAACGATGAGAATGTAGAACACGGGCATCTGCGCCCCGCCGAACACACTGCAAAGCTCCTGCAGAGCATAGACGAAGCCGTCGACCTCGTCGACATTGGCGGCGTTGATCGCGGCGAGAACGCCGAATGTGCCGAAGCAGTAAAGGAACGTGATGGCCGCGCCGGCGATGATCGTCATCTTGGGAACGGTCTTCTTGGGATTCTCGATCTTGGAGCCGATGGAACCGATCAGCTCAAAGCCGAGAAGGTTGTAAACGATCGCACCAATATAGGTGACCGTGTTGTCCATAGTGGGCACCCAGTTGGCGATGGAGAAATCGTTGGCAAAGCCGTTTTTCACGCCGTAGGCAATGCCCATGAAGCCGAAAATCACGAGGATGCCCATCTTGACGACGGCCATGATGTTGGACACGAGCACCGAGAGTTCAATGCCCTTCACGCCAATGTAAACGATGACCCAGCACATCGCGACGGCGATGATCGCCTGAAGCACGATGCTCATTTCGGGGAACAGAGCGAGGCTCAGCCATCCGGAGAACGCGGTGAAAACGGCGGGCATCCAGAACGCCACGTTGACCCAGTACATCCAGCCGACGAGAACGCTGGGAAATTCGCCGAAAGCCCGGCCTACCCAGCTGACGATACCGCCGTCATCCGGGTAGGTGCTGCCGAGCTCGGCGGACAGGAGACCGTAGGGGATAAAGAAGATGATCGCGGAGATGATCCATACCGTAATGGAGGAAACGCCGATGATAGCCGGAGCGACGAACGAGTCGAGCACGAGAATGCTGCATACGGTAAACAGTACCGTACCGACAAGGCTTACCTTTTTACTGTTTTCCATAGTATTTCTCCCTCTTATTTTATTTTCACCGGCGGCTGCTCCGCGCGCCACGAGGCAGCCGGACGGAACTCAGCCCTTGGGCTGCTGCTGGGTGATGCAGTGGATGTTGCCGCCGCCGTAGGCCACTTCCTCGGTGCGGACGCCGACGACCTTGCGCTCCGGGAACATGGCCCGGACCTGCTCAACGGCAAGCGCGTCGTTCTCGTCGCCGTACTGCGGAAGGATGATACCGCCGTTGACGATCAGGAAGTTCATGTAGGAAGCGATGGAGACCTCGCCCTCTTCACGCGGGATCGTGCCCTCGATGCACTCGATGGTGTCTGCGCCCTTGAGATAGCAGGGCTCCTTGGTCAGGCACAGCTTGTGGACCTTGAGCTTGCGGCCCTTGGCATCGGTCGCCTCGCAGAGCGTCTTGTAAGCGTCCTGTGCCTGCTGGTAGAACGGATGATTCTCATCCTCAGTCCAGATGCAGGCAACTTCGCCCGGACGGATGAAGCAGGCGACGTCGTCGATATGGCCATTGGTCTCGTAAGGATCGATGCCGTCCTTGATCCAGATGATCTTTTCGAGATTGAGGTATTCCATGAGCTTCGCCTCGATCTCTTCCTTGGTCATATCGGGGTTGCGGCCTTCGGAGAGCAGGCACATCTCGGTCGTGAGCAGGGTGCCTTCGCCGTCAACATGGATGGAACCGCCTTCGAGCACAAAGTCGGGGGTGCGGTAGGAGTCGACGCCCTCGATCTCGCAGACCTTCTGCGCAACGAGATTGTCCTGATCCCACGGGAAATACAGGCCGTCAACCAGACCGCCCCAGGAGTTGAATTCCCAGTCAATGGCGCGGACATCACCCTTGTCGTTGACAACGAACGTCGGGCCGCAGTCGCGGATCCAGGCGTCGTTGCTCGTCATTTCCACAACGCGGACCTCGGTGGGGAGCATGTAGCGCGCATACTGATACTGCGCGGGGCTGACGCAAACCGTCACTGGCTCGAACTGAGCAATGGCCTTCGCGACCTCGGTAAAGACCTTCTGCGCGGGCTTCGCACCGTTTCGCCAGTTGTCGGGGCGTTCCGGCCAGAGCATCCAGATCTGTTTCTGTTCTTCAAACTCACCGGGCATTCTGAAGCCGTCAGCCTTCGGGGTGCTTTCAATTCTCTTCGCCATTTTTCGTTCCTTTCTGAAATAATTCATAAATTCGCGGGCTTATATTGCCGTTTCTTGTACAAGCTACACCCGCATTGTACCATGGATTTTTCCGGCTGTCTCTATTTTGCTGGACGAATGTAACACCGGAAAAAGAAAAGTGCTGTGTTACAAATTGTGTAACACAGCACAGAGATCAAACAATAATTGTACTGGAATCAGCGGAAAGACACTTATACAGGAGCGTTTCCATTATGGCAATCATGCCGCATCGCGACGTAACATCCGCACCCTGACAGTCGATCTCATCGGCAAAAACATAGAAATTCAAATCGCTCATATTCTGGATCGTTTTGTTGTCGGCACGTGTGAGTGAAACGATGGTCGGCGTGGCGATGGCGAAAATGCGCTCGATCTTCTGTATGACGCTGCGGTTGTTTCCGGTATAGGAGAGAACAAGCAAGACGTCATCCCGCTTGATGCGGTGCAGAACGGAGACAAACTCATACTCCTCGTCCGGCATCTCCGTGTTGAACCCCATCATGGTCAATAGCCGGTAAAAATACCGCCCGACCTCATGGCTGAGCCCCTCGGCGAGAATGAAAATATTGGGGTTTCGGTTCATGATAGCGTTGAATTTATTGATTTTTTCGTCCGTAATGACCTTTACCGCCTCAATCACATTTTTCAGATAGCTGTCGCGGTAATTGTCGGCGGAGACGATGCTCGGCATATGGATCTTTCGCGATTCTTCCTCTGTATCACGGAGCGCCTGAGAAAACTCAGCGTAGCCCTGATAACCGAGCTTCTTCACCAGACGGAAAATCGATGTCGTGGAGACAAAACATTTTTCCGAGAGGTCACGGATGCTCATATCCTTCACGATATGCAGGTTTTTGATAATGTAGTTAAACAGGTTCTGCTCTGTGGGGGACAGCCGGGATACGCAGCTGCTTGTCTGCTCATAAAAATTCATACAAATCCTCCCGTTTCATGTTTTGTTACGCATTTTACCGTATCATGTAACGAATGTCAACAAAATGCTTTTTTACATTCTTTTTGATTCACTTTTTTGCTGATTTTCTGTAAAAAAACGGGAATATGTGTTTGCGTAACACGCTGCATCATGTTCCGCGGGCGTTACACCCAGCGAAGTTTTGACATTTTTCGTGGAAATGACTGCGGCATGGGGATTCCCTATCACGAGGTAAAGGCTCTTGCCTGCGTTCTGCTCCCGGAAATCCAAGCGTTCGTTGAGAGCGAGGATGGGCAGCGAGAGTACGCCGAGCGGAAAGCAAAGCAGCAGGCCGAACAAGAGAACAAGGCATAACAAGGACTGGAATATCTGCATCGGCGCCTTTGATGTGCGGATCGCAGGAAGATCCCGGAGACCGACATTATCATGGAAACGAGAAAAGGCGTAGCACTCAGCTACGCCCCGGAACGCCTTGCAGTATGAACTTTTCGGGAAAAAAGCAGAGTGTCCATTACAGGATACTCAGATCCTATAAGGACACTCTGCATGGTCCGAGTGACTGGACTTGAACCAGCGGCCTCCTGAACCCCATTCAGGCGCGATACCAAACTTCGCCACACCCGGATTTCTAACAGCTTTGTTATACTACCACAAGGTGTGAGCAAATGCAAGTCTTTTTTTACGATTCCTGCGGATTTTCCGCGGTGCCGATGTCGCGGTAGAGCGAAACGAAGGTTTCAAAGCAGATATTGTTCTCTGTAATATACTTCGCGGCCTCTACGCCGACATAGCGGAAATGGAACGGCTCATACATTACGCCTGTGATCGGCTCCATGCCGTCGGGGAAGCGCAGGATGAAGCCGAACTCCTGACAATGCGCGTTCATGTACTGGAACATGGCGGTGTTCTCGATGGAGCGGTTTTTCGTCGGATAATAGATATCCGTGATATCGCAGCAAAGGCCGGTCTGGTGCTCGCTGTGACCGGCGGGCATGGTGATATAGTACCCCTGACTGTCCTTGCCGTCGGATACGCCGTTGTTCCGGCAGACGCGGAGGAAGTTCGCGGCCTGATCTGCATAGCTCCGGTAGCCGGAGGAGAGATAGACGGAAAGCCCCTGCGCGCGGGTGTCCGCTGCCATCGCGGCGAGCGCATCGGCAATACGGCTGTCCACGAGCTGCCCTTCGAGCGTCACAAGCTCCGGCGGGGCATACTCGGCGATGGAGTTATCGGCGTTTGCGAGGATATACTCCCAGCTGTTGATATCGATGTCCGGCGGCTCGGGCAGACCGAGCGCCGCGGCGCGGCCGGCAGGGGAGTCCGGGTCCGGCGTCGGCTCGGGCGTAGCGGTCGGCTCCGGCGTCGCCGTAGGTTCCGGCGTAGCGCTCGGCTCCGGGGTAACATCCGGCGTTGCGGTCGGTACGGGCGTTGCCATGGACTCCCGGAGCGCTGCGGCGTCGGACGCCTTGGCTGCGCTGAAACGCAGAACCATCAGCACCGCGCAAAGTATCAGCAGAAGGACCATGAGAATGATCCCGATCGTCTTTCGCGTGTTCATATTATTCCTCTTCCAGTTTTCTTTTGAGTTTTTCGAGCGCCTTTTTCTCCAGCCGCGATACATAGGAGCGGGAAATGCCGCAGCGCCTGGCGGTCTCGCGCTGCGTGAGCGCGGCGTCTCCGTTCAGCCCGTAGCGAAGGCGGAGGATCTCGGCCTCGCGCTCGTCGAGCACGTTGTCGATCAGCTGCGACAGATGCTGACAGAGATCGGTCTGCACGACGCGCTCGGACATGTCCTCCTCGTCGGCCAGAACGTCGATCAGTGACAGGGAATTGCCGTCGGAATCCGTGTCGATGGAGTCGGAGAGCGAGAGATCGCCCGCGCTTTTCCGGCTGCCGCGGAAGTGCATGAGCACTTCGTTCTCGATGCACCGGGAGGCGTAGGTCGCAAGGCGCACGCCTTTGTCCGGGCGATACGTCGAAACGCCCTTGATGAGACCGACCGTTCCGATGGAGATGAGATCGTCCTGCTCGCTCTCGCTCGTATAGTATTTCTTGATGATGTGTGCTACAAGACGCAGATTATGCTCGATGAGCGTGTTCCGCGCTTCGAGATCGCCCTGCATCCAGCGCTCCACGCAGCGCCGCTCCTCCTTGGCAGGCAGCGGCCGCGGAAACGAGCCGGAACCGGCACCGAGCCGCAGCGAGAGAAACGCGCCGTTGAGCAGCAGTAGAAACGCACTTGCCAGCATACAGCAAACCTCCCTTAACGGATGGTTCATTGTATTCCGGCGCGGCAAGTCCCTATGTGCCGGGACGATCCGGCTTTATTTTCCCGTCTTGCTGTTGAGCCAGCTCAAAACGTCCTCGTATACCTCGGTGCGGTTCGTTTCGTTGAGCATTTCGTGCCGTCCGCCGTGATAGAGCTTCATGGTGACATCCTTCATGCCGGCCTTGAGGAAGCATTTGTAGGCGCGGATCACGCCGCGTCCCTGCTCGCCGACGGGGTCGCAGTCGCCGGAGACGAACAGGATCGGCAGATCCTTTTTCATCCGGGCGATGTTCTTCGGCTGGGTGACGAACGCGATGCCGTTCATCATGTCATGAAGCAGTCCCGCCGTCGGGACAAAGCCGCAGAGCGGGTCTTCGTTATAGAGATCCACGGCGGCCTCATCGCGGCTGAGCCAGTCGCTCGAGGTGCGGGGATTTTCAAACTTGTCGTTATAGGTGCCGAACGCCATCTTGTTGAGAAAATCGCTCTTGTGCATCGGCCCGTTCCGGCGAATATCGATGGCGCTCATTACCTTGCCTGCCGATACGAGAGCGGGACTCTGGTGGCCGGTGCCGCTGATGACCGCGCCGTCCAGCCCCGTGCGGAAGCGGATGAGATACGTCCGGGTCAGGAACGAGCCCATGCTGTGACCGAAAATGAAATACGGCTTTCCGGGATACTTCGCCGCCGTCTTGTCGTGCAGCGAGCGGATATCCTGCACCGCCTTTTCCCAGCCGTTTTCCTCGCTGAAAAAGCCGAGATGCGCCTCGTCCGGCGCGCTCTTTCCGTGGCCGAGCTGGTCGTGCAGCACCACGATGTAGCCGTGTTCGGCGAGAAACGCGGCAAACGCGTCGTACCGGGCGATATGCTCGGCGATGCCGTGCACAATCTGAACGATGCCGACGGGGTCTCCCTCCGGGAGATATTCACGCGCGGAGAGCGCCGTCTGCCCGTCCGAAGATAAAAATGTAAATTCCGACATACGTGCCATAGCCAAAGATCCTTTCTTGTGCTATAATGCTTGCGTCGATTGACAAGGGCACACGCGGTTCTGCCGGGCGGAAATGCCCTCATACTGCGTCAAAGCCCTTGAGAATACACAAAGTATTCTCTGCGGCCTTTTCCTTGTCTGCGAGCATTTCTGCTCCGGCAGAACTGCTTCGCATCGGACAGCCTTGGATTTTCGAGGGATTTTTGTTCTTTTGGACGCAGGCGGGCTGTCGCCCGCCAAGGAGAAAAGGGCAAAAAGCACCGAAAAGGCTGGCTGTCCGACGTGCGTGCCCTTGTTAATCGACGCTTGTTTATCCCAAAAAAGAAAAAGGAGTGTGTAAAAGCCATGACAAGCGGTAAAAAGCCCGTTTTGCGGGGCATCCTGTTGATCGTCATCGTCTGCGGAATTGCTGCAGTCTGCCTCCTGACAAGGCCGAAGCCGGAACGATATACGTTCCGAATCATTATTCCGGCGGGAACCCAGGAGAGGTTCGTATACTCCGAGGAAGAGTTTCGTGCAACAAAAAATACGGTCAGAATATGGCTCAACGGCGGGCTGGAGGACACGGAAGTCCTTTTAACCCCTGTGGAGGAAACCATGGAGACCGGCTATACGGCGGCTTATCTCACCCAAGGAATGCCCGCGGAATTTGACGCGGATAAGAGAATCTGGCTCAGGGTGGGCGTGAAAGCGCAGAACACGACCGACGAGGACATTACCGCATATTTGACAGTGGAAAATGCGGAGATTCGCGGCCGTAGTTCCGACGAAAATTCCCCGGACAGCATCACCTTTGAAGCGGAGATCCTTGAGATCCGCGACGGGTATTTCCTTGTAAAACCGGAAGCCGGCTGGGCGATCAACAGCGCGGCTCTGCTGGAGGTTCCCATGGAGAACATGGAGCCGTCCCCCGCGCTGCAGGTGGGAGACGTGATTGAGATCACATACGACGGCAGGATCCTTGAAACCGATCCGGGGCGGATCCATACGGTCTATCGCATCCGTATTGCGCAGGAGCCGGACGATCCCCGCGCCTATGAGAGCGGCGGAAACGTCAGAGAGCGGGAAAACGCTCCGGACGATATGGAATGGCAGGACGGTATTTCATTTTCCGATCTTGCCCCGGGCGGGGAGATTGTATCCCCGTTTGAGATCGTTATGGAGGAAAACGACTCGTCCTTATGGCTCTCCATCACATGGGCGAGAAACGGGCAGACATTGGAATACGGTATCCGTTCCGAGGACGGCACGGCGTATTTTCAGGAGAAGCAAGGGGGCTCATCCCTGCTGCTGATTGAGGAAATTCCGGCGGGAACGTATCGCTTGTATGTAAAAAACCCCGAGACATTCAACGCCCTGTCGGCAGACGAAAGCGCCGAGAGCGTTAACGTGACCGGCGCGCTGGTGTATTCCCGCGTTCCGCGGTGAGAGATCGTGCGGCCGGTATCGGCAGTCGTCCCGTGATTTTTCCGCATCGGCGCAGATTTACGGCTCAGAGCATAAAAAAAGATAGCCCCTGACTGCGTTACAGAAGATTCGCAGTCAAGGGCTATCTTTCACTCTTAATATCTAACATCCTGGTTACCTCCTTTCTTCAAATTCATGACACCGCTGCTTCCCCGTGCAAATCTTCTCCCTTCTTCGCTTTTCTGCCCCGCTTCGCCGGGGGCTTTCCGCATACGGCGGATGCTGTCGGAGATCCTTTCACGTGTTTTTCGGTGTCATTTTCCCCAGACTCCAGCGGTCCGGGGGGCATCATTTAGCCTCCTTTTTGTACTTTTATGATACCAGAGACCGCCGATGGAAACAAGTGACGGGATCGGAGAAAAAGCCAGACCCGCGTTGTGCATCACAATGAAATTGCCGGCGATCACGCAATTTCTCTTGACTGTTGCCGCCGGGCACTATATAGTTAAATTGTTGGGGAACGAGCCGCCGCGTCATACAAAGCATGACGCGGCGGCTCATTTTTTTCAAAAAGCCTCGCGGAGCCCGCGCCCGCCGCCAGAAGATCTGGACTCGATCAGCCGCACTCTTTTTTCATGGCGGAATATCCGATCAGCACCGTCCAGACATAGGCGCAGGTCTTGGGGATGCCATCAGCCCCAGACAAAGCACATTAAAGCCCGCCGCGCCTTTCTCGCTCCGTGCGGGCAGAACAGCGGGCCGCTTTCAAAAGCGGAAGAATCAGAATTTGCTGTACAGCACCCGGTAGAGAAACGCGGCAAAAAGATCGGGCGGCTCCCGTTCCTCCTTGTTCAGCCAGACGCACACCATGCGGAAAGCGCCGAAGGTCAGAAAGTTATAGACATACGCAAGCTCCGCTTCGCTGTTGCTGCCGGAGAGCATTTTTCGCGCGCTTTCCTTCAGGCTGTCCATGGCAAACAGCTTGTGGGCGAATGCCGGGTCAACGTTGTTGTTGATGATTAGGCGGGCAAATTCCAAATTCTCCTCCAGATACCGGCAGGCGGCGGTGATGATTTTCTCCGGTTCGGTTTCATGGCGCTCGATGGCTTTTGCGATAAAGTCCAGCATATCCTTTTCCATATCGGTCAGCAGATCGAACTGACTTCCGTAATACTTATAAAATGTCGTTCGGTTCACGTCGGCTCTTTCACAAAGCTCCCGAATGGAAATGTGGTATATGTCCTGTTCCTTCAGCAGCTCGATCAGCGCGGCCTTCAGCAGGCGCTTTGTCATCGCAATGCGGCGATCCTCTTTTTTCTCCATGGCAGCCTCCTAAAAATGAATTTTTTTTGAACCCTCAACATTTCCCAACGGTGTGTTGATTTTTATTCCATACCGAAAGAACTGTCGGTTGAATAATCAACATGTGTTCATCATAATGAAACAAACGGAAAAAGTCAAGAAGGGTAATGCGCCATGAAAAAGCTTGCAGAGTTTCTTATAAACCGCCGCCGCGTTCTCACTGCCGTCATGCTTGCGCTGACGGCAGTTTGTGCCGTTCTCGCGCTGCGCGTTCCGATCAACCGGGATCGGACAAAATATCTTGCGGACAGCTCCGAAATGAAGCAGGGGCTTTCCATTATGGAGGACGTCTTCCCCGAGTCCGACGAGACGGCGTCGATCCGCGTGATGTTCGATGATCTGACCGCCGATCAGATACCCGAAATCAAAGCGCAGCTGGAAGCCATACCGAACGTAAGCAGCGTCGCGTATGAAGCCGGCAGCGAGGAATACAATAAGGACAATCACACGCTCTTTGTCGTGAACAGCCGGTACGATTACGACACCGACGAGGAGCACGCGATCGAAGCTGCTATCGAAGAGGGCTTCCCCGGCTATACGATGGCGTATGAGAATAACGACGTTCCGGCAACGGAGCTTCCGCTCTGGGTCGTCGTTCTTGCGCTGACGCTCGCCGTTATCATTTTGCTGGTCATGTCCGATTCATGGCTGGACCCCGTGCTGTTTCTCGTCACCATCGGCGCCGCCGTCGTGCTCAACATGGGAACGAACATCCTGTTCCCGTACGTCGATGAGATGACCGCAACGGTCGGGCCCATTTTGCAGCTCGTGCTCTCCATGGACTATTCCATCATTTTGATGAATCGCTACCGGCAGGAAAAGGTCACGCACAGCGACAAGGTTTCTGCCATGAAAACGGCGCTCGCCGGTTCGGTTTCCTCCATCGCCTCCAGCTCGCTTACCACGGTCGTGGGATTGCTGGCGCTCGTGTTTTTGAGCTTCAAGCTCGGGCCGGAGCTCGGCATCGTGCTGGCCAAGGGCGTATTCATCAGCATGCTCTGCGCCTTCACCGTCCTCCCCGCGATGATCCTGGCAATGGACCCGCTGCTGGAAAAGACGAGAAAAAAATCGCCGCATGTTCCGATGGCGCGCTTCTCAAGGCTCAGCTATAAGACGAGATACGCCATGCCCGCCGTTTTTGCCGCGCTTTTTATCGCTTCCTTTATATTGCAGGGCTATACGCAGATCGTCTTCACGGAGGAAAACGACGACCCGCTGGCGAATGTGTTCCCGAAGAAGAACACCGTTGCGGTGGTTTACCGCAACGAGGACGAAGCGAAAATCGACAGCGTCATCTCCGAACTGGAAAAGGACGAGCGGGTTTCCGATATTCTCGGCTATGCCAACACGCTCGGCAAGGAGATGACCGCCGAGGACATGGGCAAGGCCGTCGCCGAATTGAGCGCCGATGCGGAGCCCATCGGCGATAACCTCCTCCGTATGCTCTATTTCATCGCGGAGGACGGGAAAATGCCCGTGATAACGGCGTCTGACTTTATTAATTTTATTACCGACACCGTTCTTCCGGACAAAACCATCGGCAAGCACCTTGACGCCGCGCTGCGGGACAACGCGGAGCAGTTCCGAACGCTTGCCGACCGCACGCGCCTGACCACCGCGATTTCCGTTGACGAAATGGCGGAGCTCTTCGGCATAGACCGGGAGCGTGTCGAGAAGCTCTATCTCTACTATACGATCCAAAACGGCGTTGCGGACAGCGGTACAATGACGCTGCCGGTCTTTGTGGATTATGTGCTCAATTCCGTGGCGGCAAACGAAACCTACGGCTCGATGGTAAGTGCCTCGGCAATTGCTTCCCTCCGGCAGCTGCAAACCTATACGAATACCAATACCGTTCTGGCGGCGCGCAGCGCGGCCGATCTGGCCGCGCTGATCGGGGCGGACGAGAGCACGGTGAATACCGTGTTTATTCTCGATAACGCGGGCGACGTCAGCGCGCAAACTATGAGTCTGCCCGAATTCAGTTCGTTTTTGTGCGGCAGCCTGCTGCAGGATGCGCTGTTCAGCTCATATTTTGACGATGCCGCCAAGGCGCAGGCGCAGACGATGGACGCGCTGGTGCAGCTTGCCGTGTCCGGGCAGGGGCTGACCCCCGACCAGATGGCGCAGACGCTGGGGATGGACGCGGAAAGCGTTTCCAAGCTGTACAGCCTCTACTTTTCCGCCGATCCCGCGTTCCAGAAGGAGGCTGCCGCCATGACGATGACGCTTACCGACTTTCTCCCGCTGCTGAAGGCCAACGCTCCCGCCGAGCAGCAGGCGCAGCTCGCCCAAACGGAGCAGCTTGTGAATCTTGCCGTTTCCGGGCAGGCGTTGGACGCGGAAACCATGGCGGGCGTGACGGGGATGACCACGGAGAATGTCGCGGGGCTTTATCTGATGAGCGGCACGGAGGCAATGACGCTTCCGGACTTTCTTTCCGCCGCGCTGACACAGGCGCCCGAAAACGCCGGCTTGCAGCAGATGAACCAGCTCGTACAGCTCGCTGTTTCCGGGCAGGCGCTGGACGCTTCTTCCCTTGCCTCCGTGTTCGGGATGGATACCGCGCAGGTCTGCCAGATATTCGCGCTTGTGCTGGCAGGGCAGAAAACGGTGGCTCTTGCCGATTTCTCCGCTTTTCTCGTCAACTCCGTGCTGACGGACACGGCCTACGCCGGAGCTTTTTCCGAGGAGCAGGCGGCGCAGCTTCGCCGGCTGGATTCCATCGCGCAGCTCGCGGTTTCCGGCACACCGCTTGACGCCGGGACGCTGGCACAGCTGTTCGACACGGACACGGATACGATCACGATGGCATTCCGCCTGTACTTCGGCAGGGATATCAGCCAAAAAACAATGTCGTTGAAGGCGTTTACCGACTTTGCTCTGTCCGATCCTCTTGTGAGCGGAATGATGGACGCCTCCACGCTCGGCCGCATTCAGTTTTTGCAGGCGATTCTGAACGCCTCGATAAACGGAACGGCGTTCACCTCCGCAAGACTTGCCTCGTTCCTGGGCATGGATCCGGCGCAGACGGAACAGCTGTATATCCTCCGTATGGGGGAAAACGGCGGTACGGACTCCTGGACGATCTCTCCGCGCTCGTTTGTAGCCTTTGCCGCGACGGACGTGCTCGGCGACGCAGAGCTTGCAAAGCAGATCGATGAAAAAACCGCGGAGGAGCTTCGGCGGGGTCATACGCTGATTGAGGCCGTCGTTTCGGAAAAAGCTTACACCGCCAGCGAAATGACTGCGCTCCTTTCCTCTCTGACGGACGAGGTGACCGAAAACGAGACGGAGATCCTTTATCTCCTTTACGGAGGCGTGAATGACGCCGATCCCACGGAAAAAATGACGATTGTGGAGCTCTTTGATCTGCTCTGCGACAAAATGATGAACGACGGGCGCTTTGCGGAGTATTTCGACGGAGAAACAAAAAAGGAGATCCTCGACAGCAAGGCGGAGCTGGAGGACGCCGTTGCGCAGATGAGGGGCAAAGCCTACGCAAGAATGGTCATCACCTCCGATTACCCGGACGAGTCTCCGGAAACGTCGGACTATGTAACCCGTCTCGATACGCTCTGCCGGGAAAATCTCAGTGAATACTATCTGGTGGGCAACTCCGTTATGGTCAGCGAGATGGACCGCGCCTTTGACAGCGAATACCGGATGATCTCCCTGATCACTGCGATCTCCGTATTTCTTGTTGTACTCATCGCGTTCCGCCATCCGATCCTTCCGCTGATCCTCACGCTGCTCGTGCAGTGCGGCGTATTTATCACCGTTACGGTCATCGGAGCCTACAGCGGCTCGATCTATTATCTTGCGCTGCTGATCGTACAGAGCATTCTCATGGGCGCAACGATCGACTACGGCATTGTGTTCTGTAATTTCTATATGGACAGTCGAAAAACCATGGACGTGACCGACGCGCTGCGCGCGGCATACGAAGGCTCCATCCACACCATCATGACCTCCGGCTCCATCCTTGTGCTGGTGCTTGCTGCGCTCGGGATCCTTGTATCCTCGCCGATGATCTCCGATGTGAGCACCACGCTGTCCATTGGCGCGCTTGTCGCCATGCTGCTGATCCTTCTGGTCCTGCCCGGCATGACGGTTTGCTGCGACAGACTCATAAACAGAAAAAAGACCGAAGAAAAGACAAAAACGCCGTAAACCGCGGCAAAAAAGAAAACCGGCGGCGGGAGAACGAACTCTCCTCGCCGCCGGTTTGCGTTTTTTTATTGTGCCGGAAGCTCCACGGCAAAGACGGTGCCGCGCTCCGAGCTTTCCTCCACCCGAACGGAGCCGCCGTGCAGACCGGCAATTTCCCACACCAGCGAAAGCCCGAGACCCACGCCGCCGTATTCACGGCTGCGGGATTTGTCCACACGGAAGAAGGGCTGGAAGATGCTCCGCCGGAATTCCTCCGGGATGCCGCTGCCGGTATCCGCCACGCGGATGTGCAGCATTTTGTCCTCCTGCGCCACGGAAATGCGCACCGAC
>ERZ825137.2224-NODE-2224-length-23052-cov-4.352220_pt1 | contig 23052 bp, 25 predicted proteins | sample MGYA00519873_ERZ825137 | MGnify/ENA primary metagenome ERZ825137 (study PRJEB31778, sample SAMEA3449190) | human gut metagenome | biome: human gut; feature: human-associated habitat; material: faeces | place: United Kingdom | collected 2010/2012 ...
AGACCGATGTTCGGTCCTTCAGGTGTCTCGATCGGACACATTCTTCCGTAATGTGTGTAATGTACGTCACGGACTTCGAATCCGGCACGATCACGAGACAGACCACCTGGTCCTAATGCAGATAAACGTCTCTTATGTGTTAACTCAGACAGTGGGTTGTTGTGGTCCATGAACTGAGATAACTGAGAACTTCCAAAGAACTCTTTCACTGCTGCTGTTACTGGTTTGATATTGATCAATGACTGTGGTGAGATAGATTCAATATCCTGAGTTGTCATTCTTTCACGAACAACCCTTTCCAATCTTGAAAGACCGATACGATACTGGTTCTGAAGCAGTTCACCTACAGCACGGATACGACGGTTTCCTAAGTGGTCAATATCATCATCATGTCCAATTCCATACTCTAAATGGATATTGTAGTTGATGGATGCTAAGATATCTTCTTTTGTAATATGTTTTGGAATCAATTCATGAATATTCTTCTTCAGAGCTTCTTTTAATTCTTCTCCTTCATATCCTTCTTCTAAGATCTTCTCTAATACAGGATAGAAAACATCTTCATGAACACCAATCTCTTCTGGATTGAAATCTACATATTCAGCAAGATTTACTTCCATGTTGGAAAGTATTTTTGTAGCACCTTCTTCTGTCTGGATCATAACACTTGCTACGGCTGCGTTCTGAATCTTATCTGCAAGTTCCATGTCCACATTCGTTCCAGCTTCTGCTAATACTTCTCCAGTTGTTGGATCTAAAACATCTTCTGCTAAGATAAATCCACTGATACGATTTCTTAATGCTAATTTTTTATTGAATTTGTAACGTCCAACTTTCGCAAGATCATATCTTCTTGGATCGAAGAACATGCTGTTGATCAAGCTTTCCGCACTATCTACAGATAATGGTTCTCCCGGACGGATCTTCTTATATAATTCTAACAGACCATCTTCATAGTTATCAGATGGGTCTTTTTCAATACTTGCAAGGATCTTTGGTTCTTCACCAAATAATTCTTTGATCTCTGCGTTTGTTCCAATACCTAATGCACGGATCAAAACTGTGATAGGCACTTTTCTTGTACGGTCTACACGTACATTGAATACATCATTGGAATCTGTTTCATATTCAAGCCATGCACCACGGTTTGGAATAACTGTGGAAGAGTATAACTCTTTACCAATCTTGTCATGAGCAATTCCATAATAAATTCCAGGGGAACGCACTAACTGACTGACGATAACACGTTCAGCTCCGTTGATGATAAATGTTCCTGTTGCTGTCATTAAAGGAAGATCGCCCATAAAAATCTCATGCTGCTTGATTTCATCAGTCTCTTTATTATGAAGTCTTACTTTCACTTTTAAAGGTGCAGCGTATGTTGCATCTCTTTCTTTACATTCTTCAATTGAATATTTGACGTCATCTTTACATAATTGATAGTCAACAAATTCCAAGCTTAACTGATCGCTGTAATCTTCGATTGGGGAGATATCTTCAAATACCTCTGCTAATCCTTCTCTTAAAAACCAATCATAGGAATCCTTTTGAATTTCGATCAGATTTGGTACTTCAAGGACGTCATCCTGTCTGGCATAGCTGATTCGCATCCCTGTACCTGATTTTATTGGCTGTATTCTGTTCTTTTCCATGGACGTTTTTCACCTCTTGATCTAAACCTGGTTTATATACTACATCAACTGTAAGAAACCCTCTATCTTACTATATCTTTCTTACAATCTTATTCTTAATTTTACATAGAGTGTGGGCAGACAAACCCACATTAAGACATTTTCTTATATTACCACATAGAATTTATCATGTCAATAACTATTTTTAAATACATGAAAAAAGCACCTGAAAATGTTTCTCATCTGCCTTTTTCATTAAATTCTTCACTTCTTTTCACTCTTACCTTGTAATAAAAAGATTTTGTATATTACACTAGTCATAAACAAAGGCGTTGTAAACAGATATATGTTTATAGCGCCTTTTGCATTTATTAAGAAAGGAAATCTTAACGTGGGAATCACTTTAAAACACAACAAACTACTTTTGGCCGCCCCATGTGCTGCATTTATTGCTGGGTTGATCTGGGATAAAGTATCCTCAAGAGTTGCCGTTGCATCTATCTTTATCGGTATGATCTGTGGACTCATTGCTTACTTTATGATTCCTGATGATAATATTAACTATTTTGTAGGTAATGTATTTTCTCTTTGTATTCCGATCGTTGTTATCATGATAGGCTCTCTATTCGAGAAAGAACATTTTGATTTTGAACAATTAAAAGCATATCAACCAGATCATCTGGTCCATGCTTTTAAAGAATAGGAGGTTCTTATGATCAGTTTTACAGCATTTAAATTATTTATTCTAATTGTCTATGTATGGTTTGCCGTTGGAATTGCAGTAATCAGTGTATTTGCAATTCGAGAATTGTTTAGCTGGTTCAAGGTTCCAAACGAGCATATATCACAAAGCTATGGAATCTCATCCAGATACTCAACTCATCGTTTTCCCTGAGCTTGCTGTTACTGGTTATCAATGTGGTGAAAATTTTAAAGATTTGGCAGAAACTGCCATGATTGACTCTACATCCATAAAAAAGATGAGTGCTTTAGCTAAGGAATTTCATGTTCATATCGTCTATGGAATGGCTGAAAAAAGAAGAAGATATCCTTTATAATTCTCAGTTTTTCCTTGATGACACTGGTGTTCTTCTTGGAACTTATCGCAAAGTTCATTTATTTGATTCCGAGAAAAATTATTTTACACCTGGGGATCAATTTAAAGTATTTGATACAAAAATCGGTCGTATCGGCTTGTTTATCTGTTATGACACATTCTTTCCAGAAGCTGCCAGAAGTCTTGATCCATTAGGAAGGATTCTCGCATCGATCAATGATGAAAAAGATGGAATTATCCATGCATCTCTGGATTATGATATAGCAAAACAAATGAAGCATGACTATTATACAATGTTGACGGAACGTCATCCAGATATTTACATCGTATAAATGAATATTGTGTCCTATCTTCTCTTTTTACGAGAAAGTTTTTATAAAAAATAGACAGCGCTCTTTTTCTTAAGAACGCTGTCTATTTTTTATTTACTTATTTCCCATAATATATTCTATAAATTTATCTGAAAAATTCCTTCACCACTGTATCTGCCTGATGGAGATCTTGTTTGATCGCTCCTTCTGGTGCATATCCAATGCATTTCATTTTGGCAGATTTGGCTGCCTTTACTCCTGCTTCGGAATCTTCGACCACGATACAGTTTGCCGCCTTCTGTCCAATTGCCTCAGCCGCCTTTTGAAAGATTTCTGGATCTGGCTTTCCGTTTTCACATTCGGAACCGCTTATAAATGCTTCAAAGCAGTCTGTAATTCCAAACGTATTCATATTTGTCATGATATCTTCTTTCAATGAAGACGATGCAACTGCCAGATGAAATCCTTTTTCCTTTAATGTACGGATCAGATTAACAACCCCAGGCATCGGCTTTAGTCCTTCTTGGTCGATCAACTCTTTTCTGGTTTCGACCCACTGATCTATATAATATGGAACTTCTTTATCAAGACTCTCAAATTCTTTCTTCATCTCTGTCCACATATATTCATGTGTCGTACCCAAAAACTTATCATGATAATGCCAGTCAACTTCAATACCTGCTCGTTTTAAGATGAGATGTTTTGCCTTGACATTAAAATATTCTGAATCAGCGATCACACCGTCCATATCAAAAATCACTGCTGTAATCATACTTCCCTCCTAATAAAACAGAAACGCACAAAATGTTAAGTAGTCATCTGTGCGTTTCTATATCTTCTGTATTAAACTGTAATAAATCCTAATCCTTCAAGTACTGAGAACACTAAGATCGCAACAATGCAGATTGGTGCAATATACTTAACCATAATAAGGAATAGTGATTTTCTCTTAAATTCCCCAGAGCTTTCAACTTCATCAACAATTACTTTTGGCTTGATGATATAACCGACAAATAAACATGTTAAGAATGCTGCGATCGGCATTAATACACTGTTACTGATGAAATCAAAGAAATCAAGGAAGTCAAATCCTAAAATCGTAATATTGCTCCATGCTCCAAATCCTAAAGATGATGGAACTGCTAGTAACAGAGCAATGATAAACATTGTAATACATGCAGTTCCTCGTTTCATATGGAACTTATCCATCAGAACTGCTACGAGTGTTTCAAGCAGCGAAATGGAAGAGGTAAGTGCTGCAAGTAACACTAAAATAAAGAATACTGCTGCAATAACACTTGAAAAAGCCATACTGTTAAATACTTTTGGAAGCATCACAAACATCAAAGATGGACCTTTTGCAAGCATGGATGAATCTCCGTTTGAGAATACAAACACAGCTGGTACGATCATAAGTCCTGCAAGGAAAGCAACCCCTGTATCAAAAATCTCAACCTGTGTGACTGATTTCTCAAGGTCAGCTTTCTTTGGCATATATGATCCGAATGTGATCATAATACCCATAGCAAGGGACATCGAATAAAATAACTGTCCAAGTGCAGCTAAGATCGTTGTCGGACCAAATCCTTTTAAACTTGGTTTTAAATAATATGCAACTCCAGCCATCGCCCCTGGTCTTGTGATACAGAATAAAGAAACTCCGATCAACAATACGATCAAAACTGGCATCATGATCGTGCTGACACGTTCTACTCCGCCTTTGACTCCTCCTGCAACAACCACTGTTGTAGCGATCAGGAAAACAAGAACACAGATCATAGGTTCTGCTGATTTGCTGATAAACCCTGTAAAGAATGTATCAGAGGCGGCATTATGAATCCCTCCCTGAAGCGATACCAGTGCATATTTTGTAACCCATCCACCGATAACACAGTAGTACGGGAAGATAATAAACGGAATGATCGTTGTAAGATATCCGATAAATGTATGCTTCTTGCTAAAGTGTCCAAATGCACGGATCGCACTGGTTCCTGCCTTTCTTCCAAGGGCAACTTCTGTGATCATCAGTGAAAATCCAAATGTTAATGTAAGGATCAGATAAGTTAATAAAAATGTTCCTCCGCCATACTTGGCTGCAAGATATGGAAATCTCCAGATGTTTCCAAGACCTACGGCAGACCCAGCCGTTGCAAGAACGAATCCTAAACGGCTCGAGAATCCACTTCTTTCATTACTCATAATATTAAGTACCTTCTTTCATATATATTCAGATACGTAAGGATATGTATCTGGCTCTGCCGGAGATCTTAGATATGAATCCTGCATGGCAGGATTCCCAGCCTGGATGCTGAATTCTATTTAGATGACGTCCACATCTTCTCCGGCAAGGACGGCATTCATATTACGTACAGAACACATCTTTCCACACATTGTACATGTATCTTCTCTCTCTGGTGTTGATTCTGCACGGTATCTTCTTGCCTTTTCAGGATCAAGAGCAAGTTCGAACTGTTTCTCCCAGTCAAGTTTCTGTCTCGCAGCTGCCATCTGGTTATCCCAATCCATAGCGCCTTTTACACCTTTGGCAATATCTGCTGCATGTGCTGCGATCTTGGAAGCCATGATTCCTTCTTTCACATCATCGACATTTGGAAGACGCAGATGTTCTGCTGGTGTTACATAACATAAGAAGCTTGCTCCAGAAGCTGCAGCGATTGCTCCACCAATTGCAGATGTGATATGGTCATATCCAGGTGCAATATCTGTTACCAGAGGTCCAAGAACATAAAATGGTGCTCCATGACAGATCGTCTGCTGGATCTTCATATTCGCCTGAATCTGATCCATTGGCATATGTCCAGGTCCTTCGATCATAACCTGTACATCCTTCTTCCATGCACGTGCTGTTAATTCTCCTAATGTTACTAATTCTTCGATCTGTGAAATGTCACTTGCATCAGCAAGGCATCCTGGACGACATGCATCGCCAAGGCTTAGCGTTACATCATATTCGTTACAGATATCAAGGATTTCATCATAGTATTCGAAGAATGGATTCTCATTGCCTGTTGCTTCCATCCATGCAAAGATCAGAGAACCACCACGAGACACAATGTTCATCTTACGTTTCATTGCCTTAAAACGTTCCGCTGTGTTTCGGTTGATCCCACAATGGATCGTCATAAAATCTACACCATCTTCTGCATGCATCTTAAAAACATCGATCCATTCACGAGATGTGATATCCTTTAATGCTTTATTGTAATAAACAATCGCATCGTAAATAGGTACGGTACCAAGGATTGCTGGACATTCATCGACAAGTTTCTTACGAAATACATGAGTATGTCCAAAAGAAGAAAGATCCATGATAGCTTCTGCGCCCATCTCTACGGCTTTATTAACTTTCTCCATCTCAACATCTAAGTTTAGACAGTCTCTGGATGTTCCAAGGTTTACATTGATCTTTGTCTTCAAAGAATTCCCGATTCCAAATGGCTTTAAACACTTGTGGTTCTTGTTTGCAGGGATGACAATAGTTCCAGCTGCAACTTCTGCCATAAGGTCTTTCACGTCAATTCCTTCATAGGCAGCAACTGCTTCCATCTCTTTCGTTACAATTCCCTGTCTTGCTGCATTCATCTGTGTTGTGTACTTCATGATTGAAAACCTCCAAAATATAAGATTTTGGGAGACTCTTATTCGGTTTTGTTTATTTTATCATCATTCTGTCTTGTTGAGATAAAAAAAGACAAACTTTAAAAAGCCTGTGATGCTGCTTTACAGTTCGTCTTGTATTCATAGCATCCAAATCCCTACGACGGCATTATCCGTATCAGGTCCATGGTCGAAACTCTCGTTTCCTCTCAGCTAAGGTATCACCTTTTAAGCTCCCATTTCAGTTACATCAATATTGTACCATCCTAAAAGGCAGATAGCAAGAATTTTGTATCCTTGTTATCTGCCTTTTGTACTTCTTTATCTTTATATTTTTCTTTTATTTTACTGGTCTGGCGATTGCTGCAACTTTGCGGTACCATGGATAGCTGTAAGACACACTGCTTCCATCTGCATGTACGATCGTGTCATTTCCAACATACATGGCGATATGGTCGATATTTTTATATCTTCCATTCTTTCCACTTCGTTTACGGTAAAAGATTAGATCTCCCGGAAGTAATCTGTCTGATTTTCCGTTATATGTAGAAAGTTTTAATAATTTCTTCTTTTTTCCACACCATTTAGCAATATCTGCAGCTGTTGGTGCATAGCTCTTACTTCCAAAATTCACACCATATGGTTTATAAGATTTCCACACAAAAGAACTGCAGTCTACATAATCTTTCCGCATTCGTTTTGCCTGACTGTATCTTGGTTTTGTCTTACAGATCGCTTGAGCTTTACTGACTCCTTTGTATACTTTGGATTTTAAGATATAAATATTAAAAGATACACTCGCATTATCAGCACTGATCGTTAAGGTTGTCCTTCCGTATTTTTTTCCTTTTGTTAATCCATTTGATGATACAGATGCATATTTTGTATTTCCAACTTTATATATAACTGGTGTATATCCGCTGGCTCCTGATACTTTGTAAGATACTTTTTGTCCCTTTTTCAGAATACAACTGGCTCTATATTGTGGATCTGTGCACTTTACAGTTGCTTCCAGACAAATTCCATCTACATATACGTATATCTTTCTGGTTTGTTTTGCATATCCGTAAAATGTCCCATCATCCGATACATAAAAATTATAGTTATTATCTGCTCGATAGATAATGCGTTCTTGTCCATTCGTCGAGTTGCCTTCTAATTCAACTTTCCCTTCGTTATAAAGAACCGTTGCAAGTTTGTTATTCTTTAATCTCGGATTGGAAATCTGGATATGCATTTCTTTTGTTTCAATACTTTGATATTCTGTTCCTTCATCTGTTATGATATTTAATCGGACTGTTGCATCTCCTATGGATTTTCCTGTAATCCTTGCAGTCTTCTGATCTGCTGATACCTCCATCGCAATATGATCATTTCCATTGACGATCTGCCAGTTATATTTCAGATTATCTCCATAATCATAAGAATCGTTATATTTTAATGAAATATTTCCGCCAACAGCAACACCTGCATTGATGCCAGAATCATAGAAATCAATGTCATATGTTGCTGCTTCTTCCGGTGAATCGTATCCGCCCCATAAATTATATCCTGCTTTGTTTATCTTATTCGTTATCTTTCCCATGCCAGTCTTACTTGCTGCTGATACGTGCATGCTCTGAATCGATAACATTCCTATAACAGCTGAAAGCGTACATACGCACAGCTTTTTCATCACTTTTTTCACTTTATTTCTCCCCATTTATCTTGTTTCTCTTAATGTATATTCGACTATTTATAAAATTTAATTCATTACATTGACTGGTTTTCCTTCCATCCAACATTTCACATTATCAAAATCAATGATCGCACGTTTTACCAATGCTTCTTTTGTTGCAAATGCAACGTGTGGTGTCGCGATCAGATTCTTTGCATGTAAGAGTGGATGATCTTTTGATACCGGCGGTTCATTCTCAAAGACATCAACGGCTGCTCCTGCAATCTTACCGTTATTGAGTGCTTCAGCTAATGCTTCACTATCAACAATCGGACCTCTTGCCGTGTTGATCAAAACTGCATCTGGTTTCATCAATGCGATTTCATCTTTACCGATCAAACCTTTTGTTGATTCATTTAAAGGTACATGCAATGAAATGATATCACAATTATATAAAAGTTCTTCTAACCCTACAAATTGAATTCTTGGAAGATCTTTTACTGTCCTTGAATATGCGTAAACTTCACATCCAAATGCCTGGGCGATCTTCGCAACTCTGGTTCCGATCGCTCCGGTTCCGATCACACCGAATTTCTTTCCTTCCAATTCAAAGCCAACCAGACCATCCTTGGTTCCTTCTTCTCGGACTACCTGATCGCAAGAAATGATATTTCGATACAGTGAGATCAAAAGTCCAAAGACAAGATCTGAAACTGCAGCATTTGAATAGCCTGCACAGTTGCATACTGTAATCCCCTGTTCTTTGCATGCATCCATAGCAATATGATCGATTCCTGTAAATGCTACCGCCAGCATCTTAAGGTTTTTGCAGCCTTTGATGACTTCAGCATTCAATGGCAGGTTTGCAACCATAATAATGTCCGCATCCTTTCCACGTTCGATCAGGCTTTCTGTGTCAGTTACTTTGGTCTGGTAAGATACGATCTCGACAGAATCTGGCAATGCTTTATGTGCGATTTCCATCAATTTCTCTTCTTCCACACCTAGTGGTTCAATAATTACTAATTTCATAATTGTCGAATACTCCTTTCGTATGATTTTACTCTCCTATTCTATCATCAAATATACGATTATAAAAGCTTAGAAATATTTTATTTCATAGAGGATTCCATCGAAGTTTCTTATGATCCATATAAAGTAAAAAAACTGCCACACTAGTTTCCACCAATGTGACAGTTTCATATACTTTATAGAAAATCTACTGGAGTAAATCTCTTAATTATTTAAGAGTTACTTTAGCTCCCTGTTCTTCTAATTTAGCTTTGATGTCTTCAGCTTCTGCTTTAGATGCACCTTCTTTAATTACTTTAGGAGCTCCATCAACTAATTCTTTAGCTTCTTTTAATCCTAATCCTGTTACTTCACGAACAGCTTTGATGACTTTAACTTTAGCTCCACCAACTTCTGTTAATTCTACGTCGAATTCGTCTTTTTCTTCTGCTCCACCTTCAGCTCCAGCTGCTGCTACTACAACACCTGCTGCTGCAGATACTCCAAATTCTTCTTCACAAGCTTTTACTAAATCGTTTAATTCTAATACTGATAAACCTTTGATAACTTCAATAATTTCCTGAGTTGTCATTATAATTTCCTCCTAATATTTTAAATTTACTGATAACTGATCTTACTCAGCTGCAGCCCCTTCTCCGTCTTTTTCAGCGATCTGCTTAATAACACGAGCAAAGTTTGTAATTGGGGACTGAATGCTTCCAAGGAATTTCGCAAGTAATTCGTCTCTTGATGGGATGCTTGCGATAACCTGGATACCATCTTTGTCATAGAATGTTCCTTCTACAACACCAGATTTCATTTCTAATACTTCGATGTTCTTAGCGTGTTTTGCAAGGATTCTTGCAGGAGCTGTAGCATCTGTTTTAGAAACAGCGATTGCTGTAGGTCCTGTTAAATCATCAGCTAATGCTTCAAATTCTGTTCCCTGGATTGCAAAACGAATCATTGTATTCTTATATACTTTGTATTCTACATCAGCTTCTCTTAATTCTTTACGCATTGCTGTATCCTGTTCTACAGTGATTCCGCGGTAAGAAACTAATACTGCTGACTGAGCATCTGTAAGTAATTCTTTAATTTCGTTTACTACTGGTTGTTTTAACTCAACTTTTGCCATTGAAATGGTGCACCTCCTTGATTTATTTTGTGTACCACCGCACATATAAAAAGAAAACTCTATATCCGCACAGACATAGAGTGTTAATTAGCATATTCACTAATACTCTCCTCGGCAGGTTGTTCTACGTTGCGCCTTGCGGCACCTGCTGTCTTCGGCAGTAATACTTTACATATAATACACGACATTTATATATATGTCAAATGTTTTTTTACTTTTTTTGAAATGTTTTTATTTTTATGCAATTCCCATATGGCAACATAGGATTTTGCATAAATCTGGGGTCAGACTACATGAGACTGACCCCGCTTAAAGTTAAATATTAAGCAAATTTTGTTGTATCAATTTTCACTCCAGGTCCCATTGTAGAAGTAATTGTTACGTTTCTAAAATACTGACCTTTTGCTGCTGCAGGTTTTGCTTTTACGATTGCATCGATTAACGTCTGGAAGTTGTCCGCTAACTGTTCTTCTGTGAAAGAAGCTTTTCCAACTGGTACATGAATGATGTTGGATTTATCTAATCTATATTCGATCTTACCTGCTTTGATTTCTTTAATGGCATTCGCAACGTCCATTGTTACAGTTCCGGCTTTAGGGTTAGGCATTAAACCTTTAGGTCCTAAGTCACGTCCTAAACGACCTACTACACCCATCATGTCTGGAGTAGCTACTACTACGTCGAAGTCATACCAGTTTTCTTTCTGAATCTTAGGAATTAATTCTTCTGCTCCTACGAATTCTGCTCCTGCTGCTTTCGCTTCTTCAGCTTTTGCATCTTTAGCGAATACAAGAACTTTAACTTCTTTACCAGTTCCGTGTGGAAGTACAACTGCTCCACGGATCTGCTGGTCTGCCTGACGTCCATCTACACCAAGACGGATATGTGCTTCGATTGTTTCGTCAAATTTAGCGTTTGCTAATTTTTTTACTAAAGCAACTGCTTCCTGTGGATCATAATTGTTTGTTCTGTCCACTAATTTTGTAAGCTCTGCGTATCTCTTACCTTTTTTCATTCTAAAATACCTCCTGTGGTAATATCGGGAGTTCACCCTCCCACTTTCGTTTCAAATTTGTGATTACTCTTCTACTGTGATTCCCATACTTCTTGCAGTACCGGCGATCATGCTCATTGCTGCTTCGATAGAAGCTGCGTTTAAGTCTTTCATCTTTGTTTCAGCGATCTGCTGAAGATCTGCTTTAGAAATAGTAGCTACTTTAGTTCTGTTAGGTTCTCCTGATCCAGACTGGATTTTGCAAGCTTTCTTTAATAAAACTGCTGCTGGTGGAGTCTTTGTGATGAAGCTGAAGCTTCTATCCTGATATACAGTGATTACTACAGGGATGATCATGTCTCCCTGATCAGCTGTTCTTGCGTTAAATTCTTTTGTAAACTGTACAATGTTTACTCCGTGCTGTCCAAGTGCTGGTCCAACGGGTGGTGCTGGTGTTGCCTTTCCTGCTGGAATCTGAAGTTTGATATAACCTTCTACTTTCTTTGCCATAATCGTTAACCTCCTGATTATTGTGGTAATTACGGGATAGCCCTCCCACTTTGTTTCAAATAAGATTCTCTATTCTTATTCTTCGTTACGCTTTCTTAATATCTAAGAAATCAATTTCTACTGAAGTTGCTCTTCCGAACATCTCGACTTCAATAGTTACTGTCTGTTTGCTTTCATTGATTGCAGTAACCGCACTTGTTGTTCCTTCCCAAGCACCGGAAGTCACAACGATCATATCACCAACTTCGATATCAAGTTCAATCTTCTCTCTTGCTGGTGTTTCTTGCTGTTCTCCTCCAATCTGGATTCCTAATGGTTTCATCTCTGCAGGAGTCAGCGGTACTGGTTTTGATCCAGGTCCTACGAATCCTGTAACACCTCTTGTGTTACGAACCACATACCATGTGTCGTCGTTCATGATCATATGGATCAGAACATAACCTGGGAACATTTTTCTTGAAACTTGTTTCTTCACACCGTTTCTCATCTCTACCACGTCTTCAAGTGGTACGCGGACTTCCAAGATCTCATCCTGAAGCTTACGATTCTCGATGGTTTTCTCAATATCCACTTTTACTTTATTCTCATAACCTGAGTAGGTGTGAACAACATACCAATTTGCCTCTGCCATAAAATCTCCTTACTTCTATCCAACCAATGCCTGAATTCCATACTGGATTCCAACATCAAGAACTGCAACAATGACTCCGATAATAATAGCACAGATCACTACAACTGCTGTTTCTTTTGCAATTCTTTCTTTCGTTGGCCAGATAATTCTGTTAAATTCAGCTTTTAACTCTTTGAACCAACTTGGTTTCTTTGCTTTGTTAGTTTTCTCCATGTTTTCACTTCCTTTTCTCTCAAAGGGAATTACCGGAAATTATTTTGTTTCTTTGTGTAATGTGTGAGTTTTACAGAATTTGCAGTATTTCTTTGTTTCCATGCGTTCAGGATGTGTTTTCTTATCCTTTGTCATGTTGTAATTACGCTGTTTACATTCTGTACATTCTAATGTTACTCTTGTGCGCACAACTTCCACCTCCATTTTGTTTGTTGTTTAATTAAAATAAGGCATAAAAAAAAGACCTTCTTCCAACGCTAAAGTCTAGCGTGTTTATCATATCATCCATATGTTGGTCCGTCAATAGATTTTTCGTTTTTTTTACAATACAATCTTGTTTCTTTACATATTAAAACGAAATAATACCGCATCAACAGCTCGGCTGATACGGTACTTATTTTCAAAAAGAGAGGATTAAAAATATATATGAAAAACTATGTCTTTATTATATCAGGATCCTCTCTTCATTCAATATTCTGTTTCTAAACATTTCTAAAGAAAGTATAAACAAATATGAAGGAATTATTATTTAGTGTATTTTACCTGATATCCACTTGTACCTTTGGATCCTTTTTTGATCTTAATATAGTAAGTTCCTTTTTTTGCCTTTCCATAGATACGGAAACCTTTTGATATTGTTTTATTTTTTAATCTTGCTGCTCCTGTGACTGTTACAGAAATCTTGCTTTTATTTCCAAGTCCTGTGATATCGATATATGTCATTCCAGTCTTCTTAACTTTGATCTTATACCAGTGTGTTTTACTTGTACTTTCATTAGACAAGAATACCTGCTTCTTGGATTTCTTACGCTTGATCTCTTTTGCTTTTTTCTTAGATGTTCCATAACTGTCAGATGCTTTTTGATTTGCATTGATGAAATAAAGGATCTCTCCAGATGCCGCATTTGCAACGACACGATAAGTCCCTGCAGCAAGTCCTGTTGTTACTACATAGCTATTTTTTGCTACACCCGCTAATCCGGTTGCTACAGTTTTCCATGTCTTTCCACTTAATTTCTGGACAGAATAGATAACACTAGAAACATTTCCCGCTGCATTTTCTTTATAAACTGCGATCGCTGCAACTCCTCTTTTGGATACTTTAAACTGCTGATATGTAGCTGCTCCAGTACTTGCACTAGCGATTACATTATTTCCGCCAAAAGTTCTGTTATTCTGGCTTGATATCACTGCTGCTCCAAATGCTGCAACCACTGGTGTATTTGCATTCTCACATGCTGTTTCAAGGTATAATGCATATGTTCCTGCTTTGACTGCACCAGCCCAGATCATTTTTCCATTATTCGTCTGTGAAAGTGTCATAGCCGGATTCCCATTATAACACAGTTTTAAACGTCCACCATCTACTCCTGCGACCTTTGTTGCATATGGGATAACAACCGTTCCATCAATTCCTACACGAATTGTTCCAACTTTCACATATTCATTTGCATCACTATATCCTTGATACAACATCATTTCCTGATTTGCCTGCCATTTATTTGACAGCGTATCAAAATCAGACAGCGTGTAAACATTCGTTGCATTTAACTGCACTGCCTCTGCAGATGCTTTTGCCTGTTTTGCTCTTACTCTTTGTGATGCTGTGATTGCAGGAAGTTTGCTGTGAATACTTTCTGTTTTTGTTTTTGCTCCTACCATTACAGTCCCTGTCATCATTGCAAATGACAACGCTATACATAACGTTCTCTTTAAAAAGTTTTTAACCATATTACATCTCCTTATTTGTATACATATGCACTTGCTACAGTTGATACGTCACTGGAATATGTTTTGTTTCCAAATTTAACTTTTGGAGTCACCTGAACATAATATGTTCCTTTTTTAAATTTTTTCTTTCCGTTTTTTGTGATCTGGAAAGAGTAGCTCTTCTTCTTAGAAACCTTGACTGTTTTTACTTTTTTAAATCCAGATTTTGAGTTCTTTGATACAGAAACTGTATACTGTTTAATTCCTGTTCCCTTTTTCAGAACTACTTTGATCCCTTTTTTCTTGTTTGTTGTCTTTCCTGAAATAGATGGCATTGCGAAGTAGCGATAGTTGCTCCATCTTCCATAGTATGTCTGATTATTACTTCTGTTTGTATAGTAGTATCTTGCACGATATTTATACGCCATATCTTTTGACACATTCATAGACTCATAACCCATAGATGTTGATGTCTTAGACAGTACTCTTTTATTCTTTGCATTATATACTTCCAGCTGTACTCCTGTTGCCATCTCAGGTTTATTAACCTTAAATGCTACCTTCTTAATATTAGCGTATGCTGCTGTGATCCCAAAATTATTCTTCGCTACATCGGCAGGCGTTGTGTTAACATAAACACTGTCAACTGACCAGTTATATGTTTTTCCTGTGGCAAGACTTGTAAGTCTGTATCCCAGTCTTATATATCCTGAATATCCTTTTGTTGCCTGAACTGTTACCTGCGTTGTATCTGCAGAACCCTGCCAGATCATTTCCTGCGTTCCAATTTTCTCAAGATAATAGCCATCCACTCTATATCCATTCAAACTCTGTGGAGTCCACTGAATCGTAATGCTGTTATCATTAAATCCAGCCATCCATACCTTTCCTGCTGCCTTTGCATCCTTAGGCGATACAATGATCACTGCTGCCAGCAATAAAACACTAAATATTACTTTTTTCAAATTCTTTCCCATACTTTTTCCTCCTTTTCGTATGTGATTACTTTTTTCGTATGTGATTACTTATCTATTATCCACCTTCTCTGGATAAAGATCATGATTTGAAAGTCTGTTCCATGCAACATCTTCCCATTTTGTTCCTGGTCTTCCGTAGTTGCAGTATGGATCAATGGAGATTCCTCCTCTTGGAGTGAATTTACCCCATACTTCAATGTATTTTGGATCCATCAGCTTGATCAGATCTTTCATAATGATATTCATGCAGTCTTCGTGAAAATCTCCATGATTTCGGAAGCTGTATAAATACAATTTTAATGATTTACTTTCTACCATGCGCTCTCCTGGCACATAAGAAATGTAGATCGTTGCAAAATCCGGCTGTCCTGTGATCGGACATAGACTTGTGAATTCTGGTGCATTAAATTTGACAAAATAATCATTCTCTGGATGTTTATTCTCAAATGTTTCTAACACCTCCGGTGCATAATCATCTGGGTATTTTGTTTTCTGGTTTCCTAATAACGTAATTCCTTCTAATTCTTGGCTCTTTCTGCCACTCATTGTATTTTCCTCTCTTTCAAATTTTCATTGCCTAACGTATATCTTAGGACTTTTTGCCTATTTGGGTGTTTTGCCCCCCCCTTGGAAATTTTTTCCGACTGGAGAAGTTCTTTGTAGTCTTCCATCTTCAATGGTTTCGAATACCAATATCCCTGAATCTCATCACAACCGATCTGTCTTAATATTTCAATCTGCTCATCTGTTTCTACACCTTCACAGATTATCTGATATCCTAGATTTCGAATCATATCGATCAAATGTTTCAGGAAATAGATTCCACGGTCTGTTTCTAAGCAGCTGGTAATAAATCCTCGATCGATCTTGATCACATCAACTGGGATATCAACGATCGTATTCAGGACAGAATATCCGCTTCCAAAATCATCCATCGCTGTCTTAATCCCATGTAACTGAAAAGAGTCAAATAATTTTCTAACACTTTCATATTCAGACACAACTGCTGTCTCAGTAAGTTCAATCTCAACCATTGTTGGATCAACACTGTATTTCTTCAAAATATTTATATAAGTGTTGATCGTCTGCGGATCAGATGCATGGAGACTAGATGCATTGATCGATATCGGCACCTGTTCTCTTCCTGCTTTTAGATTCTCTGCAATGAATTCTACAACTGTCTCAAAGACATAGAAGTCAAGTTCTATGATCTTTCCATTATTTTCATAAACTGGAATAAATGCATTGGGACTTAAAACGGTTCCGTTATCTCTCTCCCAGCGCACCAATGCTTCCGCACCTATGATCTCATGACTTTTTATGGAATATTGGGGCTGAAAATATACTTTGAACTGTTTTTGTTCCATCGCTTCCTTCATATCATTGACGATCTCATTTTCCAACTCACGTTGTTTCTGCATCTCATCGTCATAAAATCTTACACTGCCTTTTTCTCCACCTTTCACTTTCTGTCTCACATAGTTTGCCGCATCGATCGCATAGGAAGTGCTCCTGCATTCTGGTGTCACATAATAGATTCCTGTTCTCAATACCACGTTGGATTTTGGGAACTTCTCCTTCTGCCGCAGCATAAATTCTTCATTGATCTTTTCTGTTTCTTCAATGATCGCTTGATATTCATCCTTCTCATGGCTAGCTGTACGAAACATTAAAAACTGATCCGATACAACTCTTGTAAAGTACAGATTATGTTTTTCTTCTGTTTTTCCAATAATGAAACTGCAAAAATCCTTTAATACCTGATCTCCTAGAGTATATCCATACTTATAATTAAAATATTTAAAATTTTCAAAATCCATATATATCATCATGTAATCACTTGTCTTATTTGCAAGAATGATACGTTCCACTTCCTCATGAAATCTTGCAAATGAGATCAAACCTGTCAGCGTATCATGCTCCATTCGTGTGATCGCTCCCTGATAGACATGATTCATCACCTGATTCTTGGCAAAATGTGCGGAGATAATCTTCGTTACTTCGGATAACTGCTTCAACATCTCGTTTGACCAGCTTCTCTTCTCCTTACACACAGCATATGTGATCGCTCCCGTATAGCGTCCTTCACAATACATTGCAACACTTACGATTGTCTTTGCCTCTCCCTGTATCAGGATCTTCGTTGCTGATTCGGAATATCGTTGCATATGATCATGCTGTAAAACAAGCACCCCATTCTCATCAAAATCATTAAATACTGTGAGAAAATCCTCTTTATCAAAATGTCTGACCGTCTCTAAAACCTTCGGAATTCCTTCTCTGTTCCATTGATAATCAGAATATATCTCTCGAGCCTTGATATCTGTCTGCACGATCGTGATACGATCAAGTTCCAGACGAACTCCGATCACTTTCAGTAATAAATGTATCGCCACCTCAAAATTGTTGGTTTTCTCGAAGATTTCAAAAGCTGTAGCAACAATATCATTCTGAAAATATCTTGCTTCCAGCATCTCTTCCTGTTTCTCTTGTTCAGCGATCATGGATGAAAAATGCTGCAGGCTGTCACAGTAAACATAACAGTTCTTTCCTCGCTCTTTTGCTTTATATAAGGCAATGTCCGCATTCTCAAACAGTTGGTCATAGGTATAACCTGATACATTCTCTGGAAGATAACAACATCCTGCACTACATGTGATCGTACAACCTGTCTTCCCGAATTGAAGCTCCCTGATCTTCTGCATCAGCTCCACATTCTTCCTAACCAACTCAATGTTCAAGATATCTTTTACAAAAATAACGAATTCATCCCCGCCAGCTCTCATTAAAATACTATCGTTATCTCTAAATACTTCTTTCAACAGCATCGCCAAACAGGCTAGAACTTTATCTCCAAATGAATGGCCATAATTATCATTCACCAACTTAAAACAATCCACATCTAATACAATCATTCCACACGAATCAAAAGGCTTCTTCCGATTCAGATATTTGTTGATACATTTTTTCCCATATACCTGATTATAAAGCCCTGTCAAAGAGTCTTTTCTCGCTCTTTCTTTGAGCTTCTTCTCTTGTTTTCTTTGTTCTGTGATATCCCTTGTACTTCCTATCAAGGTCAGCTTTCCATCTTCATTCACGATCTTCGTAAACTCGAGTACTGAATGTTTAATATCCCCATCCTCCCCAAACTCACGGATCTCTACCGTTGCTTCTTTTGCTTCCTTATAAATCTGCTTTATCTTTTCTCGGTCTTCTGGATGAATCTTGCTTTTGTTGTCTATATAGTCCATGTATCCAGCTATCGTTTTCTCGATATGAAATTTATTATTATAAACTACAAGTGTATCTTCATCCACAAGATATTCAAATATCTTAATCCGAGAATTATTTAAAACTGTTGACAGTTTCTCTATTTTTTTTCTGTTAACTTGCAGTGTTTCCATATCCTATTATTTCTCCCGTAGTATTGCTATTTCCCATTACCAAAAGTATACAATGAAACGCTTAGAAACACAATCTTAATCGTTCTCTTTTTTTCTTTCATTGACTTTTTGTCTCATTTATTTATAATGAATATATAAGTGCATATTCATTCTGAAGCCAAGGATTTCCTGATGCCAAGATTGAGCTTACAAAGTACCTGTTCCCTTGGGGATCTTACGTACTTTTTTATTCGACTATCTGGCATATTCATTTCCGAATATGCTTTTTTATTGCATAGAAAATATCGATAAAATCTCCTATGCAATAAAAATATTACGTATTAACTAATTTAGGAGAAGGAGAAAACTATGTACAGACCAGAATCCGGTATCGCAGAAGAATTTATTGATGACCAGGAGATCAAAGATACACTTGCTTATGCAGATGCCAACAAAAACAATAAGGAACTGATCCTGTCTATCATTGAAAAAGCAAAGAAATTAAAAGGTATTTCCCACAGAGAAGCTTCCGTACTTCTTGCATGTGAAGATAAAGAACTGATCCAGAAAGTTTTTGATCTTGCGATCAAGATCAAGGAAGAATTCTATGGAAATCGTATCGTTATGTTTGCTCCATTATATCTTGCAAACTATTGTGTCAACGGATGTACTTACTGTCCTTATCATTATAAAAATAAACATATCCGCAGAAAGAAATTAACTCAGGAAGAGATCAAGAAAGAAGTTATCGCTCTTCAGGATATGGGGCATAAGAGACTGGCTCTTGAAACAGGAGAAGATCCTGTGAATATTCCAATTGAATATGTATTAGAGAGCATTAAAACAATTTACAGTATCAAACACAAAAACGGTGCGATCCGTCGTGTAAACGTAAATATCGCTGCTACAACAGTTGAAAATTATAAGAAATTAAAAGATGTTGGTATCGGAACATATATTTTATTCCAGGAAACCTACCACAAAGACAATTATGAAGTTCTTCATCCAACAGGACCAAAACATGATTATGCTTACCATACAGAAGCTATGGACCGTGCGATGACAGCTGGTATCGATGATGTTGGTATCGGTGTTTTATTCGGTCTTGATATGTATCGTTATGACTTTGCTGGTCTGTTAATGCATGCAGAACATCTGGAAGCAAAATTCGGTGTTGGGCCTCATACGATCAGTGTTCCAAGAATCCGTCCTGCTGACGATATCGATCCTGACGATTTCGAAAATGCAATCAATGATGATATCTTTGAAAAGATCGTTGCAATCCTTCGTATTGCTGTTCCTTATACAGGAATCATCGTATCTACTCGTGAGACACAAGAATCAAGAGAACGTGTATTAAAAGTCGGAGTATCCCAGATCAGTGGGGCTTCTTCTACAAGTGTCGGTGGATACGCTGAAAAAGAAAAACCAGAAGATAACTCTGCACAGTTTGAGAAAAATGATAACCGTACCTTAGATGAGATCATCGGATGGCTGATGGATCTTGGTCATATTCCAAGTTTCTGTACAGCATGTTACCGTGAAGGACGTACTGGTGATCGTTTCATGACTCTTGTCAAATCCGGTCAGATTGCAAACTGCTGTGCACCTAATGCTTTAATGACTTTAAAAGAATACTTAGAGGATTACGCTTCTGATGAAGTCAAAGCCAAAGGTGAGGTATTGATCAAACAGGAACTTGAGAAGATTCCAAATCCTGTTGTCAAACAGAAAGCTACCGAATATATCGAAAATATTCATGAAGGAAAACGTGATTTCAGATTCTAGGAGATTTTTATGTTCAAACACTTAAACACCCGAATTCCAAAAAGAATTGAACAAGAAAAGGACAAGGTATCTGCCGTTATGATCCCTCTGATCAAGAAAAATGATGGATACCATATCCTATTTGAAGTCCGTTCCAATAAACTCTCACAACAGCCTGGGGAAATCTGTTTCCCGGGCGGCCGGAGAGAACATGATGAAACATCCATGGAGACTTCGATCCGTGAAACTTGTGAAGAATTACTGATTTCTGAATCTAATATTAAATTATATGGGCCTTTAGATTACTTTTTATCTCCTGCTGGTCTGCGGATCGATCCTTATCTTGGGGAATTAGTAAATTATGATGGTCAGTATAGTAATGATGAAGTTTCTGAAATTTTCACTGTTCCATTAGCATTCTTTCAGAACACCCCACCGAAATGTTATTATAACAAAGTGACTATGTATCCAACAGATAACTTTCCATTTGATAAAGTACCTGGTGGAAAAGAGTACCCTTGGGCACGTGGGGAATATGAGGTTTTATTCTACGAATATGATGACCGTATCATATGGGGACTTACGGCGAAGATCTTGTATTATAATTTGAAAATGATCCAGTAATACAGATTTGTTTTGAATCTGTATTACTGGATCAACTGGCATTTACAATAATTTCTTTAGAACTGTTTATACTTTCTTTAGAATTGTTCATACTTTATATATTGAATAAAGGAAGGATTTTGCTATACTTAAGACATAGTTTTTCATATATATTTTTTAATCCTCTCTTTTCAGAAAAGTAACCGCTCATTTTATTGAGCGGTCTTTTTATTTCATAAATATTCTCCTAACATATCTCTTACACATTTCTCTATCTGATCCATAATATCCACACATACCTCTTTTTTCATCCCTGCCGTAATTCCAACTGTTAAAATTTCCTTTCTTCCAGGATTACGTCCATTCCCGTCAACTGTCGTGGTATGTTCTCCATAATATGTGCTGCTATAAGTTAGATCATATGCTGGGCTTAGTCGCCAACTATCTTTCTCTTCATCATATAAATATGTGAAATTCTTTGAATGATCATCTCGATTATGTGCAAAAACGTTAAAACACATTCTACGAAACATATTTTCAATATCCTCCGTATTATCTCTTGTTAATATCTTTGTCAATTTCATTAAACTATGATAATCAAGACTTGGCTGCTCGAAGTCCAATTCCAAAAGAGCTGCAGCAGTTAACATATGAATTCTTTTTTTTCCTGTTTGGTCTATTCTTCTATCAAAGCGTTTCGTTCCAAAATAACCATCACACTGTTCTGATGGAAAAAGTCTTGTTTCACTCATTGTAATCCCACTTTTTTTCGCACAACATGAATAATCATATTCCATTTTCCCTGCATTTTTTCCATCTACATGAGCTGGAAATTTTATGATCCATTCTTCCTCATCGATTGTCGTCATGATCTTCGGTCTTGCACCACCACTGGTTCCTCCAAGGCGATATAATTCATCTAGTTTATCTGAATATTCTGTATTGAGAATTTTCTGACATTGTTCTGCCAGTTCATCCAGGTTTGTATTTCCATTTGTTTGTTCCAATGTCCGCTCAGGATGATAGGTAATTGCTCCCATTCCTGACTTTCCAACAATCTCTAAGCGGTCCAAAACAGTTAATCTATCTGGATTCTGTTTATGTGCACGCAATAATCGATTCAATAATAATCTTCCCCAGTTATCTGGCAAACTGTCCGCAAATACTCCGAAAAGGCCATCAAAATAATCCTTTTGCGGAACAAACACTTGATTTTTTAAAGGTAATGAAAATGGGCTGATTGAAAAACCATCTTCTAACCATTCCTCACTATACTGGAATGCAACTTTATGCCCTGATGCCATAGCCAGTGTTCCCACAAGCTTTTCATCATACATAACTTGTAACGTTTTAGTTTCGCTCATTGATAACCTCCTGAATATTCCGATATGGCACTTGTGTAAAAATATTTCGAAGTTCATCTGCAATATCTAATGCCATTGCTATCTTAGTTAATGAAATTAATGAAATCTGTCCTGTTGTCTCAAACCTTTTGATCGAACCATAACTTACACCACTCATAGAAGCTAATTTCATCTGAGAAATAGAACGCCGTTTTCTGATCTTTCGTACTCTTTGTGCAAGTTTCTGATCTAATTCTTCTGCTGTTTCCCATACTAATTGTTCCATTTATTTCTCCTCATTTTATAGATAATATTTTATCCAAAATCTCATATTTTTAATAATAATAGATAATATTTTATCTATTATTATTTTATCATTTATACTTCATTTAAACAAGTTTTGTTTGAATATATTCAATTTCTTTAGAACTGTTTATACTTTCTTTAGAATTGTTCATACTTTGTATATTGAATGCTTCGAGGATTTTGGTATAC
>ERZ825137.2240-NODE-2240-length-22939-cov-9.168458_pt1 | contig 22939 bp, 15 predicted proteins | sample MGYA00519873_ERZ825137 | MGnify/ENA primary metagenome ERZ825137 (study PRJEB31778, sample SAMEA3449190) | human gut metagenome | biome: human gut; feature: human-associated habitat; material: faeces | place: United Kingdom | collected 2010/2012 ...
TGAAGGTGGGCTGCCCCGCCATCTCCATGGAGAACGGCAAGGCGTTCATCGACCGCACCCAGTGCGTGGGCTGCACCGTCTGCGCGCAGGCTTGCCCGTTTGATGCCATCGAAAAGGAGGAGAAGTAACATGAACGATGTGAAAAGCTGCCTGTTGGTAGGTGTGGGCGGTCAGGGCGCCATCCTGATCTCCAAGATCATGTCCAACGGCTTTATGAAGGCCGGCTATGACGTCAAGCAGAGCGAGGTACACGGCATGGCCCAGCGCGGCGGCAGCGTGTCCACGCAGGTCCGCTGGGGCAAGAAGGTCTACGGCCCCGTGTTCGGCAAGGGTGAGGCCGACATCATGGTGGCGCTGGAGAAGATGGAAGCCGTCCGCTACGCGGAGTTCCTGAACCCCGACGGCGTGGCCGTCATCAATGACTACGCCATCAAGTCCACCACCATCGCCTCCGGTGCCGAGGCCTATCCCGCCGGCTGCATCGAGGCCATGGCCCGGAATTTCAAGACCATCGCCGTACCCGCCAGCGATATCGCCATCGAGCTGGGCAACCCCAAGTGTATGAACGTGGTGCTGTTCGGCGCCATGTGCGACGCGCTGGGCTGCCCGGATATCGACTGGGAGCAGATCGTCGCCGAGACGGTGCCTGCTAAGGTCAAGGATCTGAACCTACAGGCGTTCCGCATGGGCCGCGAGGCCGCCCGGAAGGCCGCCGAATAACCCGCATACATCCTGTGTACACAACAAAGAGCGCCCCGGCCGCAAGGTCGGGGCGCTCTTTTGTTGTTTCAGGGCTTTATCGCTTGGGACGGAGGCCGGTCATCCCCACCAGCTGGTGTGGATATCCCCGTCCTCCCCGCCGGTGCCGCCGGTGTTGTCCGGCTCGTCGGCATCGTCGTCATCACCGAAGAAGCCGCCCCAGCTGTTGCTGGTCAGCATAAAATCGTCCTCTGCCTCGATGTCCTCGAAGCCCTCCAGACGCGGACGGGTATAGTCCAGCATGGAGCCGCTGGCAGTGGTGACGGTGCCGTCATCGTTGACGAAGTTGACGGTGTAGATGGGGCTGGTGTGCATATTGCAGTAGGCCGACGGTGCGTTGTCCGCCGCCACCAGCGCCGAGTAGACGCGGCTGCCGCGGCAGTCCTCGGCACAGCTGTCCGTTGCCAGCAAACCGCTGTCGGCGCAGACCTTCACGTAGGTCAGACCGGAGCAGCTGAAGAAATCCTTATCCGGCAGATCCGCATGGATGCGGCTCATGACCTTCTGCCACATGGAGGCCGCCGGGTTGCCGCTGGCCACGATGCGCTGGTTGTGGACGTAACCCACCCACACGGCGCAGCTGTAATACGGGGTATAGCCCACGAAATACCGGTCCTGATCGTTGTTGGTGGTACCGGTCTTACCGGCCACGTGCATACCGCTGATCCGGCCCTCATAGCCGGTACCGCCGTTGATGACCTCCTGCAGGAGGCTGTTCATCAACGCGGCGGTGGTGTCCTTCATGGCAACGGAGGCCTTGGCCTCGTTCTCCAGGATCACGTTGCCGTCGGCATCCTCCACCCGGATGAAGGTGCGGGGCGCGGTGTAGATGCCCTCGTTGGCGAAGGCTGCGAAGGCCGCCGCCATCTCCTCTGTGGTCACACCCCGGTCAAGACCGCCCAGACCCATGTTACCCACCTGCTGTGCGTCCTGAGACGTCAGGGTGGTAAAGCCCAGCTTGTTGGTCATGAAATCGTAGGAGCGGCTGGTGCCGTACTCCTGCACCACGCGGACGGCGCAGGTATTGGTAGACCGGGCGATCGCCGTGTGCAGCGGCGTCAGCCCCATATAGCGGCCGTTGGCGTTCTTGGGATAGACGCTGCCGTTGAGCACCATCACCGGATAGTCGTCGATGCTGGAGGCGCCGTTGATGGTGCCGTCGTCCAACGCCGGTGCGTACACGGAGATGGGCTTGATGGCGGAGCCGCACTGCCGTGCGGACGTGGCCCAGTTCCAGCCGCGGTCATACTGCTTGACGCCGGCACCGCCCACCATGGCCATCACATAGCCGGTGTAGGGGTCCACGATGGTCATGCCCACCTGCAGCTGCTCCGTCTCCTTATCGCCGTAGGAATTGGTATAGGAGCTGGTATAGGGCAGGTTGGAGGTATCCGTGCAGACCTCCTCCGCGATCTTCTGATAGTCGGGGTTCTGGGTGGTGTAGATCTTATAGCCCTTGCCGTAGACCATGTTGACGCCCTGCTCGAAGGCCGTGGTCACCTTGCCGGTCACGGGGTTGGTGGAATCCGTCAGACCGTACTTCTCCACCAGCGCGGCAGCCACATCCTCGATGACCGCGTCCGTGAAGTAGGACTGGCTGGATGTGGCGGTCTCTGTCTCCTCCTCCGGCTGCTCATCGCCGCCGTCGGTATCGGTGTCATCCTTCTTGTCGGTGTCCACGTCCACGCGGCCGCCCAGAATGGTGTAGCCGTTGGAGAACACCACGTTCTCCTCCTTGGCGGCGTCGTAGGCGGCCTGATCGATCTTGCCCTGCTCCAGCATGGCGCCCAGCACCAGAAGCTGCCGGGTGCGGTTGTTCTCCAGACCCCAATCGGTCTGCAGCGGATCGTACAGCGAGGGGTTGTTGGTAATGGCGACCAGACTGGCGCACTCCGCCAACGACAGCTCCGACACGTCCTTGTTGAAATACTTCAGAGACGCCGTCACCACGCCGTAGCAGCTGTACCCGAAGTACACCTCGTTGAGGTATGCCTCCAGGATCTCGTCCTTTTCATAGCGCTTCTCCAGCTCCTGTGCGCGGTAGATCTCCATCACCTTGCGCTTCACCGTGTTCTGGTTGTCGCCGGTCACATTCTTCACCAGCTGCTGGGTGATGGTCGAGCCGCCCTGCACGCTGCCGCCGAAGATGGTGCTGAAGATGGCACGCGCCGTGCCGTGCCAGTCCACGCCCTTGTGTTTGTAGAACCGCTTGTCCTCAATGGCGACCACGGCTTTTTGCAGATCCTTGGGGATCTGATCCAGATCGGCCCAGATACGGTTCTCTGAGTCGAGGAACAGCGTGTGGTACATGGTCCACTCGCCGCTGGACGGCTCCTGATAGTACAGCTCCGTGGAGACCTTCGTCTCAAATTCGTCCAGATAGACCTCTACACGGCCTCGCATACTGCTGTTGATGTAGGCGGAAAAAATACCGGCGAAGATAGCGGCAGTCAGTACAAAGACCAGCAGGATCGTCCCGATGACGCGGCCGGCTGTACCCCAGCCGCGGCGGCGGGGCCGTCTGCGCTCCTGCCCGTTGTTCTCTATCTGTCTGGCGCTCTGCTGCGTCCGGTCGGTTCGATCGGCTGCCTGTCTGCGTTTTTTCATCACAGGGCACCTTCCTTTCTCTGTTATTCAGCAGGAAATCGGAGCTTCCCCAAGGGAATTCCATAAAAACCCACTATAAGAGATATTTTACCACGGCTGTCAACTCTGCAAAACCTGCCAATTACGGGAAAAATTATACCCATACAATATTAAATCCATTCATTTTCTCTATTTTGCAGCATTTTCAGTCCGTCAGCGCCGGAAATATCGCGCCATTTGCACTTGCATTTTTCCGCCGAACCCGTTATAGTGTACTCACCCCGGCAGGGGCACCACAACGAAGGAGGATCTCCCATGAGCGAGGAATTCGGCCCCAATTTCATCACACTGACCGATGAGGACGGCAACGAGATCGAATTGGAATATGTGGACGCCATTGAGGTGGACGGCCAGACGTATATGGCATTTTTCCCCACGGTAGACGAGGATGAGGACGAGGCCAAGGCGGAGGAATTCGGTCTGGTCATCCTGAAGTCCATCACGGAGAACGGCGAGGAGCTGCTGAGCACGCTGGACAGCGACGAGGAGCTGGATCGCGTCTACGACCTGTTCATGGAGCAGCTGATGGACGACGAGGACTGAGAAGCGGCCGCTTTTCACCGTTCGCTCCCGCCTGCACCTGACAGGCGGCACAGCGGCACAACACGCAGAGTCCGGCGGACACGGTACGCCGCGTCCGCCCTCAGCGATGGGCAGCGGTCTTTTTTTATCCTGACATTGGTTATAGGGGACGTCGGATCAACAGATGGTTTGCAGGCCTCCCGGCTGCATCGTGCGGCTGGAAGTTGGAAGCAGTAAAGTCAGTTGGAGACGACCCACCTGCGAGTTGTGCAGGTTATAACGCGGCCGCTGCCCATCGCTGAGCGCCCCTCCGCCGCACGGCGGAGGGGCGCTTATTTTTTCCCGCAGCACCTTTTCTTTCCGAAACGTTCATAAATTACCGCCACTTGCCCCTTGCAGAATGTTTCGCAATCCTGTATAATAATCAGGCATTTTATCACCAAGGGCGTATTCTGCCCGTTTTTGAGAGGAATGAAGCAAATGAGTGCATCAAGAGAAAAGAAGAACCGTCAGGATCTGGCCAGTCAGGGTATCAAAGACCCCAAGGTCATCCGTGAGGCGGAGGAAAAGGCCAAGCAGCGCAAGACCAACCGTCTGTACGGCGGCATCGCCGTGCTGTTCGTGGTGGTGGCTGTTCTGCTGCTGCTGGTGAACGCCGGCGTGTTCTACCGCGATCCCGACGCCATCACCATCGACGGCAAGAACTACACCGTCGCGCAGGTAAACTACTACTATCAGGGCATGCGCAACAGCATCGCCAACGCCGGCTATTACGGTCTGGACACCAGCAAGCCCCTGGATCAGCAGAACCTGAACGACACCGCCAAGATGCTGCTGCAGGTCACGGACGAGGGCGACATCACCTGGGATCAGTTCCTGCGTGACTACGCCATCGACCAGCTGTCCACCAATGTCATGGCCGTCAAGGAGGCCGAGGCTCATGACCACGGCGCCGACGCCGACATTACCGCCGAGGTGCAGGACGCGCTGGACACCATCAAGGCCAACGTCAAGGCACAGGGCTACTCCTTAAAGTCCTACCTGAAGCTGGTGTACGGGCAGGGCATGACCCCCGCCCTGTTTGAGGAGATGGTGACGATGGAGGAGGTCGCCAGCCACTACAAGCAGCACTATCAGGCGGATCTGACCTATACCACCGAGCAGCTGGAGCAGAGCTATCAGGAGAATCCCTCCGCCTATAACGTGGCCAGCTACGAGTATATCTACTTCAAGGGCAGCGCTTCCTCCACCACCGATGCCGACGGCAACACCGTCCAGCCCACGGAGGAGGAGTCCGCCGCCGCCAAGGCCGCTGCCGCCGAGGCCGCCGCTGCCGCGCTGGAGCGTTACCAGAACGGCGAGACGCTGCTGGCCATCTCCAAGGACTATGAGGATCTGGGCACCTACAGCAGCGTGGACGCCGGCTCCAACACCGGCTCCGCCATGGCCCAGTGGGTGTTCGACAGCGCCCGCACCGCCAACGAGGGCGCCGTGGTCACGGACGATCCCAACAGCTATGTGGTGGTGTTCCATTCCTGCGGCCGTCAGGAGTACAGCTCCGTGGACGTGCGGCACATCCTGTTCCGCGTGGACGCCTCCTCGCTGGACAAGGACGCCGAGACGTATGACGCCGACCTGCAGGCACTGAAGGACGAGGCCAAGGCCAAGGCCGAGGACGCGCTGGCCCAGTGGCAGGCCAACGGCGGCACGGAGGATGCCTTCGCCGCGCTGGCCAACGAGCTCAGCGATGACGGCGGCTCCAACACCAACGGCGGCCTGTACACCGAGATCCTGCAGGGTCAGATGGTCACCGAGTTCAACGACTGGTGCTTCGACGCCTCCCGCAAGGCCGGCGACACCGGCATCGTCTACAACGACGGCAGCTACATCGGCTACCACGTCATGTACTTCGTAGGCGAGGACATCCCCGCCTGGCAGGTGTCCGTGAAGAACGCACTGATCAGCAGTGACTACGCCGCGTGGCTGGATTCCCTTGTGACCGCCGCCGACGCCCAGCTGCTGGACGGCATGGAGAGCGTGGGCTGACGCCATGGACGAAGCGTTCCTGCGCACACAGATGCTGCTGGGCGCTGACGCGCTGGACACTCTCTCCCGCAGCCATGTGATCGTGTTCGGCCTTGGCGGCGTGGGAAGCTACGCCGCTGAGTGTCTGGCCCGCAGCGGTGTGGGAGAGCTGACGCTGGTGGATCAGGACACCCTGTCCCTCACCAACATCAACCGCCAGCTGTACGCGCTGCACTCCACCGTGGGCCAGCCCAAGGCGGAGACGGCGGCACGGCGCTGCCGGGACATCAACCCCGCTCTGCGGGTACACCCCGTCTGCGCCACCTACGACGCCGCGCACCGCGACGACTTTTTCACCGCACACTACGACTATATCGTGGACGCCATCGACCTTGTCAGCTGCAAGCTGGACCTCATTGAGCAGGCGCGGCTGCGCCGCATCCCCATCCTGACGGCACTGGGCACCGGCAACAAGCTGGATCCCACACTGCTGCAGGTGACGGACATTGCCAAGACCTCCGGCTGCCCGCTGGCGCGGGTCATGCGCAAGGAGCTGCGCACCCGGAACATCCACCACCTGAAGGTGGTGTTCAGCCCGGAGCAGCCTGCCGAGACACAGCAGCTGGAGACGCCCCCTCCCGGGCGGCGCTCCGTCCCCGCCAGCGTGGCGTGGGTACCCGCCACGGCGGGGCTGCTGATGGGCAGCGTCGTCGTCCGCGACCTGATCGGCGGAGGAGGGATCATCCCATGATTCTCACCGGCGTACTCATCAACGGCGCGGCCATCGTGGCCGGCGGCGTGCTGGGCACCTTTGGCGGCAAGCTGATGCCCGAGCGCATGAAGGAGACGGTGCTGGCCGCCACGGCCCTTATCTCCATCGGCATCGGCGTGTCCGGCCTTGGCTCCAGCAACAACCAGCTGATCCCCATTCTATCGCTGGTACTGGGCACCATCATCGGTGAGCTGCTGAACATCGAGGCAGCGGTGGAGCGTCTGGGCAGCTGGCTGCAAAAGCGGTTCGGCGGCCTCGGCCGCATCACCGAGGGCTTTGTTACCGGCTCACTGGTGTTCGCCGTGGGCGCCATGGCTGTTATGGGCTCGCTGGACAGCGGCCTGAAAAACGACCACACCGTTCTGCTGGCCAAGTCTATCATCGACGGCGCGGCGGCCATCGCCTTCGCCGGCTCTCTGGGTATCGGCGTGGCCTTCTCCGGCGGCAGCGTTCTGCTGGCGGAGGGGCTGATGGCCCTGCTGGCCTCGCTGGTGGCTCCCCTGCTCACCAACGCAGTGATGGCGGAGATCACGTTTACCGGCTCCCTGCTGATCATCGGCATCGGCCTGAACATTCTGGGGCTGACAAAGCTGCGTGTCCTGAATATGATGCCCGCCGTCCTGTTCCCCATACTGCTGTGCCGCATCCTGTAAAAGCAAGAAAATACCTGCGCACCCCCGGTGCGCAGGTATTTTTTTGCTTATTTTCCGTACAGCAGGTAGATGAGCCAGTTCAGGAACCGTGCCGGCAGCACCTTTGCCAGAAACGTGAAAAACTTGTAGTCGAAGCGGATGGCGTACAGCGGATGGCGATTGCCCTCCCGCAGCGCCACTCCGGCGATGTAGCCGCCGGCCTTGGCGGGATCCATGCCCGTCTGCTCATCGTGCTCCATCCGGGCCACGGAGCGGCTGATGCGCCCGTGGTAGATGTCGTCGCCCTCGCCGATCTTCCGGCGCGCCGCCGTGAAGCCGGTGTGGATATCACCGGGCATGACGGCGCATACCGTCACGCCGAAGGGGCGCAGCTCGTTGGCCAGCGCCATGGTGTAGGCGTTCACCGCCGCCTTGGTGGCGGAGTAGTACGTCTGGAATGGGATGGGCACCGGCGCCGCCACGGAGCTGAGGTTCACGATGCGTCCACGGCCCGCCGCCCGCATGATGGGCACCACAGCCCGGTTCAGGTTCACCATACCGAAGAAATTCACATCGAACAGCGCCTTGGCGTCCTCCGTGGAGGTGAACTCCACCGCGCCGGAGATACCGAAGCCCGCGTTGTTCACCAGAATGTCGATGCGGCTCTCCCGGGCCATCACCTCCGCCACGGCGGCACGGACAGTCTCCTCCTTCGTCACGTCGGCGGCAATGTGGTGCAGGCCCTCCACGCCCTCGGCCCGGCGGGACAGCTCGTACACCGTGCAGCCCGCCGCCTTCAGCGCCAGCGCGGTGGCCCGCCCGATGCCGGAGGTACCGCCGGTGACGATGGCGATCCGGTTCTCACACATGGGCCATCACCTCGCCGATGATGTCCATGGCCTCGTCCAGCAGCGCCTCGGTATGGGTAGCCATGTAGCTGGTGCGCAGCAGCGCTTCGCCCTCCGGCGTGGCCGGCGGCAGCGTGGGGTTCACATACACGCCCCGGTCATAGATCTCCGCCGCCGCCTGCAGGGTGCGGTACGTCTCATAGGTGTAGATAGGGATGATGGGCGTGGGGGCCTCCAGCGCCGAGGGGCGGATGGTCAGGCCCCGCTCCGTCATGCCCTTGCGGGCGTACATGCTCAGGCTGCGCAGCCGCTCCGGCAGCTCCGGATGCCGCTCCAGCATATGCAGCGCCGCCAGCGCTGTGGCGCAGTTGGCCGGCGGGATGGACGCCGAGAAGATGAAGGGCCGGGAGGCATGGCGCACGAACTCCGCCACCTCCGCCGACGCGGCCATGTAGCCGCCCAGCGACGCCAGCGACTTGGAGAACGTGCCCATGTATACGTCCACCTTGTCCTCCAGCCCGAAGTAGCTGGCCGTGCCGCGGCCGCCCTCGCCCAGCACGCCGAGACCGTGGGCATCGTCCACCATCACCCGTGCGCCGTACTGCTCCGCCAGCGCGCAGATCTCCGGCAGTCTGGCGATGTCGCCGCCCATGGAGAACACACCGTCGGTGACGATCAGCGCACCCGCCGACTCCGGCACGCGCTGCAGGCACTTCTCCAGCTCCGCCATATCGCTGTGGCGGTAGCGCAGCATCTTGCCGTAGGACATCTGGCACCCGGCGTAGATGCTGGCGTGGTTCTCCCGGTCGCAGATCACATAGTCGTGGCGGCCCACCAGCGCGGAGATGATACCCACGTTGGACTGGAACCCGGTGCCGAAGGTGACCACGCCGGGCTTGCGCAGGAACTTCGCCAGCGCGTCCTCCAGCTCCAGATGCATCTCCAGCGTGCCGTTGAGGAACCGCGAGCCGGAGCAGCCGGTGCCGTACTTCTCCAGCGCCCTGATGCCGGCCTCCACCACCACCGGATCGGTGGTCAGGCCCAGATAGTTATTGGAGCCCAGCATGATGCGGCGCTTGCCCTCCATCATGACCTCCACGTCCTGCCGGGACTGGAGGGCGTGGAAATAGGGGTACACCCCCTTTTCCTTCAGTTCGCCCGCCAGCGACGGCTCATAGCATTTCGCAAAAATATCCATAGGCTTTCTCCTTTTCCGTCCTGATAGCGCATATTATATACGGCGTCTCCGTTCACAGGAAGATGTTGTAATTTTCTGTGAAAAATATTATATAGAACGGGAAAGTAGTTGTCAACGGGGATTCACCGGCCAATGTACTCAATGGCCTTCAGGATACCCTTGGACAGCGCGGCGGCGCCGCACATGGTGCAGATCACGGAAATAACGGTCATATGGTTCCCTCCTTTGCTTTGTTATTTCCACTTTACCAGAGAACGTGTCCCGAAATCGGGACATTTCTTTTTTCAAAAAAATTCCTCCGGCGTGGAACCTTTTCCGCAGCGCCGCTCCGCTCCGTCATTTTTCAAGGAAAACCTGTTTTCGTCCCGTTTCTCCCGCTGTTCCCTCTTGACACACGCCCCGTTCTGTGGTAGTATTCGATTAGAGTTGTTTAACTTCTATTGCGTGGCGCTGTCCTGAGACAGCTTTTTTATCCCGTTGTAGTTAGATTGCTCTAACCAAAACAATGACAAGAAAGGAATTCTGACTATGAAAACTGCTGTCATCTACTGGAGCGGTACCGGCAACACGGAGACCATGGCCAACGCCGTGGCGGAGGGCATGAAGGAGGCCGGCGCCGAGGTCACCATGCTGACGCCGGAGCAGGTGCAGCCCGCTGCCCTCAGCGGCTTCGGCGCTATCGCCCTCGGCTGCCCTGCCATGGGCTCCGAGGTGCTGGAGGAAATGGACTTCCAGCCCATGTTCGACGGCTGCAAGAACGCCATCGGCAGCAAGCGCGTGGCGCTGTTCGGCTCCTACGGCTGGGGCGACGGCCAGTGGATGCGCGACTGGGAAAAGGACTGCGGCAACGCCGGAATCTCTCTGGCCTGCGACAGCGTCACCTGCTGCGAAGCGCCGGACGACGCGGCGCTGGCCGCCTGCCGCGAGTTGGGCAAGGTACTGGCCGGCTGATCCACCCCTTTTTACGATCCTCCCTCTCTCCCATATAAGAAAAGGCAGGCGTGCCGCTGGCCGCCTGTCTTTTCGCGTAAAAAGGATATCCCTCCCAAGGGAGGGATATCCTTTTTTATGACTCTTTCTGCCGCAGGAGCCGCTGCGTCAGCGCCGCTTCCGGCGGCCCGTCAGCACTACGGAGCCGCTCAGGCTCAGCAACGCGGCGGCGGCGTACAGCACCACGCCGGGATCGCCGGTGGGCGAGGATGTTCCGCCGGCCACACCGCCGGAGCCGCCGGACCCGCCGTCATCGGGGTCGCTGTTCCGGCTCTCCGGCCGGGCGGAGATCAGCACCGGCGCGATGCCGGTATTGCCCGCCTCGTCCTGCGCAGTGACATCCGTCACCAGCGCCCGGAAGCCGTTCTTCACGGTCACGGGATCGCCGTTGGCATCGAAGCCCTTCTCCATGCTGACCGGCAGTGTGCCCTTGAAGGTGAACCGCCCCTGCAAGTCTGCCGTGGTGGCGAGGACTGCGCCGTTCCCATTTTCCATGGTCACGGTGAGGCCCGGCTCCGTCTGACCCGTCACGGTGTAGGCGCCGGTGGTCATGTTGGCCCGGATGTTGGCCGCATCCAGCGCGATGACCGGGAGCACGTCGTCCAGCAGCAGCCGCAGGTAGTACTCCGTGGTGTCCTGTCCGGATGTCACGGTCAGCAGAACGCGCCCGCCGCTTTCGATGAGCGCCGCCGCGTCTGCGTCACCGGCACTGACCTCCCAGTGCCCGTTGCCGCCGCTGACATCGAATCGGCCGCTGCCCTGCTCCGGTGTGACGGTGATGCCGTCCACGCTGCCTTCCGCAGAGAACAGCACACCGCCGGGCAGCTCGTTCCACAGCAGGCTGTCATAGCCGCTGGCGGCGTTCAGGGTGACAGCTTGGCCGCTGCCGGTGGTCACGGTGATCTCCGGTGCATCGTAACGGGGCAGGTACACCGTGCCGCCCGCAGGCTCCGCCGCCGCGCTGTAATACAGGGCGCTGGCCAGCTCCGTATCCCGCCGGAAGGCCTCTACCGTCACCTTATAGCTGGCGTTGGCCGGGGCAACGCTGCCGGCATCGCCCACGGTGGGGGCCATGCGCAGCGTCCGCCGCCCGCCGGTCTTGGACGCGGCGGCGATGTCGCTGCCGTCGTCAAAGTCCGCGTTGTCCAGCACATAGGGCGCACCGGCCTGCCGCCAGCTGTTGTTCTCCCGGTAGTACAGGGTCACGCGGTAGCCGTCCGCACCGTCCACAGCCTGCCAGCCGGCGGTCAGCGTCTCGTTGCCGGTGGCCGTCAGAGCCACATCCGCAGGCGCGTCCGGCTGCATCGTGTTGACGTAGGCCACCGTGCCGCCGGAGGTCTGGGTATCCACCGTGACCCAGGAATACTCGTCCTCAGAGATCGTGCCGTCGCCGTTGAAGTCGCCGGTCACCTTCTCCACCAGTACGGCGGTGACGTGATAGCTGCCGCTGGGCGCCAGCGATCCGCCGGCAGGCACCGGGAAGGTGTCAGCGGTCTGATTGACCGCCAGCTCCCGCATCTCCAGGAAATAGTGGTCGCCCGTGCGCTCCGGCACGGTGTCGAGGTAGTACCGAACGGCGTATTGCCTGCCGCTCTGCGGACGCAGCACGGTGCTCTCCGCGCCGTTGGCGCTGAGCTGGAAGTCCAGTGCCGTCAGAGGCGCGGAGGCAATGATGCTGCCCTCGAAATCGCAGTCCGCCGTGATCGTCCAGCGGTACGTCTCATTCCCGGCAAGGCCGGTAAAGACCATCAGGCCGGGCACACCGTTCTCCTCGACCTCCACGCAGTTGCCGTCCTCGTTGATGGTCTGCGCGCCCTTGTCCATATCCTCCAGCGTCAGCGTATGTACGGTGGCATCGCTGCCCACGGTGTAGGTGATCGCCGCGCTGCGGCGCAGCTCCTCCACGCTGCCGCCGTTCTTCACGGTCAGCAGCAGGCCCAGCTCGCTGTCAGGCTCCGCAGAGGAAGCGGCGGGATCGTAGGTAAGATTCGTCGTAAAGCCGCCGTTCTGCGGGTTGGCCAGCGTCACGGGCATGCTGTCCTCGTCCACCCAATAGGTGCTGACCTCCAGCACGGCGATACCCACCTGCTCGCCCGTCTCCGGGTCGTAGCACTTACCCACCTGCGTGGCCCAGCCCGGCCCGCCGCTAATGGTCTGCGCGCCGCCGATGAACCATGCGTTCTTGTCGATCTCCTGCTCCAGCGTCCAGTTCTTGTTGATGTTCCACAGGGCCACCTTGCCGCCCACATGGTCAGGGATCACATAGTACAGCCGGTAGTAGAAGATGCCCAGCTTGCCGCTGGTGGACAGGCCGCCGTAGACGCTGAGGTTGTTCCACGCGGACTGGGCCGCGGTGGCCAGGATCTCGTCCACGGACTTGCCGGCGTAGCTGCGGGGATCCACCGTCACGGCGGTCTGTGCCCCCAGAATGAAGTCCACCGAGGCCTCCGCCAGTGTCTTGCCGCCCAGATGCGGGAACGTCAGCGGCCCCAGCTTCTTGGGGAACATGACCTTGCCCGTGACGCCGCCCCGGCTGTCCAGCTGGATATGGGCCGAGGTGGGCCGCGAGTAGTTGTCCAGTCCGCCGAACACGCTGGCCTCCGCCTTGCCCTCCACCTCGAAGACGGTGCCGGTGAAGAAGTCCTCCTGCGGCGCCTTTATGGTGACGCTCATACCGCCGCCGGCCCGCAGACCGGTATATTCCTTATTCAGATAGCTGCGCTTCTCGCCCTGCAGGCGCAGGTACATGCTGAAGCTGTCCAGCACGTCCGCCCCGGCGATCTCGATGTCCCTGCCGCCGTAGGCCAGATAGCTGGGCCCCAGCGTGACATCCAGCTTGCCCTTGATGATCTTCAGATAGTCGCCGATAGCCGTCAGCCGCAGCAGGATGGGCGGGATGGCGATATAGTCGCCGTTGATGGTGTCGGCCAGCCCGTCAAAGCCGCCGCCTCCGCCCCGGAGGAACGCGGTGGGCACCGGCGGCACCAGCGGGATACCGGGCTGCGCCGCCAGCGCGAAGTACAGCTTGTTGGGGGCCAGACGCCCGTTGTTCAGACGCTTGAGCTGCAGCTCCGCCTGCGTCTCAAACAGGTCGAAGGCGTTGAGCTCCAGCGAGAAGTCGTAGTCCTCCTCGCCGTCGAAGGTGTTGATGGACGCCTCCAGCTCCGCCAGATCAAGCCCCATCAGGGCGGCGGTGTCGATCTTGCCGTTGGCCTTGAAGCCCTCCTGCACGAAGGAGATGGTGTCGTCCTGCTCCTTCTTGGGCGCATAGCCCAGGGCCTCCAGCTCTATCAGCTGATCCTGCGTACAGTTGAGGATGAGATCCAGCCCCATCTCGCCGGTCAGCACCAGATTGCCGTTGGGCTTGATCTGCGCCCTGTCGATGAGGCTCTTGACCTGCGGGATGTCAATGAACACCAGCACGGCGTTCTTGTAAGGATCCATGCGCAGCGTCAGGCAGCCGTCCTCGAACACCAGCTTCGCCGGCTCCGCAGCATCGTTGGCCGGGCTGTACAGCTGGAAGCGCGGGGTGGTATACCGCACCTTGGCCGTGGTGTCGAAGGCCGTGACAAGGCCGTTTCCGTCCACCCGGACGCGGAAGTGGTCTTCGCTGCCCCACACCGCCGTGATGGTGGCGGTCAGCGCCGCCCTGCACTCGGTGTATTCGTAGTATTTGCCGTCCTTATCGTACAGCGTTTCAAAATTGCCCCGCAGGATATACAGCGGGTCGCCGTACCGCTTCTGCAGCGCCGCTTCCCGCGCGGCGTCCGTGATGGGCGCCGCCGTCAGGCCCCGCTCCGTCTTGTACAGGCCCAGCCTATTGGCGTCCTGCGGGATCGTGACCTGATCCGGCTTGGTGAATTCCACCTTGGAGGTGTCCGCCGCCTCCTTCTTCGTATACACGTCCCGGAAGCCCCAGATGTGCATGGCGTTCATGGCGCCTCTGCCGCTGCGCCCGCCCACGGTTCCCGTGTAGCCCTCGGCGGTCAGCGTGTCCGTCGCCGCGTCGTAGGTCATGTACACCGGCGTCCAGATATCGTTGGTGTGGCGCAGACGGTCAACATCCGCCAGCACGAAGGGGTTGTCCACGCCGTAGCTGTCGGAATAGATCTCCGCGATGTCGCCCTTGCCGAAGGGCTTGAACACATAGGCGCGCCCCATACCGGCGGTGATGTCCGTGGACTTGGCGGTGATCTCGCCGTCCAGCGCCCCATAGGTGCGGCTCAGCTTCACATGAGCCGCCGCGTCCGCCTTGGCGTGTCCCATGCGGGAAAAGCCGTGGTAGTCCTGATACCACCGGAACTGGAATTCCGGGGGCATGGTGGTCTCCGTAACCAGGCCCAGTCCCCAGGACGCCTGCGCCGCCAGCGCGTAGGTCCTGCCGTCCGCGTCCTGCACGATGTCGGTGATGGTGCCGTCGGTCACACCGGCCGACAGCTCCACAAAGTAGTAGCTGATGTAGCACAGAAACGCCGGGGACAGTCCCTCGCCGTCAAAGGTGTACTTGACGGTCAGCGCATTCTCCATAGGCGCCATGTCCATGCTGACACCGGACAGCTGCGGCTCCCGGGTGGGGTCGACCACCTCCATGGAGCGGATGGTCAGCGGCTTCTGCTCCCGCCCGGTCTGGAGGGTGAAGCGCGCCTGCTCATACACGCCCAGACGGAAGGAGTCCCCCGTGGCAGTATAGCCCCGGTCGGAGTTGGTCACGGACTTGCCCATGTGGGGGCCGCTGGTGGCGATGAACATCACCAGCTTGCCGTTGTTCATCTTCAGGGAGTAGATCTGCGAGCCGTCGTCCACTCCCTCCTTCTTGACGGTGGCCGGCGCGGCATTCATGTACATGCGCTGTACCTCGCCGCCTGTGATGGCCAGCGCCTCCGCCGGCAGCAGCAGGACTGCCATCAGCACCGCCAGCAGCAGGGAAAGAAGCCGTTTTTTCATGGTGTATCTCCTTTCTTCGTTTCCCGGAACCTCTGTAAAGATTTAACAGCTCCATTGTAGCAGAAAGGCATGCGTGCCACATCACCCTTTCGGGTAGTATTTTGGTTCAGCGCAGCATCTCGATCAGGCGGCTGCGCCGGTCAATGTTCATTTTCTGGAAGGCGTTTTTCAGGTGGTGCTTTACCGTGTTCTCCGAGATGTGCAGCGTCTCCGCGATCTCGCTGTTGCGCATACCCCCGGCGGCCAGCTGCGCCACCTCCCGCTCCCGGTCGGTCAGCGCCTCCTTCAGCTCCGGCACATCGTCCAGCATGGCGAAGATGCGGCTCTCGTCCGCCCGGGTATAGTGGATGGCCAGCGCCTTGATCTCCCGGATGGCCTCCCCATGCCGCGCCGCGATGGACGGCATCAGGAACAGCGCCTGAAAATACTTGCGGAAGTAGGCGATAAACGAGTAGTTCTTGTCCTGCTCCGCGATGGTCAGCGACCGGTTCAGCCACTCCGCAGCCTTGCCCAGCCGCCCCGTGGCCAGATAGCACAGCGCCAGTCCGCAGTACATGAAGTTCCGCGCCGCTGCGGAGATAAGCCGCGTATCCAGCACCAGCGACGCCTCCACCGACGCGATGGCCCGCTGGTACTCCTTTTTCAGCAGCAGGTCGGTGATGCGGCAGGTCTTGATCATGAAATTGGTGAACGTCAGGTCGGCCAGCGTGTCCGCCCCTCCCTGCGTCCACAGGGCGGAGCGGCCCGTCTCCATCATCAGGCCCAGCAGGTAGCCACGCACCGTCTCCACCATATAGCGTCCGATGGCCGTCCCCCGCAGGAAGGCATAGCTGCGGGCCTTGTTTTCCAGATAGTCCACCGCCTTCTGCAGCCCCGCCATATCCGAACGGTAGATGGCGTTGATACCCAGCAGCAGCGCCGCGCCGTAGGTGGCTGAGGCGTTGTGTGCCTGCTCCGACAGGAACGCCGCCTGATAGGCCTGAATGTCCGACTCCTCGAACCGCCCCTGCACGGAGTAGGCCTCGCCCCGGTAGAGCTCCTCCGCACCGGCGGCATGGCCGTTGGTCAGGCGGTCGTACCGCTTGAGCACCTGCGCCAGCCGGTCTGCCGTGGTCATCATCTGTCCCGGCTCCGCATAAAACAGATACCACATGGACGTGCAGCCGAAGAAGAACGGCTCCTCCGGGATAAACAGCTCCGAGTCGTGGGTCAGCAGCTTTTCCGCCCGGGCGTAGGCCGCGTCCATACCGTCCAGATCAGGGAAGAATGCCAGCGCGTCCAGCAGCTCCCACTCCCCCAGATAGTGGGCCCCGCTGTCCGCCAGCAGCTCCCGTATCCGGGTCATCTGGCGGGCGAACTCCGCGAACTCGCACCCGCCGTACAGCGCATAGCACAACCGCAGCAGGCTCAGGGGATACCGCCGCTGCACCTCCTCCGGGCAGCGGCGCAGCACCATCCGGGCCAGTGCGGTATAGCTTGTCTCCCCGAAGCACTCGCCGATGAGCCCCACCAGACGGCACGACAGGATGCCCTCGTCGTCCTCCGCCCGGAAGAAGCAGTCCACCGCCCAGCGCGTTATGCCGTTGTCCCGGTACCACTGTCCCGCCCGGCGGTATATCTCCCGCCGCAGCGGGCCCTCCGTCTCTGCCAGCCGCTCCCGCAGGAAGCGCAGCAGCAGCTCGTGGGGGTAGTAGCGGCGGCGCATGGCGTCCTGCCGCACCAGCGGCGTCCGGCGGAACAGCTCCTCCCGTCCGCCCTCCGGCAACGTACCCGGCGGCACCAGCCGGTCGATCATGTCCGGCGTGATGCAGTCGAACAGGCTCAGCCGCAGCAGCGCCGTCCGCTGTCCGGCGTCCATGCGCATCCAGAACAGGCGGTACAGCAGCTCGTCCATCTCGCCGGTGGCGCCGTCCGCCTCCAGACAGAGCGCCACTGCCGCCGGCCAGCCGCCGGTACTGCGGACGATGGCCCCGGCCTGCGCCGCCGTCAGTGTCCCGCCCCGCCGCCTGGCAAAGGCGCACACATCCTCCTGCGCCAGCAGCAGATCGCCGGCCCGCAGGAAGCACACCGCCCCCTCCAGCGCCTCGAACACCGCCCGCAGCCGCCCCAGATTCTGGGCGATGAAGATGATATGCAGGCCGTCGGCGGGCCGCTTCACCAGTGCGTCGATGATCTGGGGCGGCCAGTTGTCCGTTGCAAACTGGAAATTGTCGAAGATCAGCGTCATGGGTCTGGACACCCGCAGCTCCAGCAGCGCCTGCGCCGCCAGCGGCGCATTGCTGCGATTCAGGAACCCCAGCGTCTCGATGCGGCGGACGGTGCGCTCGTCCACGGCGGCCATCTGCCGGACGAACCAGTAGAAGCTGGTGTCCGGCAGATTCTCCACACCGGTGTACCACAGGGCCGTCTCCGCCCCCTCCAGCGCCCATGTCACCGCTGTGGTCTTGCCGTACCCGGCAGGGGCCTCCAGCACCGACACGGAGCTGCGCCGCAGCTGCTCCGCCTTTTCCAGCAGCCGCTTTGAAAAGATCAGCTTTTCCATCATCTCCCGCACCTCCGCTGCTCCCGTTGTTCTCTCCGTCTGTCAGTTTTTCTCCGGTACACACCCTCCCGGCAGCGGATACCCCGCCGCGCAGGCTCCGGTTTTCTGTGTCTTTTCATTATAGCCCGCCGCGCCGCCGCCGTCAATCGCGCCCGCGCCGGATTGCAAAGTCCGGGAAATCGTGCTATGCTTACCATCAGCTCTTGTGAAAGCAGGTGAAGCGTCTATGCCCCACAGCTCCATCGTCCACGACCTCCGCTCGGCCCACAGCGCCGATGCGCTTCTGACCGGCGTGCCGCTGCCGACCCTGCTGTACTTTGCGCTGCCCATCATCCTGGGCAACATCTTCCAGCAGCTTTACAGCATCGTGGACGCCATCGTGGTCGGCAACTTTCTGGGCGACCTGCCCCTGTCCGGCATCAGCGTGGCCTCCCCCATCGTGGACGTGGCCAACGCGCTGGTCATCGGCGGCACCATCGGCGTGGGCGTCCTGTGCGCCCATTACTGCGGTGCCGGCGAGGGCGAGCGTCTGCGCTGCATGAACGCCACGGCGCTGCTGGGCGGTGGGGCGCTGACGCTGCTCATCGCCCTGTGCGGCATCTTCTTTTCCACGCCGCTCCTGCGGGCGCAGGGCACGGAGGAGGCCGTCTGCCGGGAGGCGGCGGTGTACCTGCAGCTGGTGTTCGCCGGACTGCTTTTCTGCTTTCTGTACAACTACTACGCCGCCATGCTGCGCTCCTGCGGCAACTCCCGGACGCCCTTTCTCATTCTGCTGCTCTCCTCCACGCTCCACGCACTGCTGGACGTGCTGTTCGTGGGCGTGTTCGGCTGGGGCATCCGGGGTGTGGCGTTCTCCACCGTACTGTGTCAGGCGCTGGCCGCCGCCGCCTGCATCCTCTACGCCCAGCGGCGCTGCCCACCGCTGCTCCTGCGTCCCGCCAACCTGCGGTTTGACCGGCAGATGGCCCGGCTGGTGCTGTCCTACGCATGGGCGGCGGCCTTGCAGCAGGCAGTGGTGTGCATCGGCCGTCTGCTGGTGCAGGGCATGCTGACGCCGCTGGGCACCAGCACCGTCACCGGCTACAACATGTCCCTGCGGACGGAGCAGTTCCTGTTCTGCTTCTCGCAGGGCATCAGCGCCGCCATGGTGGTGTGCCTGTCCCAGAATCTGGGCCACGGCGACAGACCCCGGGCAAGGCGGTTCTTCCGCATCAGCGTACTGGTGGAGCTGGCGCTCATCGCCCTGCTGGGCACGGTGTGCTTCCTGTTCCCCGCCCGGATCGTGGGGCTGTTCTCCGACAATGCCGACGTGATCGCCGCCGGGGCGCAGTACACCGGCGCCATGGCATATCTGTACGTCTTTGCCTATCTGGGCGAGGTCATTCAGGGCTTCTTCCGGGGGCTGGGACGGCTGCGGCTGACCATGGTGGCCTCCCTGCTGCAGGTGCTGCTGCGGGTGGTGCTGTCCTACCTCCTTATCCCCGTATGGGGCATGTACGGCATCTGCGCGGCCGTTGTCTCCGGCTGGGTGCTGCTGGTGGGCATCGAGGGGGCCTACGCCGTCAGGAAATCCAGCGCCCTCGCCGCCTGAATAAGCAAAAAAAGAAAGACCCCGGCGGGGTCTTTCTTTTTTTGCGGTTTACGCCAGCTTCACCGCCAGATTCTCCACCGCCTCGCCCAGCGCCTCCTCGAAGGAGGGGTGGGGACGCATAACGGCCAGCAGCTGCTCCGCCGTCAGGCGGTTCACCATGGCGGTGCTGATCTGAGAGATCATATCGCTGGCATGCTGGCACATCAGCTGCGCGCCGATAAGCTCGTGGGTATCCGTGCGGGCCACCAGCTTCATGAAGCAACGGCCCGGATCTTCGATGATAGTGCGGGCGTTGCTGAACAGGGTACACTTGCCGGATACGGCGGAGATACCCCGCTCCCTGGCCTCGGCCTCGGTAAGACCTACCACGGCGATCTCCGGTGCGCTGTAAATACAGCTGGGGATCACGTTCAGGTCGACGCTGCCCTTACCGCCGCACAGCCGCTCCGCCCAGTCCGTGCCCTGTGCCGCCGCCACATGGGCCAGCTGCACGGCGGCGGACACATCGCCGATGGCGTACACACCGGGGATACTGGTCTGGTAGTTCTCATCCACCAGCAGGCGCTTTCCGTCCAGCGCCGGGGCCAGATCAGCGGCGAACAGGCCGTCGAAATACGCCCGGCGGCCAATGGCGCACAGCACCCTTTCGCCGGTGACGGCCAGCTCCTTTCCCTTCTGCTCCAGCCGGACGCACAGGCCGCCCGCCGTCTGCTCCACGGACTGCACCATGGCGGAGGTCAGCACCTCCACCCCCTGCTTTTTCAGGATCTGCGCCAGATTCTGCCCAAGCTCACGATCCAGCTGGGGCAGCAGATTGGCCATGCCCTCCACCAGCGTGACGCGGCAGCCCAGCTGGCTGAAAAATGCGGCAAACTCCACGCCGATCACGCCGCCGCCGATGATGACGATGGACTGATATGGCGTGTCCGCGCCCTCCAGCAGCTCGTCGGAGGTCATGACGCCGGGCAGCTCCAGTCCGGGGATGGGCGGGCGGACGTTCACCGAGCCGGTGGCTACCAGAATATACGCCGCCGTGTACCGCGTCACCGCGCCGTCCGCGCCGGTGACATCCACCGCGCCGGGAGCGGCGATCTGCGCCGTGCCCTCGATAACGTCCACCTTCGCGCCCTTCAGCAGGGCGTGGATGCCGCTGCGCAGCTTCTCGCTGACGCTGCGCTTGAAGGCGAACATCTCACCGATGTCGTAGGTGACGCTGCCGTGGACGCCCATGCCCGCGCCGTTCACCGCATCGTGGTAGACCTGCGAGGCGTGGAGCAGCGTCTTGGTGGGGATACAGCCCCGGTTCAGGCAGGTGCCGCCCACCTCCCGCCGCTCCACGACGGCGGTGTGCAGCCCCAGTCTGGCGGCGCGCAGCGCGGCGGTGTACCCGCCGGGGCCCGCACCGATGACGATCAGTTGGTAGTCCATCTCTTATCCCTCCGGGCGCCAGCGCACCACCGGGCGCCGCGCCGCCCGCACCTCGTCGGGCCGTCCGATGGGCGTATGGTGGGGCGCGGTATGCATGCTCTCCGCATCCTCGAAGGCTTTCTGATACAGCCTGCGCAGCACCTCCGCCGCGCGATCCAGCGTCTCGATGCCCTCCGTCTCCGTGGGCTCCAGCATCAGCGCCTCGTGGACGATGAGGGGGAAGTACATGGTGGGCGGATGGATACCCTCGTCGATGAGAGACTTGGCCACATCCAGCGCGGACACACCCGTCTCCTTTTTCAGGCCGCTGAGATCCAGCACGAACTCGTGCATACACAGCCGGTCATAGGCCGGGGTAAAGGTACCCTTCAGCCTGGCCATCAGGTAGTTGGCGTTGAGCACGGCGTTCTCCGCCGCCTCGGGGATGCCCTCCTTGCCCAGCGTCAGCAGATAGGCCAGCGCCCGGACGACTACCAGGAAGTTGCCCCGGAAGCTGCGGACCTGAATGTGTCCCGGCTCCTCTGCCAGCGCACTGTGGGGCAGATACTCCCGCAGGAAGTCCTTGCAGCCCACAGCGCCTGCGCCGGGGCCGCCGCCGCCGTGGGGCGTGGCGAAGGTCTTGTGCAGGTTCATGTGGATGCAGTCAAAGCCCATGTCGCCGGGGCGCACCACACCCATGACGGCGTTGAGGTTGGCGCCATCGTAGTAGCACAGGCCGCCGGCCTCGTGGACAAGGCGGGTGATCTCCAGAATGTTGTGGTCAAAAATGCCCACAGTGTTGGGGTTGGTCAGCATCAGGCCGGCAGTATCCTCGCCCAGCACGGCACGGAGCGCGTCCAGATCCACGCAGCCGTCAGGGCCGGAGGCGATGTTCACCACCTGATAGCCGCACATGGCGGCGGTGGCGGGGTTGGTGCCGTGGGCGGAGTCGGGCACGATGATCTTCGTGCGCGCAGTGTCGCCGCGGTCGGTATGGTATGCCTTGATGAGCAGCACGCCGGTGAATTCGCCGTGTGCGCCCGCGGCAGGCTGGAATGTGACCGCGTCCATGCCGAAGATCTCGCCCAGCTCGCTGCCCAGAACATGCAGCGCCTCGAGCGCGCCCTGCGCCGTTTCGACCGGCTGGAGCGGGTGGAGCTGCGTGAAGCCAGGCAGCGCCGCCATGTCCTCGTCGATTTTGGGGTTGTACTTCATCGTGCAGGAGCCGAGGGGATAGAAGCCGTCGTTCACGCCGTGGATGCGCTTGCAAAGCGCCGTGTAGTGGCGCGTCAGCTCATTTTCACTCACATGGGGTAGGCGCAGGGGCGCTGTGCGCTCCTCTGGGAGCGTGTATTCCGGCACATCGCACGCAGGCATCAGGCTCAGACCGCGGCCCTCCGTGCCAAGCTCAAAGATCAGCTTCATTTCAGCACCTCCTTCACGATGGAAACGGCTTTGTCAAGCTGCGCCTTGCTCACAAGCTCGGTCACGCACCAGAGGATGCCGCCGTCCACCTCCGCGCCGCCGAGGATGTCCGCCGCGTCGAGCGCGTCAAGGATCTTTTTGCGGCAGTTGGGGCACTTAACCTCGGTCACGAACTCGTGGAAGAATTCGCCCTGGTACTTGAGCTTGCAGCCGGCCTTGACAAGCTCGGCGGCAAAGTAGTGCGCCTTTGAAGTGCAGAGCCGTGCGCACTGCTTCATGCCCGCTTCGCCCATCGCCGCCATGTAAACGCCCGCGGTGAAGGCGCACAGCGCCTGATTCGAGCAGATGTTGGAGCTGGCCTTCTCGCGGCGGATGTGCTGCTCCCGCGCGGAGAGCGTGAGCACATAGCCGGTCTTGCCGTCTACGTCCTTCGTCTGACCGACGATGCGGCCGGGAAGCTTGCGCGTCATGGCGGCAGTCGTCGCCATAAAGCCGAGGTAGGGGCCGCCGAAGGCGGTGTCGAGCCCGAGGGGCTGACCGTCGCCCACGGCGATGTCAGCGCCCATCTCACGTGGAGTCGGCAAAAGAGCACAGGCGATGGGGTTCACGCCCATGACGAACTTCGCGCCCGCAGCATG